>Ga0206818_1005_pt1 | contig 113110 bp, 105 predicted proteins | sample Alteio_BWOrgCont_86_FD_152881 | JGI IMG/M metagenome (GOLD analysis project Ga0206818, IMG submission 152881) | Enriched cells from forest soil in Barre Woods Harvard Forest LTER site, Petersham, Massachusetts, United States -... | ecosystem: Environmental > Terrestrial > Soil > Temperate forest...
ATGTTTCTTGATACAGCTAAATACTTGGTTCCCCTTTAGGGGTCAGGGGTTTTAAGTAATCTTTTCTTCTCAGTACAAAATTCTGCCCAAGATACACTTTTCTTACCTGTTCATCTTCGGCAAGCTCTTCGGCAGAGCCGGCCTTTAGTATTTTCCCTTCAAACAAAAGGTACGCCCTGTCCGTGATGGATAGGGTTTCCTGTACATTATGGTCGGTGATGAGGATGCCGATATTCTTATATTTCAGCGTGGCTACAATGCTTTGAATATCTTCCACGGCAATAGGGTCTATGCCCGCAAATGGTTCATCAAGCAATATGAATTTCGGGTTCACGGCAAGTGCGCGGGCTATTTCCGTCCGCCTTCTTTCGCCGCCGCTCAGTACATCGCCATTGCTTTTGCGCACATGGTTGAGGTGAAACTCTTCCAGCAGTTCTTCTAATTTATCTTTCTGGGCAGCCCGTTTCAGCTTGGTCATTTCAAGCACCGAGGCAATATTATCTTCCACAGACAGTTTACGGAAAATAGACGCCTCCTGTGGCAGGTAGCCAATACCCATCTGCGCACGTTTATACATAGGGAGCTTGGTGATGTTCTCCCCATCCAGGAAGACTTCGCCTTTATCGGGTTTCACTAATCCCACAACCATGTAGAAAGAAGTGGTTTTACCCGCGCCGTTAGGCCCAAGCAAGCCAACGATCTCGCCCTGGTGTACATCAAACGACACATTGTTTACCACTATGCGCTTACCATATTGCTTTACAAGCCCTTCCGTATGTATTTTCAAATGCCGTCTTTTGGGCAAAAATAACAAATAGGCAGGAATATAGCTTCAACCAGGCTATTTAACCGGATTTGCCTTCTTGAAAATCTTTGAAGCGATAAAAGCAAACAGGCCAAGAACGAGGCCGGAAATGATACCGATCACCGGCCCCATAATAAGCATTGCCTGTGTAACGGTAAGGTGGGCTTGTTCGTTCAGTTTTGCATACTGGGCCGCCTCTTGCGAATGATTGGATAAGTAAGTAGCAGACATAAATATATGCGTGCCGGTTATCCATACACAATTCACAAGGCTTACTAAGAAACCATGCAGAAAATACTTGCCGGGTGCGTTTTTGGCAATAATGAAAGCGCAGATAAGAAAGATAACCAACCAGCAATACGGCTCGATACCAGGTGGTATGAAGTAAATAGTACCGAATGCCATTGCCAGTCCAAACAGGGAAAGGCCGAAAATGAGTTTCCAATTCATAATATTGTGTTTTCTCAAAAGTATAAAAAATCTTTACTTTAGTATAGGTTAGCAGCATTTATTTTATGGACTTCGATAAAAGTTTTTATTTTTAAAATTATTTTGAATTATCTTAGCGCAAACATCTGGTATGAGAAGACCAATCAAAGGTTTAATTGTTTGTTTTAGCCTGTTAATAAGCTGCTGCATTATTTTCGGCGGCTGCATCAAAAAAAGGACGGTAGATACTTTTAATCCCTACATGACCGCTAATATAGGCACTTACGATTTTACTGCTGCAACTGTGGTTCCTGCCACAATGGACACCCAGTATCACGATACCGCAACAGCCTTAGTGATCACCGGCAACAGTTCAGACCCAACAGCGCTTCACGACAAAATAGTATTAGAGATAACCGATTACAAGGGCATTACCGGTGTTTTTTCAATTGTTGAGGACCACGCCAATGCCACTTATATCCATTCCGGCATACAAAGCACTGCATTAGGTGGGATAGTGGCCATTACCCATATCACCCCAACCACTATTGCAGGCTATTTTTCTTTTAATACCCAGGACGGCCTTTCTGTGTCAAATGGCGCCTTTACAGTAGGCATTCCCTGATCTTTTTGTATTTTTAACGTCTTTAAAATACGAAAGCGAAAAATCTGGCGTTATTTTTGCTGTAACAACATTATGAAAAGGTTTTTAGTAATTATTCCAGTATTGTTATATTTTTTATTTTTTTCTTGTAAGAAGGCTCCCGGCCCTGCTGATGGTGATAGCGTGCAGTTAAACAATAAGTTAGACTCTACCGTATCATTTACCGCATCTATCAACCAGGTTCCCTGGAGAGCTGATTCTGCTTATGGCTATTATGCTTCGGGAGTTGACAGCCCATTGATAAACCTGATGATAACTGCGGCTAAAAAAAATAACGGCAACCCCAGCAGCATGGTATTTTATATTACAAACTATACCGGCCCCAATACTTATAATATAGTTCCACCGGGAATTTCCGCAACCTATTATGTGGGAAACCAGCAGTTTTTTGCTAATAAAGGCCAGATCATTATTACTGCTGATTCACCATATGCAACGATAGGAACATTTATCTTTTTTGCAGATAGTGATAGCATCACTATATCTGGATCATTCAATGTGGCTACGCCGTAATTTAAATGTGAAAATGCGAAAATGTGGGGAATGTGAAAATGCAGACTATATAGAAGCCCTGTCAGTATGCCTTTTCGGGCGTCAGACGGGGTTTGTTAATTCTGTAATACTCTATACCAGCAAGATTCTTATACTTATTCGACATTGATAACATACTATTAGCTTTAATCTTTTTAAGCTAACGCCAACAATCCCGAAGGGATTGAACGTTTATAGAAACAACAATATTACTAACACCGATGCCGGAGGTATCGCACTATACCATGTATATACACTCTCATCCTCGTTTGGTATAGTACGATACCTTAGGCATCGGATACACTTTTTCTGTGCTACTATAAACGTTCGATGCTTTCGGCATCGTGACATGCAATAATCCTCAAAAGAGCCAATGGGAAAAGGATAAGTTTAAAGTTTACTTGGTTTTACTTCCCCCATTCGGGGTACATGGGGAAGCCCTTCATAAACTCATTTACTTCACCCTTTATATTCAGTATCAGTGTTTCATCATCAGGAGACATAAGCACCCGGTCGAGCCAATTGACTATTGTGGGCATATCGGCTTCTTTCAACCCGCGTGTGGTCATGGCAGATACGCCAACCCTTATGCCGGAAGTGATGAAAGGTGATTTATCATCGAACGGAACCATGTTCTTATTAATGGTTATATCGGCTTTTACCAATGTATTTTCTGCTTTTTTACCGCTTATGTTCTTATTCCGCAGGTCTATCAGCATCAGGTGGTTGTCCGTCCCTCCTGATACAATATTGTAGCCTTTTTCGGTAAACGCGGTTGCCATGGCTTGTGCGTTGGCAATTATTTGTTTGGCATAAGCCATAAAGTTGTCGTGCAATATCTCGTAAAAGGCAACAGCCTTTGCAGCTATTACATGCTCCAGCGGGCCGCCCTGTGTGCCGGGGAAAACAGCAAGGTCCATGAGGGCGCTCATCATACGGGTTTCACCTTTCGGGCCTTTTATACCCATCGGGTTCTCAAAGTCTTGCTTCATCAGTATGAGGCCGCCGCGCGGGCCGCGCAGTGTTTTATGGGTAGTGGTAGTTACAAAATGGCAATGTTCAAATGGGCTGCTCAGTAATCCTTTTGCAATAAGCCCGGCGGGGTGTGCGATGTCGGCCATCACCATTGCGCCTACCTTGTCTGCTATAGCGCGGATACGGGGATAGTCCCAGTCGCGGCTGTATGCTGATGCGCCGCAGATGATTAGTTTGGGCTTATGTTCTTTGGCCTTTGCTTCCATATCATCATAATCCACAAGGCCGGTTTCTTTTACTACGCCGTAGTGCACAGCCTTATACAACTTGCCGGAATAGCTGACCGGCGAACCATGCGTAAGATGGCCGCCCATGCTCAGGTCAAGGCCAAGTATGGTATCGCCAGGATGCAATACGGCAAGCATCACTGCGGTATTGGCCTGGCTGCCGCTATGTGGCTGCACATTGGCGTAGCCTACGCCAAACATTTCTTTGGCACGGTCTATGGCTAACTGTTCGCTGATGTCCACCACCTCGCAGCCGCCGTAGTAGCGCCTTCCGGGGTATCCCTCGGCATATTTATTGGTCATCACGCTGCCCATAGCCTGCATCACCTGCATACTGGTAAAGTTTTCAGACGCTATCAGTTCCAGTCCCCGGCGCTGGCGTTCCAGTTCTTCATGTATCAGGTTGAATATGGCGGTGTCGCGTGTCATGTGCTTTTAAGATTTGTGCGCTAAGATAAGGAACGATGAGAAAATATAGCTATGGTTATTTACGGGTGCATGACAAATTGCACTTTTTTACTCAATTGCTCCGACCTTCAGGTCGGGGAATGATAAATAATAGGTTGGCTTTAGCCAAAATTCACAACATGAGTAATTCCCTACACGAGCAAATTTTGGCTAAAGCCGCAAGTTTTTATTTTACCCCCCCGACCTGAAGGTCGGGGCAATTGGAATTTGCTTAAAGGTGCAATTTGTCATACATGCTTTACCTATTGTTCCTTACTCATGCTATACACATTTTTTGAGGTGGAAATAATAAAATCAAGCGATCTCCTGCCCGCGCCTTCAATTAATAAGAAAAGGCAAGTAAGTATTTGGGCATAATCCGAACGTATCTCATGCAATACCGCCCAGATACCTTCTTTAGGCGGAGCAGGAGGTAACGGTAACGGGCTTGTGCCGAGGTAAAGAGCGATTTTTGTAGTAAGCACCGCTACGATCATCTGGATAATGAAGTAAAATGCAACAATCCTGGTCCATAAGCCGAACAGAAGTAATAAGCCGCCAATTATTTCAGCGGTAGCTACAAAGTGCGCTGTGGTTTCGGGAAACGCGAAACCCAATTTAGTAAACCGCCCCACGCCTTGATTTACATAAACAAACTTCAAAATTCCTTCCCAGAAGAATACGCTTCCTGCCATCAGGCGTAGTATTACAATTGCAGACTGCCCGGTTACCGGAGGTTGGATAAACCAATCAATGATCTTTTTCATTTTTTTTGTTTTTTAGATTATTTGGTTAAATGATGACGCAAACTTCATAACGGGAAAGCATGGAGAAAAACTATTTACACCAAATCAATTGATTACTTGATTAAGTAGTGATAATCATGATTTTTTGCGGTTTGGTGTAATAAAATTTCCTACTTGCCGTGCTTCTTTATATTTGTATAAATTTGATCATCCTGAACGGTAAAATATACAAATATCATCTTCTTTTCTGGGCGGCAATATACCTCTTGTGGGTTTTAATATTCCGCAGTTATTCGTTTTCTATAACCAAAACGATGACTGTTCAGTTTTGTTACCTGGTCTTCATTACAGCCAGCTATTATGCTATCAGCAGCTATATAATTCCACAGTTCTTACTTAAAAAGAAGTACCTGCTTTTTGTCATTGCCGTAGTTGTTGTATCTGCACTTTCAGCGTGGTTGCGGGCATTGGTTGCAATGCAAATGAACCGGTTGTTTTTTCATGCTCCGAATCAGCCCGATTTTCTTACGCTGTATTTAAGCTCCTTGTTCAATATATCTTTCTGGGTGCTGCTGGTCACCATAGGGAAAATGCTCGTTGACCGGGTGCAAAACCAAAGGCAACTTGAATTGCTGGAAACGGAAAAAAGGAAAAATGAGCTGGATTTTTTAAAAGCGCAGATCAATCCGCATGCGCTTTTTAATTCACTGAATACAATTTACGGGTATATAGATAAAAGCAACCAGGCAGCAAGAAATGTACTGTTGCAATTTTCCGAATTGCTCCGGTACCAATTGTACGACTGTTCATCAGAGCAGGTGAGCCTGGGAAATGAGATCGCTTATATCAGGAATTATATAGCCTTTCAGCAATTGCGCAAAGATGAAAGCCTGGTAGTGGATATGGCAATTGAAAACATAAAGGACGACTTGAAAATAGCGCCTTTGTTGTTGGTCGTACTTATTGAAAATGCTTTCAAATTTGCGGGGAATGCTAATAATAAAGAAAGCCTGATCGTAATCAGGTTAACCACGGAAAATTCCATTTTGCATTGTTCCGTATTCAATACGGTTGACCCTGCAATGGTGGTGCAAAGCAATAATGCAAACGGCATTGGCATTGCTAATTTCAAAAGGAGGTTAGCGTTATTGTATGCGGGCAAATACGACTTGCTATTGAAAGAGGAAATGATTTTTATAAAACCAGTTTAAATATCGGGTTGTTATGAAATTAAAATGCGTCATTATTGATGATGAACCGGTAGCGAGAAAAGTGCTGCAGGAATTTATTGAGGACATTGAGTTCCTGGAACTGGCAGGACAGGCAGAGAACCCTTTGAAGGCAATGGCATTGCTGAATGAAAATGATGTTGATATTATTTTCCTCGACGTTAATATGCCTAAGATAAATGGTATTGAGTTTTTAAAAAACTCAAAAATAAATGCCGCTGTTATTATGACAACAGCTTACGCAGACCATGCAGTGGAGGCGTATGGATTAGACGTGCTGGATTATCTCCTGAAACCTATTGCGTTTGAAAGGTTCTTAAAAGCCTGCAATAAAGCAAAAGATATGGCAGCATCAAAAAGCCTGCCGATTCCCGGATCACCGGGTATAAACGGCCACTTTTTTATCAAGTGCGATAACCAGATTGAAAAAGTTTTTTACCACGACCTGTTGTACGCCGAGGCAATGATGAACTATGTAATGCTTTATACTACTACAAAAAAAATGATAGTGTATATTACCATAAAAAGCCTGGAGGAACAATTACCTGCCGGCATTTTTATTAAAGTGCATAAGTCCTTTATAGTAAATAGCAGCAAGGTCAAGAGCATTGAAGGCAATATTTTGAACATCGGGAACGCAAAGATCACCATCAGCCAGAACCTGAAAGAAAAAGTGCTTAATTCAATACTAAAAGATAAAATGATAAAACGTTGATTATTGACAATGCAATTATCTCTTTTTTTCTTATTTTTACGGTATATTAATAGCATTAAATATGGCAGCTATCCATAAAGCTACGGGAAAAGATGAAAAATATCTTTTTACTATTAAAAGACTCCGTTCCAGAAATTTCAGCAATAACCTTCCGTTCCTGATACTTTCCGATAAATTACCGGAAGGCCAGGTATATCGTGAATTTCCCGACGGACATATTGAAGTGCAGCAAGTATTTTCCGTTGGGTCTAAGTTTCAATATAAGGTACTCAGAATCCTTCCTTCCCCGGAGGCTGATAAAGTGAGGATAGCATATGGATTATTCTAAGCCAACGCTACTTGTGATCGCAGGGCCAAATGGAGCCGGAAAGTCCACTCATATACAAGCGATGTTACCGGCTGATCTTGAAGGTATATGGTCTTTCGACCGCGATAACATCCGAATTGAATTTGAGAAGACGTTAGAAACACAGGGTGTTGAGCCAGGTGAGCTATTTCGCATGGCAACAGAAATGATGGAGAAAAGATTAGTTAAGGAAATGAGACGAACCATTCAGTTGAAAAATCATTTTGTGCTGGAAACGCCACTATCTCACCCCGATTATTGGAGATATATAGACTTGTTTGAAAATAGCGGTTATCAAATTCAGCTTAATTATTTATGCCTGGATAATGTTAGTGATTGCGTTGCCAGAGTTGGACAAAGAGTTATTGAAGGAGGACACTATGTAGAACCGGGAACAATAAAAGGTGTGTATGAAAAAAACCTGGAGCATATCAATAAATACAAAAACACTTTCAAAGTTATTGAACTCTACGATGGGATGGGAGTACCAACTCTCCTTTAACCAGGTAACTTTTGCTATAAAGCAAGCCATAAAAAAGCATTGGATTATGTCCGGACTTCCTTCATTGGCACAAATGATAAAATCATTTCTTTAAGATAATATTATCTTTCTGTGTCTATTTATATAATTGCCCCATTTACTGATGGGAGATTAACACCGAACGGTTTTTTTATTAATTTTGAGAGAAATTACCAGGGGGCATAAGTGGGGGGAATAATATAGTTCCGTTAAACATAAATATTTTAAAATGGCTGAAAGAAAACGCATAGTTAAAAAGGTGCCTGACTTTAGAGTTACCAGGGTTGAGAAAGACCCGGAAGAATATGATCTGAAGAAAGTAAAAGCAAGGGTCATTAAAGAGCTGGAGGAAAGTCAGAAAAGCAAGAACGAGTGGCTGGATAATGAGTTGGATAAAAATCTGAAAAAGCCATAAACAGGCCAGTCGCTGGGGTCGTTTGTATTTCAATCAGGAGATCGTACTAGTCTCTTCAATACCGGTTTATCTGTCCGGCGCGAGTATCGCCGAGTTCCGCGAAGAGCGGAAACTCGGCGAGGACGGAGAATGAATAGGAAATAAATAGGGCTGAGAATGCAGCCTTTTTTATTATCTTTATGTTATGATGTATGGTTTTATACTTCTGCAATGGAACTCACGCTCTAATCCTAGTAATAGGAATTTCCTATATTTTGTACTTTTAGTTTTAATTTTAATAGGCTTTTATAGATTATTTGGATAGGCCATTGCATATTTAGTTTTACTCATTAAAAGAATTATGAACTATTTTAAAAAACAACAATAACCCGTCATCAACATTCAAACCGAGACACTACCAAATTTCACACCACCTCACATTGTCTTGCTTTTTCCCTATTTTCGTCACACAAAAATATATTCGATGAATACACAATTGGGAATTGGTTCGCAGGTGGACCACCTGCATTTTGGCAAGGGGGTTATTGTTGATACTGCCGCGGAGTTTTATATAATCTGGTTCAAGTCGCAGCAGGGTACTAAAAGCATCAGTAAGGATTATGCCGAACTTAAAACATTAGAAGAGGTAGCGGCATCTCCCGGCAGCGATACCATAACCATAGCAGATATAGAACAAGCCCTCAGCAATATACTGGACCAGCGCCTGCACGATACGCAAATGGTACCCATAGGCCCACGCTGGCGCAGGGGTACTATGATCTTAAAACCCGGCGATGTAACCCTGCAATCGAAAGAAGTGCCTATTGAAACCTTCTTTCACAAAATAGTGATGGTGCGCGACCGTCTGCGTGTAATGGAACAGAAAATAAACGCCAATAAAATAATGGGTGATGATGAAAAGGTGGACCTTCAGCAATATGTAACAGCTATCTACGGCTCGCTTACCACTTTCAATGTGCTGTTTAAAGAAGTACACCACCAGTTCAAAGGTATGAGCGGAAAGGACTGATAGGAGAGAGGAGAAACAGAGCCTATGAAGAGCGGAGAAACAGACTGCGTGCCGCCATAGCTTTAGCGGTGGAGCAGCGAAAGAGCGGCACAAATGAAGAGCGAAGAAAGACGTGGGAATTTTCACATTTACACATTGACCACATTTGCACATTAATTTCTACATTGTTATTACTTTTAGGAAATGAAACTAAGATTATTTTCCATCCTTGCGTTGGTATCTGCATTCAGTGCATCCGCGCAGGATTCACTGACCTTCCGTAAAATATCGGATGAGATACTGTTGCACAGCAATTGTTATGAAAACCTGCATACGCTTTGCAAAACTATAGGGCATCGTATCAGCGGCTCGCCGGAAGCGGCCAGGGCAGTAGTGTGGGGTGAACAGGCCATGAAAGCCGCCGGGGCGGATAAAGTCTGGCTCCAGCCTTGCGATGTGCCTTATTGGTACCGGGGCAAGGAACACCTATCACTGAAATTGGGCAAGAAGTATAAACAAGTGGCAGCCCTTTCGCTGGGAAACAGCGAGGGTACCGGTGGTAAAACACTCAAAGCGCCCATCATTATGGTGCATAACTTCGATGAATTTAAGGCGTTGCCGGAAAGTGAAGTTAAGGGCAAGATCGTATTCTTCAACTACCGGTTCCGGCAAGACCTGGTATTTACCTTTGAGGGGTATGGAGATGCTGTAAGATACCGTGGGCAAGGCCCAAGCACAGCGGCAGAAAAAGGCGCTGTAGCAATTATCATCCGGTCTATGTCAACCGGTAAAGATGATTTCCCGCACACGGGGGCAACGCATTATAAAGACTCCACGAAAAAGATACCCGCAATGTCACTCGGCAATACCACCGCCGACCTGCTGGAACAGGCATGTGAGCAAGGGACTGTGATGGCAAAAATGAAATCGGAGTGCCACATGATGCCGCAACCGGTGAGGTCTTACAATGTAATAGGCGAGATAAAGGGAACCGATGACCCGGAACGCATCATCACCGTAGGCGGCCACCTTGATTCGTGGGACGTTGGCGAGGGCGCTAATGATGATGGTACGGGCGATGTGCAGTCTATAGAAGTGATAAGGGCGTTCAAGGCGCTAGGTATAAGACCAAAATGCACTATCCGCGCCGTGTTGTTTATGAATGAAGAGAACGGGCAAAGAGGCGGCCAGGCTTATGCCGACTCCGCGAAAGCGAAAAATGAACATCATGTAATAGCCATTGAAACCGACGCGGGTGGTTTTTCTCCTCGCGGCATAGGGTTAGTGATGAGCGATGCGCAGAAAAGAAAAATACTCCAATACAAAGACCTGTTCCTGCCATACGGGGTTTATGATTTTACCCGTGACGAGGGCGGATCGGACATATCACCGATACACGATAAAATGGCTGTGCCGCTTGCCGGTCTCGTACCCGATTCGCAACGGTACTTCGACCTGCACCATACCAATAATGATGTGTTTGAAAACGTAAACCACCGTGAGCTAAAACTCGGTGCGGTAGTATTGGCGCAGTTCATTTACTTAGTAAGTGAACAGGGATTGGATTAACCCATGTTGACTATCCGGTAATATTCCTTATTTCATCTTCGGTAAGCCCGGTTAAATCTGCTATATCAGGTATTGGCATTCCTCTTTTCAGGCAGTTTTTTGCCATTTCAATTTGCTTTTCCTTTGCTTTTTCATCAGCATATTTTTCCTTGTTCGCTTCACCTATTTCTATCCCTTCATTCTTAGCAGTTCTTATAACAGAAATATTATCTCTATATATCTTCAAACTGGCTTCATACAGGAAGCGGTCTTTATCGTTCATTTTAGATAACTCCGCTTTTTCCATAGCCTCAATAAATACCATTTCATTTTTAAATATTTTCGGTATGGATTGGAAGTCTTCCAGGTTTTTAATGAAATACAGCCATTTGTCAAGACGGGTTTCCAGCTTCTTTTCCGTCTTTTTGAAATTGGGCATCTCTAAATAGATGTAAGTGAGCTTGTGATAAAACTGCTTCCCGTTCTGGTCTTTGAGGGTTATTCTATGCACCACCTCGCGCTTTTCATTTTCATCAGCATAATCACTGAATGTAAAATCCAGCAACCCGATACAATACACAGCCTTGAGGTCAAAAAACCATTCGCCTTTTCTGGCCTGCTCAGTTATCGGGAATGTTGAATAATAAATAGTGCGTTCTTTAAAATAGTCCTGCTTGTTTTTTTGTAACTCCACTATAAATTTTTCGCCACACTCATTTTCACAGTACAGGTCATAGATAGCTTTCCGGTCAAAGGGACTCTTGCCCAACTTCTCGGTATTTTTAAAGGTAAGGTTTTTAATAGGCGTATCAATTGGCAACAGCGCGTTAAGAAAATCAATAAGGAAGTTTTTATTTGCTTCTTCCCCGAAAATTTTCTTAAAACCGTAATCCGTGAAAATGTCTATATATTTTGCCATTGCCTCATTCTATTACTGCAAATTTAGGACTTTATTTTAGCACTTATAATAACCACGTATTCTTTAAATCTTTCTGATAAATGTTGAAATAAATTTCTTTAGCTGAAAGCATATTCATAAGCGCTCCCCTTTAGGGGCAGGGGGTTTTACCCCTTAAATTTCTTCACCGCTTCCGTAAGCCTCGGCACTATTTCCATAGCGTCGCCAAGCACGCCATAGTCGGCAGCTTTAAAGAAAGGGGCTTCGGGGTCTTTGTTGATGACCACTATGGTTTTGGAACCGTTAACCCCTGCCAGGTGCTGTATGGCTCCCGAAATACCTACTGCTATATACAGGTTGGGGCGAATAGTGCCACCTGTCTGGCCCACATGCTCGTTGTGCGGCCTCCAATGGCTGTCTGCAACCGGGCGGGAGCAGGCAAGCGCTGCGCCCAATGCTTTGGCAAGGTCTTCCAGCACATACCAGTTCTCCGGGCCCTTCATTCCACGACCGCCTGATACTACCAACTCGGCCTCCGATAAAGGCACGCTGCCCGATGCCTTGCTCACTTCTTTTACCTGTATGGAAAAATCTTTGTCCTCAAATACCACGTCCAGGTTTTCTACTGTTGCGCTACCCTCCCCTTTTACCACCGCATAGGTATTAGGCATCAGCGTAATAACCTTTACGTCGCTTGTTACATTCACGAATGCGAATGCCTTACCGGAAAACACATTTTTCTTCACCACAAATCCTTTTGAAAGATCGGGATAAGAGACAGCACCAGCTACAAGCCCCGCCTTTAAACGCGCTGCCAGCCTGGGCGCAACCGCCTTACCTACCGTATCATGCAAACCCACGATAACCTTAGCGCCCTCCTTTTGTGCGGCGGCAAGCATGACCTTTGTATAAGCGCGTGAATTGAAATTTTCCAGGCGGGTATCCGTGGTATGCAATACTTTTTGCGCGCCATACTGCCCCAGCGCCTGCATTTCAGCCGCGCCCACATTACCTACCGCAACAGCAGTAACCGTATTGCCGGTGTTTTTTGCAATATTGGCAGCATATTGGATAGCTTCAAGCGATTTTTTCTTGAAGGCGCCATTAGTATGTTCAACTAAAACAAGTACAGACATTTTATTGAGTAGTTTTTGTTAGTAGATAGTCTAAAGTCTAAAGTAGTTAGTCTAAAGTCATTAATATTCGCTTGTAAATTTTCACATTTTCACATTCACCACATTTTCACATTAATTGAGTTATCGAGCAATTAAGCAATTAAATCACTTTCGCTTCGGTATGCAGTAAGTTTACCAGTTCATCCATGTTCTCTGCGGCGATCATCTTCACGCCCGATTTGGCGGGTGGCAATTCGTAAGATACTATTGCCGTGAGTGATTCTATAGCTGCGGGCGGCACTACCTTCAATGGCCGGGTACGGGCAGCCATTATACCACGCATATTGGGTATGCGGGCTTCGGCTACACCCTTCTGGCAAGAGATCACCAATGGCAGGGTGCAGGTATCCGTTTCTTCTCCTCCCTCTATTTCCCGGCTCACGGTAACCGTGTTGCCGGCTATGTCTATTTTTGATGCGAAACCTATGTAGTTCATATCCAGCAGTTCGGCTACCATTGCCCCGACAGAGCCATTATTATAATCAATGGACTCCTTCCCGCAAAGCACCAGGTCGTATGCCTGGCTGTTGGCATACCCGGCTATTTGCGCGGCTACATTGTAGGTGTCGTTACTGTCGCAATCAATGCGGATAGCCTCATCGCCGCCCAGGGCGAGGGCTTTACGTATCACAGGCTCTGCATCGGCCTTGCCAACGGTGATAAGATGCACCGCAGTCGCAATACCGCTTTCTTTTAATTCCAGCGCGCGCACCAGTGCGTACCATTCATCATAAGGGTTTATGATAAAGGTAACTCCCTGGGTATTGAAGTGGGTATTGTTATCGGTGAATGCGATCTTTGTGGTAGTGTCTGGCGCCGGGCAAATGCAAACTAATATTTTCATTAAGTTTAAAATTAAAAGTCAAAAACTGTGTAGTCTATATGCTCTTTATAAAAGGAGTGCAAAAGTAAGGAACATTGACATAATAAATTCGGCAACCTGACTTGTTCTTTTTCTTTTTTTCTGCGTTATAAAATCTTTAAATATTTCAATATTCGCTCCCGCCACGGCGGGTTGAAAAAAAGAAAAATAACTTCGCCATCTTACCGAATTTATCATGTCAAGGTTCCTAAGTGAAGATGTCAAAATAAATCCTACAATTTGATTGTTCTTTTCCATTTCTGCTTCGTTGCAAAAGTCTTTAAATAGCTTGCTATTCCCCGCCGTGGCGGGGCCTCGCATAAAAGAAAAATAACTAACCAACTTCGTAGGAATTATTTTGAAAGTCTTACTAAGCAAAAAAATACTCAATAAATCCGAAAATAATCAGGTTAAATTACGGAAAAACGTAAAAAACATTTATATTTGATATTATTTTAAGGACAATTGGTTATGAGAAAAGGTTTCCTCACCCTCTTTTTTTTATTGCAGCTATCTGCATCCCATGCCCAAACGGGCTGGCAATGGGGTATCAGCGGCATAGGTTCTGAGGCGCTGGTCATTGCGCCGGATAACAGGGGAAATGTCTATGCTGCTGCGGAAGGCGCTTTGGTTTTTGGGTTTACTATGGGCAAGGTGGATAATACGGGGAGTATTCTCTGGACAAAGACTGTAAATGACGCTATCCTGGTGGGCATGGCTACAGACCCTTCAGCGAATCTTTATGTACTGGCATTGTGCGGCTCTTCTTTTTCCATTGATACTTTTACAGACCATCCCATACTATCTCCCGGCCTCATGTATGTTTTGATCAAGTGTTCCCCGGCAGGTGTGGTACAGTCTGTAAAAAACATAACCTATAACAATACAACAGGCATACCTGATTATGCCTTTGGCGGAATTGGAATTGACGGGGCGGGAAATGTGTACGTTGCCGGCGCTTTTAATCCACTTACTGAAAATATCGGGCCATTCGTGTTGTATAACAGATCTACTTTGGGCCACTTCGATGATTTCCTTGCCAAGTATGATACTTCCGGCAACGTAATATGGGCGCAGGATATGGGTGGCGTGAATAATGATTTTGTTTACACGCTTTCGGCAAGCAGGCAAGGTGATGTTTATATTTCCGGGGTATATGAATCAGATACCCTGGCGATAGGCGTTACCTACCTTTACAATCCATTGGTTTTGGATATGACCTTTTTAGCGAGGTACGATAGCAGCGGAACCCTGTTGTGGGCAAAAAACATGGGTGACAAAATAGTTATTAACGGGCTTAAAGCCGACCAGTATGGCAACATTTGTATGGTTGGCGGCTTAACCGATCCTGTTATTATCGGCCCGGACACACTTGCCTGCCATGGGTCGTCGAATCTGCTTGTTGCCAAATATGATTCATCCGGTAATCCTATCTGGGGCGTCTCATCCGGCGGAATAATGGATGATAAAGGTTATGGTGTTGATGTGGACGCATGTGGCAATGTATGGGTATCTGGCGTTATGGCCGGAAGCGGATTGGCTGTGGGTGCATCTTATACTATGAATTTCCAGGGGCATCCATTATCAACCCCCACTGGAAGTTACGACCCTATGTTCATTGCTGAATACAACAACACGGGCGCCTTTATAACAGCCAAAGCGCTGGTTTCAGGAGGTGACGACCAAAGCGGTATTGCAGTGGACAACAGGGGGAATGCTTATGTATGCGGAGATTATGAGTCGGCAACAATAACTTTCGGTACAGATATTTTAAGCACCACACCAGGGAATGAAACCCTTTTTATAGGGAAATACTTCTATGCTACAGATACTATCAATAAGATGGACACTACTTTATGCACACCGTTATTGGGCGACCCTGTCACCTTTAGCCCGCCTGTCGGACTGGTATCCTATACCTGGAGTACCGGAAGCGATACCAGCATCAGTATAGCAGCCAATGGCGTTTACTGGCTTTCCGGCATAAGCTCGTGTAATATTGTAACAGATTCTTTTGCAGTGACCATAGTTCAGCAAGACAGTTCCATCCATAGCGCAGATACAATGGTCTGCGCCCCCGACGATAGCTATTTTACAGTGGTTTTAACAGCCCCAACCGGAAGCAATTATACCTGGTTTGACGGAAGCGCCGGGAATACAGATTCTGTGAATACCCACGGCGTTTATTGGGTTGGGTATATGGTGAACTGCACTTATCATATTGATACCTTCCATGTTAATTTTGCCGTTTCATCACCACCCTGTTATACGGGCATTAACACAGTTGCCACAGTTAAAAATGAAATAGAAATTTATCCTAACCCCGCTTTTGATGAGATCACCATTCACAGCAACAGCCCGTTTACTCCCGGTTCCATAGCAGGGCTGTACGACCTTACCGGCAGGCTGGTAAGCACATTTCCACTTTCGGGCAACAGTACAGTCTTTTCCGTGACCGGCCTTTCTTCCGGTATGTATCAATGCAAGATTTCTACCGGGGAAAATATAATAGTTAAGAAGATTGCAGTGATGAAATAATTTATCATTATCCCAACCTTTGCCTGAAAGTTAAAGTCTATATCAGTGAATTAATTTAGAACCAGCTTTATGAAAATAATCATACCTGTTATCTGTTTTTTTCTGGGCATATTTTTTTCCAATGCGGCAAATGCACAGACTGGTTGGCAATGGGGCATAAACAGTACCCACGGCTTTGGCGAAGCGTGGCCCGTGGCAGTGGATAATAACGGCAATGTTCTTGCCGAAGGTTACGGCTGTACCCGTATCGGGGCGGACTCTCTTTACGGGGAACTTTTTGTAACAAAAGTGGACAGCGCCGGGAATTTTCTCTGGGCCACAGGAACAAGAAATTCCTCCGCCACAGAAGTAGGCATTGCCACAGACGCTGCCGGAAATATTTACGCACTGGGCGTTTACCAGGCCTATTCATCCACCATGACCATAGGTACTATTACTCTTCCCGGGTATTATGGGCTACAGGCGTATTTTTTATGGAAAATTTCTCCCACAGGCAGTGTTATCTGGGCAAAAGAAGTAACAGCTAATAATGGAGGGCCGACTTATTATTATGGCGGCATAGGTGTTGACGCTGCATGTAATGTATATCTTACCGGCGAATTTAATACCGCGCTGGATACGCTTGGGACTTTCGTATTCAGCAATAACTCTGTGACTAACGAATTTGACGCCTTTGTAGCCAAGTACGATTCTTCCGGCAACCCTGTCTGGGCAAAAAGTTTTGGCGGCAGCGCTAATGATTTTACCTACGCAATGGCGGTAAGCGCGGAAGGCAATGTTTATGTTACCGGGCAATATGAATCGGATACAATGAATATCAGCGGTGTGAATTTGATCAACCCTATGTATGCGACTAAAAGTATGAGCTACCTCGCAAAATTTGATAGTTCGGGGAACCTGGGATGGGCCAAAAACATCAGCAGGGTAATAGGTATAAACGGCTTGAAAACGGACAAGTACGAAAACCTATACATGACCGGCTATGTGGACTCCTTTTATATACTGGCAAATGATACCCTTACCTGTACCGGGCTTAAAGATATTTTTATAGCCAAGTACAGCAATACCGGAACTGCTATCTGGGCAACCTCTGCAGGTGGGGCTTACACAGACCAGGGATATAATATTGACGTGGATACCTGCGGCAATATATGGGTGTGCGGCGCAATGGGCGGCGGAGCGCTTGCCCCCGGCCTGCCCTATTCCATAACCTTACAGGGACATATGCTGAATACGCCCCCCGGCGATAACGACCCTGCTTTTATTGTTGAATACAGCGATACCGGTACCTATATTACCGGCATGGCGCTCGGCAGTGGCGCCGATGACCAGGTGGGTATTGCCGTTGATAACCGGGGCAACCTATATATTTGCGCAGACTACGAAGATTCGACCCTGGTCATTGCTAACGACACACTCAGGGTTGGTATTGCTTATGGTAACCCGGAATTTTTTTATATCGCGAAATATAATTATGGCAGCGTTACCTGTGTCAATACCGCCGGGGTGAACCAGGTTGCCCCACCTTCTTCCGGTATCATTCTGTACCCCAATCCTGCCACTTACGAGTGTACCATCAGCGCAGATGCGCCCTTCCCTGTTAATGCCAGGGCATATCTATATGATATTACCGGCAGGCTCATAAATAGCTTTGCGCTTTCGGGCAACAGCGCCGTTTTTTCCGTTGCCGGCCTTTCTCCCGGTATCTATGAATGCAGGATCGAAACTGCGGGTAATAATATAGTGGTGAAGAAGGTAGTGGTAATGAAATAATACATCTTGTGCGCATGTGCGCCATTAGTGTGAATAAATTGAAACCGGTATTGCTTACCTAAATTGGCTTTCACATTAAACAATAAATATTTAATAAGTCCCCTAACGCAATGCCTTATTTTTACGTCTTGTTCTATAAGTAGCATTAAATACCTGATCAAAAGCCACAAACATGCACAAAAAATTTACCCTTCTGTTATTACCCGTTATTTTCTTTTTCCTCAATAATGCAAGTGCGCAAACAGGCTGGCAATGGGGTGTGGGCAGCAAATACGCCAATGCCGAGGCATGGCCCGTAGCTGTGGACGGGAATGGAAATGTATTTTCCTCGGGCTGGGCAATGTACGATACTACTGTTTTCGGGGCAGATTCGGTATTTCTCAGTACCTGGTTCACCGGTAGTAGTATGAATAATGGGCTTCTTGTAACTAAGAATGATCCCACCGGAAGTTTTCTTTGGGCCAAAGGCACTGTCAATACCTCTGCATGGCCTGTAAATATAGCAACTGACCCTGACGGTGATGTTTACGTATTTGGCATATACATCATCACCTCCTACCTGGATACGGCTTTCAGAATGGACAGCGCCCATATCACCATACCCGCAGCGGCACAGGAGTATTTTTTGTTAAAGCTATCTTCAACCGGGGCAGTGCGCTGGGTGAAAAATGTAACCAATAACAATGGCGGAAGCAGTTATTATTTTGGGGGCATGGGTATTGACGGCGCAGGCAATGTATATGTATCCGGCGTTTTTAATTGCCCCATAGATACCCTCGGTTCTTTCGTTTTCAATAATAATTCTGCCGCCAACGAGTACGACGCCTTTGTAGCCAAGTACGATACATCGGGCAACCCGGTCTGGGCTAAAAGTTTTGGGGGTGCAAATAATGATTTTGTTTACACGCTGTCTGTAACCGGAACAGGAGATGTGTATATTTCGGGCCAGTACCAGTCTGATACGCTGCCCATAGGCGGCGTAAACCTGGTCAATCCCTTGTATACCACTTCGGAGATGTGCTATGCCGCAAAATTTGACAGCAGTGGCAATGTGCTGTGGGCAAAAAATATCGGCAGGCAGATCGTTGTAAATGGCCTGAAAAATGACCAGGCGGGAAATCTGTACATGACCGGCTCAGTTGACTCTTCCTCTGTTGTATTAGGCCCCGACACGCTTACCTGCAATGGGCTTAAAGATATTTTCCTGGCAAAATACGATTTGTCAGGTAATCCTGTTTGGGCAACATCCGCCGGCGGGGGTTATACCGACCAGGCCTTTGCTGTGGATGTGGATACCTGCGGGAATATATGGATAACAGGCGCTATGGGCGGAGGCGCACTGGCGCCGGGAGTGCCATATACCATGAATTTCAAAGGGAACATACTGCACACCCTGGCCGGCAGTATTGACCCAATGTTTATCGCCGAATACAATAATGCCGGGACCTATATGACCAGCAGCGCATTGCGCAGCGGCGGCGACGACCAGATAGGCATTGCCGTGGATAACAGGGGAAATGTGTATATATGCGGCGATTACGAAGACTCCACCCAGGTAATAGGCACATATAGCCTGGACGCATCTTCTTTTGCAGAAGACTTTTTCCTTGCAAAATATAATTACAGCACCGGCAGTTGCAGCGCGCCAACTGTAAACGCGGTGCCTGCCATTCCCGCGTCAGCCGGCATTACCATTTACCCCAACCCGGCAGCTTATGAATGCACTATTGAAAGCGGCGCCCCATTTGCCGCAGGCTCACACGCAGACCTTTACGACCTCACCGGCAGGTTCATACGCGCTTATGCCTTATACGGCAACAGTACCGTTATTTCCATAGCCGGCCTCAGCCCCGGCATGTACGAATGCCGCATCATTACAGGGGAAAATAATGTGGTTGTAAAGAAATTGGTAGTGATGAAGTAAGGATGGAAAAAAATGAAATGGAGTTTGGGCAAAAATCCCACCTGCCACATCTTTCGTATATTACCGAAAGATAACGATGTTTAAAAATTCAATCCTGACGTTTTTCATTTGCCTGCTCCGGCTATCTGCCGGGGCGCAGGCCATTGACAATGCACTGTCTTACAAAAATATTAACAGCGATAAATACTTCCGCATTAATTATGAAAATGACTTTTTTTCCGGCACGGATATTTATTACACACAAGGCATACACTTAGAGCTTGTGGCGCCCTGGATTAAAGATTTCCCGCTTTCCAAAATATTGATCCACCCCAAATACAGCTATATCCGGTACGGTTTGGGATTGGAACACGATGGCTATACGCCAACCAACTACAGCAAGCCCTTCATTCTCTATGGCGACAGGCCGTTTGCCGCCTGCCTGTTCCTCAAAACGTTTCTTATAGCTATTGACCCCGATAAAAAACAACGCTTTTCAACGGCGGTAAGCACAGGGGTTATAGGGCAGGCAGCCGGTGGTATGGAGATGCAAACAGCCATACACCGGTGGCTGCACGACATGACCCCGCACGGCTGGCCAAACCAGATACACAATGACGCCATACTCAATTACCAGGTTGACTATGAAAAACAACTGCTCTCCTACGGCCACCTGTTCTCGCTTGACGCAGACGGCATGGCCCGTGCAGGTACACTTAGCGACAAAGTGAATACCGGCATTACTATGATGATGGGGTATTTCGATTCGCCATTTAAAAGTAATGTAGCCGAGAAAAATAATTTCCGCATCTACGCTTACGAACATGCCGGGGTGAACCTGGTTGGGTATGACGCTACCCTACAGGGCGGCCTGTTTGACCGCACCAGCCCCTATACCATCAGCGCCAACAATATAGAACGGGTTACTTATGAAAACCGTTTTGGGTTTGTGGTCGTCTATCATAGGTTTTACCTCGAATATTTCCAGTCGTTGTTAAGCAATGAGTTCACTACTGGTAATTATCATGTATGGGGCGGTGTGCAGGTAGCGTTTGGGTTATGACGAATTTGGAGGTGTAAAATGCCTGCAAATGCTATAAATTTGTACAAATTCTCAAGGCTTTGGATGCACTCATCTATTATTTGGTTATCCCGCTTATCTACCTGCTGTCTTTATTGCCATTCCCGTTGCTGTACCTTTTTTCCGATTTCTTATACTTTGTGTTTTACTACATTATCGGTTACCGCAAAAAAGTAGTGCTTCAAAATCTGCGAAACGCATTCCCCGAAAAAAGCGATGAAGAGATCAATGCCATTTGTAAAGGGTTCTTTCATTTTTTCTGCGATTTTTTCGTAGAGACTTTCAAGACGCTGACCATAAGCAAAAAAAGCATGTTGCGGCACTGCAAATGGCCTGACGAAACTTCTGCTGTATTCTCTAAGCTGGCCGATGATGGCAAAAGTTCCATAATAGTAATGGGCCACTATGGGCATTGGGAGTGGGCCGGTAATACGTTCAGCATTGTAAGCAGGCAGCAATCGTGCGTTATTTATAAGCCTATATCCAATAAATATTTTGATGGCCTTATGCTCAGGATGCGCACACGCTTTGGCGCAAAGTTGATAGCTACAAGGAACACCTACCGGGAGATGCTTTCGATGAGAAAACAGCTTACCGTAACTACTTTCATTGCCGACCAGACCCCCCCGCCGGAGGGCGCATACTGGACAACCTTCCTGAACCAGGATACCCCGATATTCAAAGGCACGGAGGTAATAGCTAAAAAACTCAATCTGCCGGTAGTGTATGCGTCTGTGAACAGGATAAAAAGAGGAGTTTACGAACTGCACGCCGAAATGCTTGCAGAACACCCGGCAGAAACTGCTGATGGCGAAATATCTGAAATGCACACCCGGAGATTAGAGCGCGATATAATAGCCCATCCCGAAACCTGGTTATGGTCGCACAAGCGGTGGAAACATAAAAGGCCAGTGGAATAGGAGAGCGGATAAACAGAGCGCAGAGCGGGACGTTATTTATTTTCAATGATCCTTATTTCTACCCGCCTGTTCTTTTCAGCATCCTCTTCCGATTGCTCATTCTCCACAACAGGCCTGCGCCTGCCAAAACCCACATAGGTGAGCCTTTTTGGGTCAATGCCCTTATTAACGAGATAATCGTAAATGGCCTTAGCCCTGTTCAGCGACAATGTTTGCTCATGAGTGTCTATATCCTCCGCATCATCGGCGTCCCTTATGCAGCATACATGGCCTTCAATGCTTATTTTGATGTTGGGGTTGTCTTTTAATACTTCATATAATTTTTGCAGCGTCTCCTCCGATTCCGGTTTTATTACATGCCGGTCGGCAGGAAAATATACCTTGTTCAATAAAAATATTGATCCCGATTTTAAATGCTTTACATCATCCAGGTTAGCTGTAGTTGATTTGTGCAGCGTATCTTTCTTAGGTTTATAAACCACCTTATCGGGGGGCTTTCTTTTTATCCTGTTGTTCACCACTATATCCACGCGCCTGTCTGTAGGGTAGCCGCTCTTATCCGTCATCCCTTTGCGCTCTATTTCCCCCTTGCCGAGGCATAGTTTTATATCGCTGGCATTAATGCCATACTTCACGAGGTAGTCTTTTACATTTTTGGCGCGTTCCATAGAGAGGTCTTTATTATGCCCCTCAGAACCCAGGTAGTCGGCATAGCCGATTATCATTATGCTGCTGCCATTAATGATCTTGTCGTTATAAACAAGCAGGTCAATTTTTTTCGAGGAGGTACGGTTCAATGCAGGTACATTCAGGTCGAAGTATAACCTGAAAGTATCCGTTGCCCGCTGCGCGAAAACAGGGGCAAAGAATATAGTGAGTAATATAGTTAGTAGTAATTTGCGCAAGGTTTTGTTAGTAGATAGTCTTTAGTAATTAGTAGATAGTCGTTTCGTTAGTGGTTTGTAATGTTAGTGGTTTGTAATCGTTGTTTCTTGTGTTTTTTGCTTTTTTCTTACTGCCAGGTATCCGAGGTATGCTAAAGGTAAATAAACAAACAGGTTCGATACCGTGAACCACATCGGGTGCGGCAATGCTATTACATTATACAATCCGGCGAGGGTTAACACTATACCCACAATAATGGTTGGCCGGGCCATTGTTCTCTTAGCTACTAATGTAGTTATGACGCCTGCCAGGAAAGAAGCTATAATATAGTTTGCCATCAGTAATTCAAATTCGGTATTTGTCATCAGTTTCATCGCCTTTGCAAGTGATTCAGGATCATACAAGTCAGTACCGGCAGGTAATGGGTATAGTTGGTGTATCCCTATTTCGCCAAAGGTTATTAATATCATCCCTGACATAGCGCCAACAACTACGGGAAGCACATACTTGGTGATTTCCATTGTTTTTGTTTTATATCTGTAAAGTTAGTGCTAATCTTATCAAAACTGTGCGCCTGCACCATGAAAAATATCGGGTTACTTATTATTTTGCATGGGAGAAACCCAATTAGCCCTTAAATTACACAACATTTCATCATTTACAACAATGCTATCCGGGTAATCCATCATTTTATGATACACAAAATTCTCAATGACAAGCCCACAAAACTCTTTATCATACTCACTTCTTTTTTTGTTGCCAATGCCATAATAGCCGAGTGTATAGGAGGCAAATTATTCTCCTTAGAACGTGTTTTAAGCATGACGCCACACCCGTTTACGCTATTAGGTGAGCAGGGCCTCACCTTTACGCTCACCTGCGGCGTATTGCTCTGGCCACTGGAGTTTGTATTGACTGATGTTGTAAATGAATATTACGGGCCAAAAGCGGTGAAAAGAATATCCTATATCGCTATCGGGCTTATCTGCTATGCGTTCCTTATGTTTTATCTTGCCATACAAGTACCTGCTGATACTTCCTTTTGGATTGGCAGCCAGAAGGAAACCGGGGTGCCGGATATGCAGGCTGCTTTCTCAAACATATTCGGGCAGGGCATGTGGATCATCGCGGGCAGTGTTATCGCCTTCCTTATCAGCCAAATGGTGGATGTGTGGATATTTCACCGGATAAAAAGAGTGACCGGCGAAAAGCATGTATGGCTGCGGTCCACAGGCTCTACCATCGTATCGCAACTTGTTGACAGCTTCATTGTTTTATTTATAGCGTTCAAGATCGGTAAAGGCTGGTCTTACCAACGGGTGATAGCGATAGGGTTAGTGAACTATGCTTACAAATTTACAATGGCGGTTGTTTTAACCCCGCTGATCTACCTTATGGAAAAAGGCATAGAAAAATACCTGGGCCACGCAACAACCCTGCAAATGAAAAACGCCGCTATGGGGAAAGTGAATGAATAATGGTTAATGGTTAATGATTAATTATTATTAGGGGACGAGGTACACACGCAGGAGAATAAAATATGCGGTATATGCTTATTTCTGTTAAAACAAAAACCCGGAAGCTAACCTCCGGGTTTTTCTTATATCCTGATAGCCGCACTTTATTCTTTATGCTTATTGCCGCCTAAACGGTAACCTACAGAGAATTGGAAAGACGGGCTTTTATACAATTGTGTGGAAACATCTTTCGCGCCTGATGTGTTTGCATTATCCCAGGCTGTTTGCACATCGCGCAGGTCTAATGTAAAATTGGGCGATACACGGTAAGACACACCAAACAAATATCCTATCCCGAATCTTGCCCCAAAGTCAGCTACGGCCAACTTAGGCGCGTTGTCATTACCCTTAGCTGCCACCGTTGTCTGGCTGTTTGGCACTGACATAGAATCTGCTCCGACATTAATGGAGAAGCTATATACCAGGTTAGCGCCACCGAAGAAACTGAAATTGCCTTTGCTATATTTAATTATCAGCGGCATTTCAAAACTGTGCAGTGTGGAGAAGCTATAAGAGTTTTGTACCAGTTCCTTGAGATATGGGCCATTGCCGATATAGTTGTAGTAATTGTCGTTCAATTCATAGTCGTTGTTGATACGCTGGAAATATTTTAATTCGGTAAGGATACTTATTGCATCGCTGAAAACAAAAGTTCCGCTAAGCCCGAACTGGAATCCTTTGAAACTGTTCGGGCCAAAGAAAGTACCATTGATACCCGCAATTAAGCCTGGAGCAAACTGTACAGCCCCAACCTTATACTTAATATCATTGAAAGTGGACAGTAGTTTTGCCAGTTCTTCCGCGCCTTTAGATTGTTTGTCAGCAGAACTTTCTTTTTTACCCAAAGCCGATTTTTCCTCACTCGCAGATGACGATGCGCCAGGCAATATCTGGCTGTTAGGCGTTTGATTAGAAGCTACAGAGCCGGATAAATTACCAGGATTGTTTGCAGGCGATGGGTTATTTACAGGGGCTGTCCCGCTATTGTTTGCTGTGGCTCCAGCAGCCACAGGGGCGCTATTCGTTACACCAGTACCGGTTGCCCCACTTGTTCTTGCGGTATTGTGACTTGGAGTATTACTTGCAGCAGTTGTCGCACTGCTGCTATTTATTGTCGTACTGCTGTTATTCAGCATGTTTGTATTAGGTTCAAGAGGAGTAACATTGTTTTCATTTGCGTTTTCCTGGGTAATTGATGTAATTAGATTATCAGAAATGGTATCTAAGTGATAAATACTTGTATTGGGAGTGGCTTTCAAATAAAGTTGTTTCAAAACCACCATTCTTTCTATCGTTGTCTTGTTCTTTTTGAGTACATTCTTATTAACTACGGGTATTGCTGTTGCGGTATTACCTGCTCCCGCATTTGAAGCTGTTGCTAATACAATAGGTGTTGCCGAATTATTAGCAGCCACATTATTTAAAGCATTACCTGGCGCAACATTGGTAGTATTACTATTTCCTTTACCTGCAACTTTGTTTATAGAAGTCAGCATAGTAGCCGGAGTAGCATTATTATTTGTTCCTGTGGTACTGCTGCTTAAAGGAAGCGCCCCCATGCTCACCGGTTTAGCTTTAGCAGCTTTGGTTCCGGCGTTATGAGGTTTAGTAGAGGTAGCCAGGCTATTAGCGGCAACTGCTGCATTATTTGTACCCTTAGCAATTCCTCCGGTAGCAGGGTTACCAGTCGTTGTACCTACAGGCGCCGGGGATGCAGTTTTTGCCACATGCTTTTTTACTGACTTGCCAGCGATAGCTACAGTATTATTAGCAGCCGGAGCAGATACTGTTTTTGCAACATGCTTTTTTACGGGTTTATTAGCAATGGTAACAGTATTATTAGCCGGAGCAGTAACTGTCTTCGTCGTAGTAACCTGTTTGGTTTCTTTGGCAACGCCATCAGTGGCGGCAATATCTGTGGATGGGTTTTCGTCAGTTGCTTTAGTAAAGTTCCCAGCTTCTTTATTATTCCCTTCTTTTTTGGCAGGAGCAACAGCGCTGGCAGCAACCGTTGAGTGCCTGTGCTGTTTATTAACCTTATGATTTTCGTTAGCAGCTATAGCCTTCTTACTGTTGTCTTTCGTATCATTTTTAGCCGGGTTGTTATTTGCTATGCCGGATGCCAATAATTGTTTATTGTCTGTTACTTCATTGCCTGGGTTATTGTTTTTTGTGGTCGTGTTCGCTGATCTTTCATTTGCAGCCGGAGTAATGGCAGCAATATTGTTATTGCCGTTTAGGTTTTTAAATGCGGAGAGTTCGTAGCCGCCTACAGTAATAGAAGCGATCAACAGCAGCCCTGCCACAACGCCAAACATACGGCGCCACATAAAGGCTGCGGGCCTTCTTGGCATTTCTTTGTCGAGCAATTCGCTCATGCGCAACCACGCCCCGGAAGGCTCCCGTTCCTCGTTTCCACTTAATCGCTGCCTGACCAGGTCATCGATATTTACTAAAGTATTATCCATGTGGATAAATTTTTATATTTCGTGATATTGTTAAACTATACTTTTAAATGCAATTCCATTTTTTCTATCTTCTCTTTCAACACCCGCCTGCCTTCCGACAGATGCCATTTCGAGGTACCCTCGCTTATGCCAAGCATATTCCCGATCTCTTTGTGTGTAAAACCATCCAATACATACATATTAAATACGGTTTTGGTAGCTTCCGGCAATTCGTGTACCAGTTTTACCAATTGGTCGTAATACAACTTGTCTGCATGGTCTTTATGCACATACTCATCTTTTTCCACCAGCACTATTTTGGAAGAATACCGTGCATTCTGCTTCACATAATCAGCTACCGCGTGAAATATGATCTTTCTGAGCCAGCCTTCAAAAGAACCTTGAAAATTATATTGCTTTATCTTCTGGAACGCCCGCAGATAGCCATTATTCATTACCTCCTCCGCCTGCATCTCCTGGTCAATATACCTCCGCACCAACGCCATCATTCTCGGGTAAAATAAATGGTATAGCTTCTCCTGCGCGCCCCGCTCATTGCGAATACACCCTTGAATGAGTTGTTCCAACTCACTGGCATGGCCCGTTGCAGTATATGCCAAAGCTATAGACAAGTATGTTTGTTATTAATACTAAACAATATAATAAGACTGGTATATTTCGGAAATGGTTGGGTAAATGACCAAAACACTGATAAAATTAACGGATTTTGAGGGGAATACCAAGTTTCAGATTGTGAAAATATATTGGAATACCCAATATTATTAACTTAGGGGTAATCCCGAAGGGATTTAACGTTTATAGAAACTCTATATCAATTGTACCGATGCCGAAGGTATCGAACTACTCTATATTGTGTCTATGTTATGCCATGTTCGATACCTTCGGCATCGGCACATAAGGTAATTATTTTTCTATAAACATATGATACCTTCGGCATCAACCCTGATGATTTTGCTATGTTAATGACATTGTTGGAATACCCGTTAATCGGATCAAGTATCATCATAAATTTTGATAGTTATTTAGGTATTGTATATAATCTCTTTATTTCATTACTTACCTTTATAATATTCTCATCAACAAAAACCCATTCTGGAAGGTTCTCTTTGTCCATAGTAGGTACAAAAACGGGTAAATACTCATTGTTATAAGGTTGAAGGGCTACTTCATATTGACATTCCTTATCCCTGAACGCATCAAGTGCAAATACCTCAAACACCCATGCATTATCTACAGGCTTTTGGTTAAAAATAAACGTTTTGACGTTGTTGTTGATTGTTAATTTAGTTGTTGCCATTTTAAAATGTATTGGTTACAACTATAAACTACGAATAAATATTCACATAACAAACAAAAAAGAGAACTTTTTTTGTTGTCGTATCGGAGAGATCGTTTCTACTCATATTTCATCAAGCAATTCTTTTAAAGGCCGAGGTTTTAATTTTCCGGCTTTTACAAGTTTCATTTCTTCAACAGCCTGCTTAATTCCCTTTAAGATTTGTTTATTATCAGGCTCAATTTCTACCTCTTTAATAATACCGTTTGTTTTTGTTTTTCTCACAAATAATGGTTTTTATTTCTCTATCAAATAACACTTCCTGTTCAGTTTCCCCTGGAAATCAAAGGGTGTTGTGGCGCCGGTAATATCTTTTACAGTAAGGGCAGGAATGCTGTCCCGCTCCAGTACAAAATCTTTGTAGTTATTGCTGAAGTAAATTTTGCCACCTTCCGAGCAGCCCTTTAGTAGTTTTTTGAGCAGGAACACATGGTCGCGCTGCACATCGAAGTTGTCTTCCATGCGCTTGCTGTTGGAGAAGGTTGGCGGGTCGCAGATGATGAGGTCGTAGGTATCGGCGGGCATGTATTCCAGCCACTCTATCACATCGCCGTGTACAAACTCGTGCTGGGTATCTTTATACAGCTTGTTGTACTGCATATTTCGTTTCGCCCAGTTCAGGTAGGTTTTGGAAAGGTCAACAGACGTTACACTCCTGGCCCCTCCCGCCGCTGCATACACGCTGAAAGAACCTGTATAGCAAAACAGGTTCAGCACACGCAACCCCTTAGCCTCCTGCCGCACCATGCCACGGGTGATGCGGTGGTCTAAGAACAGGCCGGTATCTAAATAATCGGTGAGGTTAATGATAAAGCTCAATCCTCCTTCCGGTACTATGCGCTCTGTTTTCTGCTCATCAAATTTCTCGTACTGCCCCTGCCGCCCGGCCTTACGCTGCCGTACTTTCATAAAAATATTATCCTGCGAAATTTCCAATACTGTTGCCAATACCTCTTTACAGCTTTGCAGCCAGGCTTCATGTTCTGTGTCTTCCATACCATGCCTGCGCTTGTATTCGGCGGCATGTACCACGCCATTGTACCACTCTATGGCAAAAGGAAATTCGGGCAGGTCGTGGTCATAAAAACGGAAACAGGCCACATCCTGCCTGCGCGCCAGCTTGCTGAAGTGCTTATACACTTTCAGCAGGCGGTTTTGGAACATGGGGAGTTTGGATGTGGACAAGAGTGGAATTTAGAAAACAAAAGTAGAAAATTGGGAGCATTGAAAGGAAATTGTTTAATTTTATCGCAATAAATGCAAATAAAATGCAACAAGAAGAACTGACTCTGTGGAAAAAAAAGGTAGCGTACACTCTTGATAAAATTGGATATTATATTGCTTATGACTTAAAGGATGAAGGAGACGATATAGTTATAGTTCCTAAAAAGAATTTAATTCACCTCTTTTTAAATAACGATGGAATATACCATCGTAGATTAAACATCCCAAAAATATATGACAAAGTAATAAAATCAATTGATGAACCAATTATACCCGATACAACAATAGGGGGTCTTTTTGAGAGAGAAGTAGAGAATATTCTAATTAATGATAAGTATTTATCTTTGGGTTATAATTACGCCCAAAGAATTAATTTTTCATTCATTGATGCTATTGAAATAAATAATTTTTTTGCAATAAAAAAAATTAAATTAAACGACATTAAAAACGTCAAAGAAATATATTTTTTGGGTGAAAACGGGGATGGTAAATCTTTGATTTTAATGGGAACTTATCTTGCTTTTAATAGAAAGTACATTGAAAGTAAAACAGAGAAGAAATATACTGGTGAGGTTATAGATATGATATATCATAGTAAAATAGGCTTAAAGTTGAAAGGACGAAATGTCAATAATATGGCTTACCAGATTATGAAATCAGGTTTAAAGCTGAAGGGGCGAGATGCTAACAAATTAGAATATGGTGAGGGAAAGGGTGGATATTTAAATAATTTTTTTGCCTATGGCGTTCATCGTGGACGATATGACACAGATAATGCAGAACAATACGGTTTCATGTCTTTATTCGATAACAACCTTGAACTAAATAATCCAATATCCTGGTTAACCAGACAATACGCAAAAGAACTCCAGGAAGACTATGACAGGAAGAATGGCAAGAAAAAATCATTATTAGATGAGGAGGAAGATATTCAGATTCCATTAAAAACTTTAATAGAATTATTCCAAGAACTTTTAGAAAAGAATGTAGAAATTGAAGTTGATGTTGAACAAGTAAAATTTAAAGAAAAAGGCTTTGACCTGACCTTCGACCGACTTTCAGAAGGCTATAAAAATTTAATTATCTGGGTATCTGATTTGATTTTTCGTTTACATAAAAACCAACCAAATGCAGACAAATTGAATGAACTGACGGGTGTTGTAATGGTTGATGAAATTGAACTGCACTTGCATCCTAAATGGCAACGAACTTTAGTAAGTAAATTGAGAAAATTCTTCCCAAATCTTCAATTCATATTTACCACACACTCACCTACCATTATACAGGGTGCATCTGATGAAGCAATAATTTACAAGGTATATAGAGATAATGAAACAGGACATACGCATGTAAGTGAGCCTTACTACAAAAAAGACCTTGATGATCTCATGCTTAATTCGTTGATAACATCACCACTTTTCGGATTAGACGATGCGCGAATGACCAGCAAGCCTGTATCTCCCGATACCAGTGATTCTTATGCGCTTTCGCGGATCAATAAACGGGTGGAAGCACAATTAGCTGCTCAAAAGAAAAACGGAAAAGTATTTATCACTGATAATGAAATTGACTCTTTGATAGACCGGATTTTAAACGAAGAAGTGAGCAGCAATGAGAAAAATAAATAAGGGCTACACTATACACGATATACCGAAATCTCTACGGCTGCCCGATGCTGCAAACTTTGAAGATGGCAGGATTATTATTCAGGCCAGAAACACTCAGATTAAGCGCGAGGAATTAATAGCTGCTACAGGTTACATTTATAATGACCAGTACGATAGCCGTTATAAACTTGATGACATCAAAGATACACTGATTGGTTACTATCATCATAAATGTGCTTATTGCGAACAAAGAATAGAGCAGTTTCATGTAGAACACTACAGACCCAAAAGAATTTATTATTGGCTGGCATTTTCATGGGATAATTTAATCGTGGCTTGCCCTGATTGCAATACATCCAAAGGTTCAAATTTCCCGATCCAGTCTGTCGCAATAGCAGGTTTGATGAACAATACAGACATTAATACTCAATCTCATTTACATGACGATATTGAGCAGCCATTTATGGTAAATCCTGAAGTAACAGACCCAAGCGGATACATACGTTTTGATAAAGATGGGCGTATAGATTCTGACGATCCGCGTTTTTATTATACAATAAGAATTTGCAAAATAGACCGGCTATACCTTAATGATGACCGCAAGAAAATTTTGGACAAATTCAAGGAACATCTGAAAGCGGAACAAAGAATTAACCAAGATAAAAATAAGCTACTAAATGCAATTGACGCCTTATCCAGAGCATTTATAAGAGAGGCCGAAAATGAAAAATCTACTTTTCTCGCTTTCCGCAAATATGCAATTGACAACTGGCTTAGAGATGAAATTAAAGCGATTTTAAGATAAAAATTCCGTGAAATATCAATTCTTTCTAAAAGGCAATATCCCACCCCTCCCCACGTTATTATAAAAACATACGCCTTGTTTTATAAACCGCTCCTCTTTTTATTATTAGCCTTACTGATAAGTTCTTTATCGAAAGCGCAGATGGTTACCACTATTGCCGGTATTGATACTGCCGGGTATAACGGGGATGGAAGGACGGCTGTCTCTGCAAAGCTGAACCTGCCATTTGGTATTGCGGCTGATGCTTCCGGTAGTGTATATATTGCTGACCGGGGCAATGACCGGATAAGAAAGATAAGCGGCGGTATCATCAGCACTATTGCGGGGAATGGCACAGGAGGGTATAACGGAGATAATATATCGGCTACCAGCGCCGAAATATTCGACCCGACAGGTGTAGCTGTTGATGGCGCAGGCAATGTGTATATTGCCGACAAATCTAACAACCGGGTGCGTAAGGTGGATGCGTCCGGCATCATTACCACTATTGCAGGCAATGGCACGGCTGGCTTCGGCGGCGATGGGTTGCCGGCTACTGTATCCATGCTCAATAACCCAAGAGGCGTAGCCACCGATGCGGCAGGCAATGTGTATATTGCCGACCAGGCCAACCAGAGAATAAGGAAAATAAACATAGCGGGTATCATCAGCACCATTGCGGGTAGCGCCAGCAGCGGCTTTTCGGGCGATAATGGCCCCGCAACCCTGGCAGCATTACAAAATCCATATTCTGTGGCTATAGACGCATCTGGTAATATCTATATTGCCGATGTGGACAATGAACGGATACGTATGGTTGATGCTTCCGGCATAATTACCACTTTTGCCGGTACAGGCACCGGGGGATATAACGGGGATGGTATAGCCGCTACGGACGCACAGCTATCAGAGCCAACCGGTATAGCCGTTGACGCAATGGGTATAGTATATATTGCCGACGCCTGGAACAGCCGCATCCGTGCAGTAAGCGCTGGAATCATCAGTACACTTGCCGGAACAGGGGTGGCAGGATATAATGGCGATGGCGGCATAGCGGTGACGGAACTGAATATTCCTTATGGCGTAGGTTTAGATGCAGGCGGCAATATTTATATAGCTGATTACAGCAACAATCTGGCACGCTACATAACACGGCCCACTATATTAAAGAGTGTTCCCAATCCGTCTTTTATAAAAATTTATCCCAACCCAAGTACGGGGTCGTTTACCGTAAATATTACATCAGGCATCTGGGAGCAAGCGACAATAACTATAGCTGACGCTTCTGGACAAGAAGTAAAGAAAATAACTGCGGATACTAATAACCCAATAGAAATAACCCTCCATGTACCTCCGGGGATTTACTTTCTTTCTGCCTCAACCGCTCATGGCAAGTGGGATACACAAATAGTTATTGAAGCTGCTAAATAATCACTGCTTCTTCAAAGCCCTAACCACTGCTGATTTAACTGGTAAATCATTTTCAAACACCTGTATCAAATTGCATCTTTTTTTACGAGATAGTGAAATTCACCATCGGGGACCATTTCCCCTAAACTTTTAAATTCCGTAACTTTGCTTTTTCTCATAAAAAACAAGGAAGGTACACCATGCCAGTGCTACACAACCGCATAAATAATGAGGAACTGAAACAGCGTATGCTCGCCGAAACTGAGCCGCGTACCACAGTGTCCTTTTATAAGTATTTCCAGGTAGGAGACCCGGCCTTTTTTCGCAATGACCTGTACATTAAATTCGAGCCGCTCAAAGTCTTTGGCCGCATTTATGTGGCACATGAAGGCATTAACGGGCAGATAAGCGTACCCGCAGGTAATTATGAAGCATTCAAAGCCGCATTATACCATGCCGCGCCGGAACTGGATGGCATCCGTATGAATATTGCCGTGGACGATGATGGCAAATCGTTTTGGGCGCTGCGGCTGAAAGTGCGGCCAAAAATTGTAGCAGATGGTATTGACGACCCCAACTTCGACCCCGGCAAAACAGGTAAATACCTGAAAGCTAAAGAATACAATGAACTTGCGGCAAAACCCGGTACCATAGTAGTGGATATGCGCAACCACTATGAATATGAAGTAGGCCATTTTGAAAACGCCATAGAGGTACCGTCAGACACCTTCCGCGACCAGCTTCCTATGGCTGTGGATATGCTCCGGGACAAAAAGGACAAAAACATTATCATGTACTGCACCGGCGGTATCCGTTGCGAAAAGGCAAGCGCGTACCTGCTGCATAATGGCTTTAAAAATGTATTTCATGTGGAGGGTGGTATTATAGAATACGCGCGCAGGGCGAATGAAGAAAACCTGCCATTGAAATTCAAAGGGAAAAACTTTGTGTTTGACGAGCGGCTTGGAGAACGCATAACGGAAGATATAATAGCCCAATGCCACATCTGCGGCAAGCCATGCGATAACCATACCAATTGTAAGAACGATGGCTGCCACCTGCTGTTCATACAATGCGATGAATGCGCCGCAAAATACGAAGGTTGCTGCAGCGAAGAATGCCGGGAAGAAAAAAACCTGTCGCCCGATGAACAAAGGGCAAAACGCGCTGGCCGCGAAAACGGCATGATGATCTTCAACAAATCGAAACAACACCCCCTGCGGAAACACAGGGATGAATGGAAGGAACAGAGGGAGTAATTTTTTTTTTTGTTATCATACCCAAGATATTCACCGGATTTTACGTCTATTATGTAAGGGGGTTGTATATTTATATGCTTATCCCGCAAATCGGCGATTATGAAAAAAATATTCTTTCTGCTTTTTGCTTTATTCACCTGCTTTAATGCAGCGGCTCAAACTCCATCAAGGATCATAGCATTTGCGAAGTATGGCGCAGATACCACTATTCCTTGCACAGATAGCGGAGGGTATAAATATTCATCCGGCAGGGGAGGGGAAATGCTTTATGGAACTTCATTTTTTGACTGCGACTATCCTTTCCTTCTGGTACCTTCAATTGATTTTGAAACAGGGCATCATGGGGTAACAAAGTTTGATTCTGCTTGGGAAATATCAACTACTGATACAGATAGAAGCTGGCAGGTTTTTGATGAGAATAACAATATTGTCTATGCGGCATGTCATAAATTTATCACTGGAAACTGGCAAAATTATATTTCACGCTATTATTACTATGATGGAAACAATAACCTTTTAAAAGAAGTTGATTCAAATTGGCAATCAAATGGATTTGTAAATGTAAACCAATATATATCTACATATGATTCAAATAACAGAGTAATTTCAGAAATTTCGCAAATATCGGATACTGCACTTTGGAGCCAATCTTTATATACTTATGCGATGAATAATAATCTAACTATCATTGAAGGTGCTAATTGGAATAATAAAAGTAAAAATTGGCAAAATAATGGCGAAAGAGTTATACGGTACGGTAACAACAACAAACCGGATTCTTTTTTAATATACTATACTGATCCTAGTGGAATGGATATTGGTAGTTATTATTTTTCAAAAGATAATGATACGATGATTACTAATACTGGCCTTTTATTAGCGACAAACACTTATGACTACCTACATAACAAAATCTCATCTACACAAGAAGTTATAGAACCAGGTGTTGATTGGTTATCTAATAGCAAAGTTGATTGGACCTATAATGCTAATAACCAGGTTACCTGTGAAAGAAATTATACCCTTGATTCTACCGGCAACTGGGTATTCGTGGGCTTGAACCGGTATTATTACGAAACGTATGAAACAGAAAATCCTTTCAGTATCAACAACCTGGTGATATTTCCTTCTCCCGCAAAAAACAACATAACTATAAAATTAGAGTGGGCGCAATCGCAACCTTTTTCAGTAGCTTTGTTTGATGCCGCAGGCAGACTGGCAATGCAATGGAGTGAGCCTGCCGCACAGAAGTATTTACAAATGGTCAACGTATCGTACCTAGCTGCCGGTAATTATTTTATCAGTGTTACAAGCGGGAAGCAGAAATTGGTAAAGCAGTTTGTGCTTATCAACTGACCTTTAAATTTCCCGTGCCATTTTCAGCAGGTTAGCTACGGCCTGGGGACGGGGTTGCAGCAGGTCTTTTGCCGCTTCGCGCAATAGCCTTATCTCCTGCTGAAGGCCGGTAGTGAGCCATGCCGAAGATTCGGTGTGCATATCATCCTCTTTAAAATACCCTGATAAAGGCGTAGGCTCGTAAAGGTGTTTTGCGGTAAGTTTATTATGTAAAGTTTTGTGCATTGAGAAAGATGGTTTTTCAAAAAAACGTAAAACAGTATCTTATTATTGCATGGAAAATAAAAATTAATGTTAAACCGTTGGGAAAGTATTTAGTAAAATTGTAATTTTACTAAGTGATGATGACAATTGGCATTACAGGAGGCACTGGCTTTATTGGCCGACATTTAACTGCTCTTTTGGTGAGCAAGGGTTATGAGGTGGTTGTATTTACAAGGAGCCGGAAGAAGCCCTTAATAAAGGTGAGCTATGCTCATTGGAACCCTGGTAAAGGTAGCTGCGATATTGCCGCGCTTGGCAAAATTGACGCTATGGTAAACCTCGCAGGCGCAGGCATTGCCGACAAGACCTGGACCGCTAAAAGAAAACAGGAAATAACGGAGAGCCGGGTAAACGCTACAGCATTCCTTGTATCCCAGTTAAAGGCGCACGCCCCGAATTGCAAAACATTTATTTCCGCATCAGCCATTGGGTTTTACGGACCTGATAAGGCATGGAATATCCCTTTCACTGAAGACGCACAGCCCGCCAATGATTTTCTCGGTGATACGTGCAGGTTATGGGAAGAAACCGCGCAGGAAGCTACCGCCTTCGCAAGAACAGTCATTCTGAGATTTGGGATTGTACTGGGTAAGGAAAGCGGTGCGCTGCCAAAGTTTTTACAACCCATATCATTCGGCATAAAGCCCATACCTGGCAACGGGGCGCAGATGGTAAGCTGGATAGCGGTAAGAGACCTTGCAAGGCTTATCTTTTTCGCGATAGATCAGGAGCAGGTTTCCGGTATTTACAATGCCGTATCGCCCAACCCTGTTTCCATGCACCGGCTTATGGAAGTTATAGCCCTGGTAAAAGGCGGCACTAAAATACCCGTTCATATCCCATCGGTATTGCTGAAAATGGTGTTGGGAGAGATGAGCGGGGAAATACTGAAAAGCTGCACGGCAAGCGCGGAAAAGACACTTTCCACAGGTTTTACTTTTAATTATCCCGGTATTGATGAGGCTGTTAAGGCTATTCTCGCGAGAAATAAGTGATGCTATCCGCAACGTTCGTTATATCACGCAAAGGACGCAAAGAAAAAATACGCAAAGTGCGCAAAGATATTTGTTCGGGAATAACACCGGGTGAGTGATCATTTTAAAGAAATCTTTGCGTTCTTTGCGATAACCTTTGCGATCTTTGCGTGAAATTATAAATCCAGATGGGTAATCTAAAACCTGATGCCCTATTCCAAAACAACCTTTTTGGTGGTAAACTGATTATAAGAATTCATAGACCTGACAAGGTATATGCCTCTTCCCCATGTGCTTACCGGCAGGTTTAATGTGCCATTTATATCGCCTTGCCAGGCTATTTGCCCAATGGAATTGTAGATAACTACCCGCGCTATATTAACGCCATTAGTGGCAACCGTCCCATCGCCGATCACAATATTCAAAATATTGTTTGCAGGCACGGGAAATATTTTAACCTCCTCATTCCTGATAAGGGTAAAATCTTCCTTATTCACGTTAAAGAATACATTGTTATCACCTTTCACTTTTAAACGCGCAGATGAAATGGTGGTGTCCGTAAAGGGTAAAGTAATTTTTGCGGAACCGGTATTGGGGAATGTGCCTAAATTATACGTCCACGTATTACCACCATCAATTGATAGATAAATGTCCACATTCGCAGTGTTTATGGGCGCTGTATTTGTCCCAACTACATTCCAGTTAACCTCCTGCATCGTGTTACCGCTATAGGTAATACCTGCATTACCCTGGCTGGTGACCGCAAAACCGGTACCTGTATTGATAACATCCAGGTGAATGCTGTCATCAGGCACCAGGAAACAACCAGTACCCTGGTAAATATCGCGCAATGAAAGTTTAAAAGTAAGGTACCTCGCAACATCCGGGGCTTTTTCGCCTTCCGCATCTTCCGTACCCGCATTGCTCAATACACCGGATAACACCATGCTGTTTTTAGGGAATATTCTTGTAGTTGTTGTAACCGGGTCGTAGGAGCGGAAGATAGGCCCATAAGCATGTGTGTTCACAAGCTCTTGGCCTGCGTCGCCCAGGTTCCATTGCTCCCAGCAATAGGTAATAGAAGTATCGGCAACTGTATCTGTAGCTGAGGGCGCGGTTAATTCAAACGGGGTAAGATAAGGGATGGTATAAGAAGCTGTAAACGGGGGAAGGCTGACTAATTTATTATTTGTTGGTGTTTTTACCGCGCAAACATCGCCCAAAGTAGTTATGTAAGATTGTATCTGCAACAGGCTTACAGAATGAAAATAAGGGTCGCTGTGGGGTTGCAGGTCGTCGGGGGAACATATGCCGGCATAAGCCATAATAGTAGAACCGCTGCCCGGCTCGTAAGCGGTGGGCGGGCTAAGGTTATCGCCGCCGCAATTGCCCGCAGAACTGTTGAAAGGATGGTCGGCGCCATATTCATGCCCCATTTCATGCGCCACATAATCTATATCAAAACCATCCCCTACCGGAACAGGTTGTCCAGTCACGCTTTGCGCCTTCATTCCCTGCTGGCAGGCTACCCCTACCTGCGAAAGGCCGCCGGCGCCGGTAGTAAATACATGCCCTATATCATAATTACTGTTACCGATCCGGCTGTCGCAAACCGTTTGGTTCATATTCAGGCAGTCATCGGCATTATCATCTATTCCTGCGAACGGGTCAACTCCGTTAACGCCGCCTGTCGCAACATTCCATATCAGTGTATCTTCATTTTCAACAAAATTCATGGTGATGGAAAACTCCCTTTCATACACGCCGTTGATCCGGTTCATAGAAGTCATCATCTTGCCCAGCACATCAGCAACAGTGGGGTTGGCAAGGCCGGTAGCCGCCTGCGCATAAAGGTTATCGCAGGCAAGGGCGAGGCGGTAGGTGCGTAGTTCGTAGCCATTGCTGGTTCTCAGAGCCACCTTTTGGGTCACATCCATACGCTCACCTGCGCCGCCAGGCTCCTTATGGTTTACCGCACATTTCATCCTTTCTTCAGGCGCCCGCGTTTCATCTTTTTTATAATGCACCATGTAGTTCCCGCTATGGGAGTTATCCACCGGGTCAATAAAGGAGATATTGATACCGTCAAATATTATTGCGTGAAAGCCATATTTAGTAAAATCAAGTTTTGCGGTAATGTTCGGATTGTCCACAGCTTCCGCCGTAAAGGTTCTTAATTCAGGGTATTTAGCTGCGAGCTTGTCGGGCATCATGGGCGAATGCCAAACTCTGAAACTCCTGGATGTGCCATCGGGCATTGGCAATTCAATGATCTGTCCTTCGCGGGGATTTTTTGAAAGGGAAAATAATTGCGATTTAAGAGCGGCTTCATTTGTGGAATAAGTAAGGTAATGCAGAGGTTTATGAATAGCAGCGGCTGTTGAGGCGTTAACTGCATCAACCGGCTGCCAACGGCCTTGCCCCAGCACATTAACGGCATCAAAACAGCAAATCAATAAAACCAGTATAGTAACTTCTCTTTTCATGTTTCAATAGTGAAAAACTCATGGCTGATACCACCATATCCAAAGTTATAACATTTTTAATAAACTCCTTCGTATTTTTCCATTTATTTTTGGCCGTATATTGGCTGGCAGATGAACTATCATTTACTACAGGTAACCTACACCTTAAATAACATTGACGAAGCTGTAAGACAGTTTTGGGATCAGGCACAGGGCTATAATATTCTTGCCTTCAGCGGGGCTATGGGCGCGGGCAAAACCACCTTCATCCACAAACTATGCGACTACCTGCAGGTGCAGGATGTAGTGAGCAGCCCCACTTTCGCGCTCATAAATGAATACCATTTCACAGACACAGCCGGGCAGGATAAAACTATTTACCACTTAGACTGGTATCGCCTCAAAGACACAGAAGAAGCCATAAACGCAGGCATGGAAGACTGCATAGAACAGGCACGGCGCGGTGATGCCTATTGCTTTATTGAATGGCCCGAAAAAGCGAAAGAGTTATTATCCGGTACTTATTTGTGGGTGAGTATTGAGGTCGTGGATAGGGAAACAAGGGAAATGGAGGTAATGGTTAATGGTTGATTATTAATGATTAATGGTTAATAATTCAGGCGGCTTTGCTTTTTCTTATTTTCGGTGCGTTTAATTTTTCTTGCTTCGGCTTGTCTGAAGCATGGTGTAATTTATTTCAGCAAAAAATCATCCAGGTTATCAGGTGAAATGATAAATGTTTCAGCGCCTGGGTAGTTTTCAGTAAAAGTTTGGGGGAAGCGCACTTTCTCATTCTTGCCCCATTTAAATTCAAACGCTTTTAAAAGGCTCCCTTCATGTTCCTCTATCAAATCAATTTCCTGTTGCTGGGTAGTGCGCCAGAAATATTGTTTAGCATCTAAATTGTTATAGCGCAAAAATTTCATTCTTTCAGAGATGATGAAATTTTCCCAAAGAGCGCCAACGTCTGTTCTTGAGGTTACAGGTTTAAAGTTATCTATTATCGCATTGCGAATACCACAATCGTAGAAATAAACCTTTTTCCCTTTTTTTATTTCATTCCTCACATTACGGTTGAGCGCGGGTAAACGGAAGATAACATAGGTTTGCTCCAGGAGGTCAATATACTTGTCAACTGTTTTGCCATCACTACCTATTGTTTGCGCAATTTCCTGGTAACTGATTTCGCTGCCAACCTGCAATGCCAAGGCTTTCAGCAATTTTTCCAGGATCAAAGGTTTGTTGATCTGCTCCAGCATAAGCAGGTCTTTATAAAGGTAGCTTTCGGCCAATAGTTTCAATAAAATTTTTTCATCGTCCCCATTGGTTACAATTTCAGGGTAGTAGCCATAAATTAACCTATGCGTCAGCAACCTGTTTTCCTGTATAAATCCATGATGCGCTACCATTTCTGCGAAACACAAAGGATAAAGCATAAATTCAAATTTACGCCCGGTCAGCGGTTCGTTAACCTTGCTTGATAATTCAAACGCTGAAGAACCTGTGGCTATAACCTGCACTTCTTTTATCTGGTCTGTAAATAACTTCAGTGTCAGCCCGATATTAGGCACTCTTTGGGCTTCGTCAATGAAAACTATTTTGTGACGCCCAACCCTCGTCTTCAATTTTGCCGCGTTGGTATTTGTAAGCATTTCTCTTACATCCGCATCATCACCGTTTAAATATAAATGCTCTTTATCATTCAGCAATTCTTCCACAAGCGTTGATTTTCCACATTGCCGGGGGCCAAACAGCAATATAGCCTTACCTTTAAAAAGCCTGTTTTGTATGTGAGTAAGTAAAATTCTTTTTACCATTTTACCGGAATTAAGCCCCTAAAATACATAATATTGCGGGATTACAATCACATAATATCATAATATTGTCGGAATACAATCCAGAAATATCATAATACTGCCGGATTACCAATGCTTTTATGTCCAAAACCTGATAAATGCCTTTACTGGAAAAGATGGCATGTCTTCATAACGACAACTTTTAATAGGGTGAATGTAACGAAGTTTATCCTATAAAACGAATGATGATATAAACTTAATTATTAATTTAAATAATAAAAATAATCTCATTTTACTCTTGGTATTTAGTTTTAAACCGGTCGAAGATTCCACCTCCCTTGTTAACATATATTTATACCACCCTTGATTGATGTACGTTCGTTTTTCGGTATTTTTGCAGATTGCCTTTTTTGAACCGGTGAACGGATAAATGTCATTACCCCCAATACTAAGACACGTATATAACCATGGTACCGAAGAGGTTATCAAGCGTGGTAAGAAAATATTTTATACTTCGGGCGTACAGATGCTTGATGTGGACCACTTGCTGGAGCAGGTAAGGTTTCGTGTGCGCAACGACCTGTACCAGAACTACTACACCGTAACTATCAATAAATATTTACAGCCAAAGGAATTATCGGTCAGATGCCAATGCCCTTATAACCTGGGAGAAATATGCCGGCATGAGGTGGCTGCGCTTTTCCAGCTTAATGATATTCTGCAGAGCGGCTTTTTTGAGAATACAAACATTATCTACGACCAGAAGCATACTGTGGTACGGATGCGGCAGATAAACAAGCAGATGCTGCAGATATTTACGGCTGCTGATTCGCTTGAAAAAGCGGAGCGGCTTGCCGGGTCGAACAGGGTAACGATAACAGCTAACAAGAATGACCGCATAGAAGCCAATATAACCGACCAGGATAATGACCATACCTACCACGTTACCATAAAACAAAATGAAGAGCGGTACTTTGATACCTCATGCGGATGCGCCGAGAAAACCCACCCGTTATGCGTTCATAAAGCTGCGGTGTTTTTACAGGTTTTAAAAACATTCGGGGCACAGTATTTCAATTCCATGCAGAATTGGGATGTGCAGAAAAACAAACTGCTGGAACAATATGGTTACAGCCTGAATGATGACCTTACCAATAAGTTCACTTTTACTTATGAGCACAACAAACCATTCCTGCGCGTATTAGACCCTTCTATTCAAAAAGTAGCTGCAAAACAACCTGTTCGTGTACCTGTAGCGGCAGTAGAAACAGTTGTGGCTACGATAGAGGAGAAAAGATTGGGCATAGTGCTGGATACCAGCCTGCCACAGTTTCCCTTTGTGGATGTGCTGCTTATAGCGGGCAAAACTGATGAAGAGGAGCGGCAGATGGTGGGTGGTATTGACAAGCTGGAACTGAACCAATATATAAACCCTACAAGGTACAGGCTGGAAGACAGGGAAATGCTGCCGGTAATACGGAAGTTCCTGCAGGAAGAATTATTGAAGTACCTGAAAAAAACATTGCCGTTCGGCGATTTCCTGCATGACTATGATACCATGTTGAAGGATATACCGGCAGGAGAAGTGCAGGAGCAGGTTTGGGAGTACCTGCTGCCAAAATATCATAAACTCTTAGACCGGTATTCGGCGCACCCGTTTGTTTATATTAAGACGCCCGGGAAAATGCTTTCTTCATCTGCCCTTACCCAGGTGGAATTCTCTGAAAAGCCTGCTCACCCGCAGCTTATAGTAAAACAGGAAGGCAAGGAATATACAATTGCGTTGGAGTGGATATTGGATAATAATACTGCCGTTGCGCATAAAGAAGTAAAAATACTTAACTCTGCATTGCTTGAATACGAACATCGTATTTACTGCGTAGGCAGCATACAGGAGGTGCAACTTTCCGAGGCTTTTCACCCAAGCGGTAAAATGACCATACCGGCTGTTGAGTGGCCCGATTTCCTGCAGGAAAAAGTAATGCTGTGGAGCGATAAGGTGCATGTGCACTTTTCAGAAGAACTGACGGAACATATTAACCAGGCTAAACCAGCTTACCGCCTTTACCTGAATGAACGCGACCAGGTGCTGATATTGCAACCGGCATTTGTATATAACGATGTAGAGATACGCCCCGGCTTTTTTGGCGATGTGATACAACCCTATAACGGGATGGTAAGGATAATGCAGCGCAATGAGGCGGCAGAACAGGAATTTATGGAGTTGCTGGAGACCCTGCATACGGATATAGCGCTCAACAAAAAAGACAAATTCTTTTACCTGCCCGGCACTGCGGTATTGGCCAACAACTGGTTTTACCGTTTTTCCACGGTGATGCAGGAAGCAAATGTAGAACTGCTAGGATTTGAAGGGTTGAAGAACCTGAAAGTAAATGTGCACAAGCCCGAGACCCAGGTGCAGGTAAGCAGCGGCATAGATTGGTTCGACGCCTCGGTGGAGCTTAGGTTTGGCGAGCAGGTGGTTTCTATTATAGAAGTAAAGAAAGCCCTTGCACAGAAGCAAAACTTTGTGAAGCTCGGCGATGGCTCCATAGGGCTGCTGCCGGAAGAGTGGCTGAAAAAATACAGCCTGTTGCTGAAGATGGGCGAAACCAAGGGCAACAAAATAAGGCTGAAAAAATTTCACTTCAGCGTGCTTGATGAATTGCTGTCTGAAATAGACCAGGATGTGCTGCAGCAGGAACTGGAAGTGAAGAAAGAAAAACTGGAAAATATACTCACCAACGATTATAGCTTGGTGGAACCGCCGGAACATCTGACAGCTACCTTGCGGCCCTACCAGCTTGCCGGCTTTCACTGGCTCATATTCCTGAATGAAGCAGGCTGGGGTGGCATCCTGGCTGATGATATGGGGCTGGGTAAAACAGTGCAGACGCTTACGTTTTTCCAGCATTATAAGAACTCGCATAAAAATGTAAAGTACCTCGTGGTTTGCCCTACCACGCTGATGTATAACTGGGAGAATGAAATAAAGAAGTTTACGCCGCAACTAACCCATGTGATACATCATGGCCCCAAGCGGAATATAAACCCGGGCGCTTACGATGGCTTCGACATTATCATTACCACTTACGGTACCATGCGCAGCGACATTAAGGCGTTTAAAGAAATACCTTTCGACTATGTGGTGCTGGATGAATCGCAATCTATAAAAAACCCGCAATCGCAGGTAGCAAAAGCATCTTTGCTTTTAAACAGTAAGAACCGCCTGGCGCTAAGTGGTACGCCGGTGCAGAACAATACTTTCGACCTGTATGCGCAAATGAATTTCCTTAACCCCGGCATGTTGGGTAGCAGGGAATTTTTTATGAGCGAGTTCGCTACGCCTATTGATAAATTCAGGGAAGATGAAGTGAAGCTGCAATTGCGCAAGCTCACACATCCTTTCCTGCTGCGCCGCACAAAGGAACAGGTGGCAAAAGACCTGCCGGAAAAGACAGAGACCATACTCTACTGCGAAATGGGGCCGGAACAGCGCAAGATATACGACTCCTACCGCAATATTTACCGTTCACAGATACTTGGCATGATAGAGGAGAAGGGTATAGAACGCTCGCAATTGCACATATTGCAGGGGCTTACCAAGCTGCGCCAGATATGCGACTCCCCGGCTATTATGAATGAAGAAGAGCGGTTCCATAATTACTCCATAAAACTTGATGAACTAAGCCGGGAGATAACCGAGAATGTGGGCGACCATAAAGTGCTTGTTTTCTCGCAATTCCTGGGTATGCTGGCGCTGATAAGAAAGAAACTGGAAGAAGACAATATCAGCTATGTTTACTTCGATGGCAGCAGCACATCGAGGGAGCGGGAAGAAGCCATAAACGAGTTTCAGAACAACCATGAGTGCCGTGTATTCCTCATTTCCCTGAAAGCCGGTGGTATAGGGCTGAACCTTACCGCGGCAGACTATGTTTATATTGTGGACCCGTGGTGGAATCCGGCAGTGGAACAGCAGGCAATAGACCGAACCCACCGTATCGGGCAAACCAAGAATATATTTGCCTACCGCCTCATCTGTAAAGACACCCTTGAAGAAAAAATGCTGCAACTACAGGAACATAAACGCGCACTGGCAGCAGACCTTGTATCGGATGATACTGCAATGATGAAACGGCTTACAAAGGATGATATTGCGTTCCTGTTCAGTTAATATAGTTGGATTTGGGTGTTTGAAAAAGTACACTTTTTTACACAATAGCCCCGAACTTTAGGTCGGCGTTTAAATAAAAAAACCGTTGGCTTTAGCCAAAATTTACTCACATGGAGTATTGCTCATGTTGTGTATTTCGGCTAAAGCCAACCTATTATTTATCATTCCCCGACCTAAAGGTCGGGGCAACTAAAAATTGAAATTTGAGGTAAAAAGTGCAATTTGTCAGCACACTGGGTGTATCACTTACTTTTTTGCAGCCTTTATACATTTGAACGCGGATACTTTTACATTATCCCCAAGGTGTATCACTTACTTTTTTGCAGCCTTTATACATTGTACATAGTGCATAATTGCGTTAGCGCTGTCTGCGCCAACGGATTGTTCATATCCTGCAAGGCTGAATTTCGTGATCTTCTTGGTGGAGAAATCATTGAGCGTAGTTTCGTTGAGCGGGTAGAAAACATACCGTATGGCCTGCGACCTGTCGCCGGTGAAATCATGGCTTACCTGTATGGTATCGTCAACAATGGTTGATTTGTCTTCAAATTGCACCATTAATTTTTGTTCTTCTTTTTCCGCCTGGCTGCCATCCGGCATTTTTTTATAAATATTGTCTAAGCTGCCTGTTATCTGGAAAATCATAAAAAAATTATCGGAAGGGTTATCATCGCTGATCACATAATTCCTGGTAACCCTTACCACCGGCACTTCCGTAGGGTCGAACGGAGATGAAAAGTCGAATATGGTATTATCCGGCGACACCTCTTTTTTTATCATTTTGCAATAATCCTGCCCGTGCGCGGATTGTAAAAATGCGAACATTAAAAGTATGCAGGTGATTTTCATAAGGTGGTTATTTTGGAAAGAAATGTGTTTGCCACCTTAAATATACGAGGTTTTATGACTATTTGCTCGGCAAGATAAAATTAGTCGTAGATAATTATGATGAAGAGGTGGACAAACCCGCTGACAACTAAAAATAAAAAAAGCCTATTGTCAATCTAAGCGGGGTACCCCGCCACGCTCAGGTAGCGACTTTCAATTGCAACAGGCTTTGCAAAAGTACAAAAATAAAAGATAAGTGGCAATTAATTTTTAATTTGACAACAAAAAAAGAGGCTGTAAACTAAACTGTGTCAAAGTCCACATGTCTTGTCCTGAAAAAAGTTCTTTATTACGCAAACTATTTTAAGTTTCTATATCAAGGATGTGTTGTTCGCGATGTTCCGCAAGGCGGGCATCGCGAACTATAAATAAACCGCCGTTTATAACGGACTTCATACGCTCCCAAGCTAAATGAAAAGATAGAAAGCCCTGATTGTCCCGTACAAACAATTTCTATCCACTAATGTACAAGAATAAATTATTGGGCTTCTGGTTCTTTGAATACCTTCGGAAACGGGGTTTTATCAGTTGTTCGCGATGCCCGTTAAAGCGGAACATCACGAACAACGCGAGAAGCAAATGAGTTGTATTACTTTTTCTTTATTGTGTGTTTGTATTTTAATACGGCAAAATTCAGTTCAATGGTTATTTCTTTTTCGGTTATTTTCAGGTCGTCTTCCAGCATTTCGGCAATTATTTCTCCGCTCTTTTGCATCAGCGTTTGTTTCTTTTGTTCATCATGTTCGGCAGATATTTCCTTAATGTTCCTGGAAAGATTTTTTAACCGGGAGTATGTTTCTATTATTGCAAGCGTTGTCTGCGTAGCTATATCACTTTTCAGTATTGTCGCCAGCATATACAAGCCTTTTTCAGTAAATGCTTTTGGTTTTACAGTGGCATGTTTCAAATTATTGAACCGGTGGAAATTTTCCACCAGTTCCGTTTTTGCATCTTTGGTCAATTCAAAAATGTAACCTTCGGGGAATTTATCAGGGTTATTTTTAACAGCTTTGTTTATATCGCGTGTCTCCGCTCCATACAGTGCAGCCACATCGCTGTCTAAGATAACTTTCTGGTTTCTTAGTTCAATGATCTTATTTTCAACTTCATCAAATTTTACGAGACCCGACATGCTGTTTTTGTTTTGCGGTGGAAAATTTCCACCACAAAATAAGCAAAAGAAATTAGTTATTTCGAGGTAATCAAAAATTTTGACCACCTCTTCTTTCTCCCCCTTTATGATAAATCCTTACCATCGCTCTGCAGAATGCCTTTATTTATACCTGTTGGTGAGGGTAGGGCAAACGAGAAGCGGATGCCGGAATTGTGGCCCATGCGGCTGTCCCAGGATTGTACAAAATATATGCGGGTACATGGGCTTCTCCATAAAAAGGTTCTTTATTACGCAAACTATTTTAAGTTTCCATATCAGGGACATCCCAAACATAAAACAGGCGGGAAGCATTGAGCCAACCGCCTGCAAAACCAACCAAATGAAAAAATTAATGAAGCGTGATAACGTAGGTATGTGTGCCGATAGTTAACTGTGCCAGATCATCGCATTCTCCCGGGGTTGATCCGAGTCCATAACTATAGTTAAGAATACGGTCGTAACCATCTGTAAATGTTGTACTCGAAATCTGCAAGGTGCCTGCTTCAATAAAATCGCAGCCATATGCAATAGTTAAAGGCGAAGTGATGGTAAAATTAAATACATGGCCGTTTGCGCGTTTCAGCACTGTACTGTCTCCGGTTTGGTCAGCGATGGAATAAGAATCATCAGTTCTTGTAGCTGTAGTATAACCGGTCAGCCAGGTCCTGGTGCGATGTGCGGTCCAGGTAATCACACTGTCTGATGTCAGTGTCATAGAGTCATTAACATCCACCGTGTACCATACCTGCCCGCTGGAATTCATACCCTGATTGGTTACCGTTTTGCTGCCGGAAACCTGGTTATCATTTACAAAATAACTGCTGTAGGATATAGTATGTACACTGCCGCTGTCTTTATAACGCCCGGTATAGTGAACGATAATTTCCCCTTTACGGTATTTGCCATCCACACAAAGGCAATCAGTTGTGCCAAAATTAATTATCAGCAAACCTGTAGCCGTATCATTGGTTACTGTAGCACAAGAGGAGGCTGTTGTACGCAGGGTGCTGCCATCCCCGGCTGCTGCAACATCCGCTATAGATATAACATCGTTGCTGGTTGTTTCCAATTTAGCCGCATCTGATGCGTAACCGCCGTTATCATCGGCGCTTGTCAGGGCTGGCGTTGCTGTCGTATTGTCTGTACTGCTGCGCTTGCAGGCCGCAAGCGTGAGTATGGAGGCTGCTATTATAAAAGCGCCGTTTCTCAAAAGTGATTTGTAACTCATAGTTCAAAGTTTTTATGCTATTAAGACGCACCACTTTGAATAAAGTTTAAAAGGGTAAAAGTTAAACCCCAAACCCCTTAAAGGGGCTTCCCTCTCATTTCCTGATAAACAAATTTGAAATAATGACTAAAATATTATTGGCAAAACTATCTCTATTTCAATTTACTATGCTTCCTGCTATAAGTAAAATAAATAACCAGCCCTATAACCATCCATCCGCCAAGCCTGGCCCAGTTGGTCCAACCCAGGCCGGCTACCATGGCGCCGCAAACTACAATACCTAATGTGGAAACAACAGGTACCATCGGCACCTTGAACTGTCTTTTTATATCGGGGTCGGTAACCCGCAATATCCATACACCCGCGCATACCAGTATAAACGCGAACAAGGTACCTATACTGGTCATGTCGCCAACTATATCTCCGGGTATGAAGGCTGCAAATCCGCCAACCAATACCAGGAAAACCAAATTTGATTTATGAGGTGTGCTGTATTTGGGATGCAAATGAGAAAATATTTCAGGCACCAGCCCATCATGGCTCATAGAATAAAACACCCTCGACTGCCCCATTAGCATGACTAATATTACCGATGAAAAACCAAATAATATAGCCACTGTTACTAAGTTAGCCAGCCAGCCGTAACCCGTCATGTAAGTCTGTATGGCATAAACCACAGAACCTTCCTTACCTGCTGTGCGGAAATCGTTTACGCTTGCAACACCTGTAAGCACATGGGCGAACAAAATATACAAAACAGTACAGATGACAAGTGATCCGAGAATGCCGATGGGCATATCCTTTTTAGGATTTTTGGCTTCCTGCGCCGCTGTGGACACTGCATCGAAACCTATGAAGGCGAAGAATACTACGCCTGCCGCTCCGAGTATGCCCCAGATACCTCCAAAATTATGCACTACGCCTTCACTGTCGGCATAGGTTGTAGCGGCAGGAATGTATGGGGTATGGTTAATGGGGTTCATATAGCCCCAGCCCAATACTATAAACAGCACTACTATAGCCACTTTTGACACAACAATGATCCCGTTTACAAACGCCGATTCTTTGGTACCCCTTATCAATAACATGGTGAGCATGAAAATGATAAAAAGAGCCGGCAAATTCATTATGCCATGTACGCCAAACTGGTCGGCAAACATCCCCGTTTTATCGCTGCAGGACTCAAATGGAGAATGGCACCATTGGTAGGGTACACGCAAATGAAATATTTTCAGCAATTTATTCAGGTACTCGCTCCACGCAATGCCCACTGTTGCCGCGCCCACTGCGTATTCCAGCACCAGGTCCCAGCCTATGATCCATGCCACCAGTTCGCCCATTGTGGCATAGGAGTAGGTATAGGCGCTGCCCGCAATAGGTATCATTGATGCAAACTCGGCATAGCACAGCCCTGCAAAAGCACAACCTATACCTGCAACAATAAATGCTATGGTGACAGAAGGCCCGGCATTATTTGCAGCAGCAGCGGCAGTACGCACAAACAGCCCGGCGCCTATAATTGCCCCGATACCCAATGCAATAAGATTGCCTGCGCTGAGTGTGCGTTTCAACGTTCTTTCCCCATCAGGAGTATCCTTTATAAGTTCGTGAATCGGCTTTTTAGTGAATATACCCATGTATAAAATTGTGTACCCGTGAGCGGCTAAGATAGTTAAATAGTTGATTGGTAGATAGGGGATGTAATAATTTGAAAATGCGCAGTTTTTGAAAATTTAAAGTAAGTTTGGTAAATGATTTCAAGGTGCCTGGCTTTGGGTGTTATTTCCTTATTCCTTTTTGCATTTAATGCTATTGAGGCTATCGCCCAGCCTTCTCTGCCCGATATTTCCGCATCAGCGGAAGGTGGCACGGTAACGCTTGTATGGAATTGCCAGTACGACGGGATCAAAACAATAACAGTAATGCGCTCTGCCGACAGCGCAAATAACTACACGCACATAGGTAATGTGAAAAAGCCGGAGAAAGGAATACAATCATTCACCGATTATCACCCCGACCCGGGCAAAAATTTTTATAGGTTATCTATCCTGTTCAATACCGGGCTTACCTGGAGCAGCAATCATATTGGCATTTACACTCAACCTGCAAAAGCTGTTCTGCCAGCCGCAAGCCCACCGGAACAAGTGATTACCAAAGAGACCGCCACGCCGGAAAAAACAATTCTACCCAAGCCTGCACCACCAAAGTTGTCTATCACATTTGATTCCGACACCTCGCACCTGAATGCGATACCGGTGGCTGGGAATGCCAATAAAAACACCACGCCCCAACAAACAAAACGTATAAACATTTCTTTTGACGACCCGGAATCAAACCCATCAACTATCATAACATCCAGGTTCATTTTCACCGACTCTGCAACCGGTCATGTGGATATGTTCCTGCCGGAAGATGTAAAAGAGCATCACTATTCCGTAAAGTTTTACGATGCAGAAAATGAGGTTATCATAGACATACCAAAAATAAACTCCCCGAAAATTATTATTGATAAAAGGAATTTCCAGAAGGCAGGCGTATATAAATTTATCCTGCGCAGGGATGTTACCGAATTTGAGAGCGGGTATGTGAAAACCCCAAACCCATAAAGGGGCTTCTCAATGCTATCCTAATCCCCTGAAACCAGAATTGTTTCGCTGTGTTGCTGGAATAGTAACGTATAAAATACTGTATTACAATATGATAGAAATAAAAATAGCAAATTTATAGAGCAAAGTATTTTGAAAGGTATTAATTTCGTAGTACCTGTTTTTATTTCATTTTCTAAAAATGGTTCAAGTAAATATTTACTTGCGGGAATTGAACTTTTCAATCATTAGCAGTGAACATTTCAATAGACATACGAGTACCCGCCAATAGCGCCCCCTGGTGCGATATTTTTAATACTGTTACTTTCTTCGATCTATATAAAACTGCAAGATCTTTTTATTTATCGTTATCAGCCGATGGCGGGTTGGCCGGCTGTATTCATTTTACAGAGATTGAACCAGGGATATTTAAAAGCCCTTACAGGGGTACTTATGGCTCATTTGATTTCAAGGATGGCGTAAACCCGGAAACAATAAAGTACTGTATAGATGAAGTATGTAAATACCTTCGCGAAACGCTTAAAGCGAAAAAAATTATTATTGTATCGCCCCCCTTCGCGCATGATATAAGCAAATCAAGCTGGCTGTTTTATTCATTGCTTAACAGTGGTTTTACAGTTGATAATACGGAAATAAATTACACCATTCCAGTTGACAACCTGCCTCTTACTGAGAAGATGATGCGGAATAACAGAAAGCGGTACAATAAATGTTTAAGAGAAGGTTTTTCCTTTGAAGAGGTTACAACTACAGCCGGCATTGCGGATATTTACGCTGTAATAAAACATAACAGGGAATCAAAAGGATATACAGTGTCCATGACATTGGATCAAATAATGGACCTATACCGGGTGTTTCCTGAAAACATTTATTTTTTCAAAACGAAACAAGGCCAAACAGATGCCGCTTCAGGAATTTGTATTAAACTGAACAGCAAAACGCTTTATGTTTTTTATTGGGGGCATATGCCGGGCCTTGAGCAGTACAGCCCGGTATCATTTCTGGCAGTTGGTATATATGATTTTGCCAGGAAAAATGGCTTTGAAATGATAGATGGCGGAACTTCGTCCCTGAATGGGCTGCCTAATTACGGAGTAGCTGCGTTTAAAGAAAATTTAGGCTTTACCGCTTCTTTAAAACTGACTTATTCCAAAACTTATGAATAGAGACCTGGCAGGTTACGAGGAACAATACTTAAAGCAGCCATATGAAAAATACCAGGTTGCATTCAGAAAACGTAAATTGCTGGAACTGCTTCAAAAATACAACCATGCAATAATGCTTGAAGTAGGTTGCGGGTTAGCGTCCCTGTTTCTTGACATTGATACTTACCGGCAATTGGTAGTGACGGAACCTTCAAAAATATTCTATGATAAAGCAGTTAATGACCGGAAGAAACAAACAGGCAAGGATATAGTTTTGCTGAACGCTTTCCTGGAAGATGAAAAGGACCGGCTGAAAGATTACAAATTTGATTTCATTATCGTGAGTTGCCTTTTACATGAAATACCAGACCAAAGTAAGTTTCTGCAAGTTATTCACGGGATAAGTAATGAAAATACCGTTATTCATTTTAATGTGCCGAATGCAAAGTCATTTCACAGGTTGCTGGCGGTAGAAATGAGGTTGATTAAAGATGAATTCCAGCAATCGGAGAGCAATCTTTTGTTTCAGCAAAAAGTTATTTTTGATCTCAGCCTTTTAACAGAGACAATGCACAAAAATGGCTTTATGGTTATTGAAAGCGGCTCTTATTCCTTCAAACCATTTACCCATGCCCAATTACAAAAAATGATTGATGGCGGAGTAATAACGGAGCAAATGCTGGATGGATTTTATAATATGGAAAAATATCTTCCGGGCATAGGCTCCGAGATTTTTGTAAATGTGAGAAAAGTAAGTGACCCGGTATTGAATACGTGAATATAAACCAATAAAATTATGGCTAAAATTTCAGTAATTACCCCATGCTATTTTAATGAACCTAACATTCCGGTGTATGCAAAGCGGATGATTGACAATGAGCAGGATTTCCCGGATACGGTAACATTTGAGTACGTATTAATTGATGATGGCTCAAAGGATAATACATGGGCTGAATTGCAGAAATTCTATGGCCAATATCCCAATAAAGTAAAAATAATAAAACTGGAAAGGAATTTTGGCGCTACGAATGCCATATACGCCGGGCTGAATTATGCAACAGGTGATTGCAATGTGGTAGTTGCTGCCGACTTGCAAGACCCACCGGAGTTAATTGCCAGAATGTATGAATACTGGCTCAAAGGCTTTAAGCTGGTATTGGCAAACAGGGCAAGCAGGGATGAATCTGCGCTGCAACAGTTCATGTCTAACACTACGCATAAAATGATCAGGAAATGGGGCATTAAAAATTTGCCTGATGGAGGGTTTGATCTGTCTTTATTTGACAAAGAAATAAGGGATGTTATTGTTAAGATTGATGACAAAAATTCATTTTTTCCTTACTTACTGCTTTGGCTTGGTTATGAATATGTAAGCATACCTTATGTGCGGCAAAAAAGAGAAATAGGAAAATCATCCTATACTGTAGCAAAAAAAATAAAAATTTTTGTTGACTCTTTTGTTGCGTTTTCTTATTTCCCCGTGAGGATAATATCCATATCCGGCCTGGCATTGGGTATGCTGTCATTTTTATATGCAATACTGATCATCACCTGGAAGATCATGGGGAAAATTGAAACAACCGGCTGGTCCAGCATTATGGTAATAATACTTTTTGTCGCTTCTTTTCAGATGATCTCTTTAGGAATAATAGGCAAATATGTGTGGGCCTGGTTTGATGCTGCACGTAAACGCCCGAATTTTATTATTGAAAAAACATTTGTGAAGGAAAATACACCCTGATGGTTACTCATCAAATTCCTGCCCATGCAGCAACTCCTTCCATTCAGTGCCAGGCTAACGTTAATAAGGCGTATAGGAAACATCAGTTTCATTAATAGTTAGGGTATGGAGGCGTAGGTACGTCATTAACAAACTTACCTTCATAGATCAGTTTGCCCTTACTGTCATAGCAACCGCCATCCCCATTCTTAACGTCATTTTTCCAATAACCTTTATACATTTTGCATTTGTCGCAATAGCTGAAATATCCAGGATTATCTTTCCCGATTGTATATGTTCCAAAGCCGCTCTTTTCGTCATTTAGCCACTCCCCGGCATATATACTTCCTTCAAAATAATAAAAAGCGCCTTGGCCATTCTTTAGTCCGTTGCTCCAGTTCCCTTCATATCTGCCACCGCCGGCATAATAATAAGTACCAAGCCCATTTCGTTGCCCATTGATCCAATTACCTATATACTTTGCACCGTTAGCGAGATACAAAGTGCCCTGACCGTTTTTTGCGCCGTTACTCCAGTTCCCTTCATATTTTTCGCCGTTTACCGAATAATAAGTACCTATCCCGGCTAATTTATCATTTTCAAAATTCCCTATGTATTTATCTCCGTTTGCAAAATTAGCCGTTCCCAGCCCACTTTTTTTATCATTGTCCCAATTCCCTTCATACTTGTCTCCATTTTCCCAAACCACTTTTCCATGGCCGTTTTTTTTTCCATTCAAGTAATTTCCTTCGTATTTGTTACCGTTTGCATAATAATAAATGCCCTGTCCTGAAAATTTACTCTTTTCAAAGTGGCCAACATATTTATCGCCACTAAATTTACTGTAGCTTCCGTATGTAAATGTTCCTTCCCCGGTTCGCGATCCATCCTGCCATTCTCCTTCATATTTATTCCCATCCGGCCAGTTCATAATACCCTTGCCGTCTTCTTTATCTTTTACCCATTCCCCTTTATATATAGCGCCGTTCCTGAAATAGAATGTACCATGGCCACTTCTTTTACCATCTTTAAAATTGCCTTTGTATTTATTACTGCTGTCATATTCTATCTCCCCATAGCCATCCTCAACGCCATAAGTGGCATTGCGGCTTAATAATAATTTTACTGTTTCCGGGTGGTTCTGTTCTATTGCACACGAAAGCGGGGTAGAAAAGTAGATAGTATATACCGCCTTAGCATCTATTGGCAATCCTTTACCCAGGCAGAAATTTACAAGCTCCGTATCGCCCTGGTATGCCGCCTCGTGCAGCAACGACCACCCGTGTATATCCACTGTCTGTATATCCACGCCCTTACCCAGTAAATACTTCAACCGGCCAATATCTACCGGCGATGGCCGCAACAGTTCTGCTTTATAAAGCTCAGTGGCTTTTTCTTTCGTCAGGTTTTGGGTATCAATTATTGCTTCCGGTACACTTTTCTTTTCAACAATATGATTACTGCTATCCTTTTCAATCAGCGGCGCTGTGATGGGTACAATAACCTGGGTTGTATTACCTACCGTGATTATTTTTCTGATCATGTTATTGCCTTCAAACGTTGCCGTTAGAATATGGTCGCCAATATCAGCCTTTATCTTTTTTACATCATTTGCCGAAAACGGCCCCAGGTTTTCCCCATCAAAAACTATGATACAATTCTTATCTGGTGATAACAGCAGAGTACCCTGCTCCGAACTTTGCGAAGCTGCGGTATGGCAATAGATCATGCCGCAGAGTAACAGGGTAAATGATAAAAAACAGGTTGAATATTTCGTTTTATAACACACAGTCATTTTTTGCTGCTAAGTTATATATTAATTCAAGACTATTAAGCATTTCTGTCCTCGGCAAATATATAATCTGGCTTGGAAGCTAAAATAAAGAATGTCCCCCGCCGTTGTTTCCTTTTTCAGGAACACGGCAGAAATCAGAGTTGGGGCCTTCAATGATTTAGGCGTAATGAAATTTAGAAATTGAGAGGAAGCCCCTTCAGGGGTTTGGGGTTTTTACTCATCAAATTCCTGCTCCTGCAGCATCTCTTTCCACTCTGGGCCAAGTTGCAGCGAGTTGCCTATGTACAGCTTCATCATCTGCACCATTTCTTCGGCGTTCCACGAATAAACGCCGGAGGCGAAATAGACCCTTCCTTCAAAAGAATCAAAGTACAGGTTGCCATCGTGGTGCAGGGTTTGTATCAGGTGCTCCCGTGTTTCAAAACCAAAATAATCGTAGCAATTACCTTTCAGCGGGTGGTCGGTCTTGGTGCCTTTGCCTTCGTAATGCAGGGCGCCTATGTGCCGCCAGTCGTACCGCCTTATCTGTTTTGAAAAAATGGTTCTCCTGATGATGGTCAGCGACTGCTGGTCGAGCAGGATGCGCTCTGAGAAAAACATACGCGCCAAAAAACGGTGTGCCGCAAGCAGGTATAGCAAAGACGCGCCGATACCCGCAACCCAGTGAACAAAAGTTTGCCTGAAAGGAATGGATTGAAGTAAGAATACCGTAGCCATACCCATTGTGAAAAGGAACTCCGCAAGGTACAGCGCACGGATGCGGGCATGAGTGCGGTTGCCCAGTGTAATGAGCAAACTCCGGTCTCCCCAATGATATGTAATGTTGCGCTTTGCCAAAAAAACTCTTAATTAAATGCTTTCAACCAGATCTGCCATAACTATCTCTGCATCAAATACCTTACCAAATTCGTGCCTCAGCATATCTTTCACCTCCTGTTCATCCACATTTATGCCCAATTCTTTCTGTATAGACGTTACCCTTTTATCAGTAATGCCGCAGGGTACTATATAATCGAAATAGCGCAGGTCGGTATTTACATTCAGCGCAAAGCCGTGCATGGTTACCCACCTGCTGCACCGCACCCCCATAGCGCATATCTTCCTTGCCCTGCCTGCCACATCCGGGTCAAGCCATACGCCTGTTGCGCCGGGCAGCCTGCCTGACGCAATATCATAATGCGATAAAGTGCGTATGATCACCTCCTCCAGGTTACGCATATATTTTCCCAGGTCGGTCACAAAATGTTCCAGGTCCAGTATAGGGTAACCCACTATCTGCCCAGGCCCATGATAGGTAATATCGCCGCCCCTGTTCGTCCTGAAAAAAGATACCCCCAGTTCTTCCAGCCGCTTATCATTTACCAGCAGGTTTTCCATATGGCCGCTTTTACCCAATGTATATACCGGCGGATGCCCGCAAAACAGCAGGTGGTGTTGCGTGCCTGTTTCAGGCACAGCGGGCATTTCAGGCGTATTATACCTTTGGGCTTTTATACGCAGGTTGGCCTGCAGCAGGCTTTCCTGGTAATCCCATGCGGCGTCATATGCCATAGTCCCCAAGTCCTGGAAAAATATCGTTTGCATAAAAACAGGACATGCAATTTACGGGATATTTTTGGAAACAATGCTGCAAATTCACGTAAAACGGCAAAACATAATATAGCCGGCACTACTTTGTAACTACTTTTTTATATTTTGCGAAAAAAATCGTCATGTTACATTGGAACTGGATAGGCATTATCATCCTCGTTATTGTTGTCCTGTTTATATATAGGGTATTTTTCGGCAACAGGGCAGATTAACACCCTGCCCCTCCGGGAACTTTGAAAATAGCTGTGAAATATTTCGCATTATCTCCCATTCCATTTGCGGATTTTCGCTTTAAAACCCCTACCTTTGCACCTCAAAATTAAAATTTAAACGCTTTAACTATATAAAAAATGGGAGATTTACGCTTACAGCGCAACTTTGGTATTGCCGCGCACATTGACGCAGGCAAGACCACTATGACAGAACGTATCCTTTATTATACCGGTGTGAACCACAAAATAGGCGAGGTGCATGAAGGGGCAGCTACTATGGACTGGATGGCGCAGGAACAGGAACGCGGTATCACTATTACCTCTGCGGCAACTACCTGCTTCTGGAATTTTCCTACCACGCAGGGCAAGAAATTACCTGAATCAAAGAATTACAAGTTCAATATCATTGATACACCCGGCCACGTTGACTTTACCATTGAGGTAGAGCGTTCGCTCCGCGTGCTGGATGGCCTTGTGGCGTTGTTCTCTGCTGTTGACGGCGTTGAACCTCAATCTGAAACCGTATGGCGCCAGGCCAACCGTTACAAGGTTCCCCGCATAGGGTTTGTAAACAAAATGGACCGCGTTGGCGCAGACTTCCTTATGGTGGTGCAACAGGTGAAAGATATGCTGGGCGCTAAATCAGTGCCATTGCAGTTGCCTATTGGCGCTGAAGATCATTTCAAAGGCATCGTGGATCTTATTACCATGAAGGCGATCATCTGGGACGATGCCACACAGGGTATGACCTACAGCGAAGTGCCGATACCGGAGGATATGAAGGAAGATGTGGACTTCTGGCGCGCGCACCTCGTAGAGGCTGTAGCTGAATACGATGACCACCTGCTGGAAAAATTCTTTGCAGACGCCAACAGCATCACCGAAGAGGAGATACACGAAGCTGTGCGCAAGGCATGTCTCGACCTGAGCATTGTGCCTATGCTTTGCGGCTCCGCTTATAAGAATAAAGGTGTACAGGTGGCGCTTGATTGCGTGATCCGCTACCTGCCCGGGCCGTTGGATATTGAAGCCATTAAAGGAATTAACCCCGATACCGGCGAAGAAATAGAACGCCACCCGAATGCGAAAGAACCATTTGCCGCGCTTGCTTTCAAGATAATGACCGATCCGTTTGTAGGCCGCCTCGCGTTCTTCCGTTGCTATTCCGGCCACCTGGACGCAGGCTCTTATGTGCTTAATGTGCGTTCCGGTAAGAATGAGCGTATCAGCCGTATCATGCAGATGCACGCCAACAAACAAAACCCGATAGACTTTATTGAAGCGGGCGATATAGGCGCAGCCGTAGGTTTTAAAGAAATAAAAACCGGCGATACCCTTTGCGACGAGAAGCACCCGATAATGCTGGAAAACATGTTTATCCCTGAGCCGGTTATCTCTATTTCGGTAGAGCCAAAGACACAGGCCGATGTAGATAAAATGGGTATGGCTATTGCCAAGCTGGTAGAAGAAGATCCTACATTGCGCGTAAAAACCGACGAAGATACCGGGCAGACCATTCTTAGCGGTATGGGCGAACTGCACTTAGAGATCATCGTTGACCGTATGCGCCGTGAGTTCAAGGTGGAAATAAACCAGGGCGCCCCTATGGTTGCTTATAAAGAAGCGTTCACGTTGCAGATAGAGCACCGCGAGATCTATAAGAAACAAACGGGTGGCCGTGGTAAGTATGCCGACATCCAGTTTGAGATAGGCCCTGCCGACCCGGAATTTCTGGCAGAAGGCAAAGGCCGCTTCCAGTTCATCAACGAAATTTTCGGAGGTTCTATACCCCGCGAGTTCATCCCTGCTATACAGAAGGGTTTTGAAACATCAATGGGTACCGGGCCGCTGGCAGGCTTCCCTGTTGAGAGCATGAGGGTACGCATTTTTGACGGTTCTTTCCACCAGGTGGATAGTGATTCTATGTCATTCGAGTTGTGCGCTAAATCTGGCTTCCGTGAAGCAGGTAAAAAAGCCAAGACCGTGATACTGGAACCCATCATGAAAATGGAAGTTACCACCCCCGACCAATACATGGGTGATGTGACCGGCGACCTTAACCGCCGCCGCGCTATACTGGAAGGTATGGACAGCCGCAACAACCTGCAGATCATCAAGGCTAAAGTGCCACTGAGCGAAATGTTTGGTTATGTAACGCAGCTTCGTTCGCTTTCATCAGGCCGTGCTACTTCCGTAATGGAATTCAGCCACTACTCCCCTGCCCCACGCAACATTGAGGAAGAAGTAGTAGCCAAGACGAGAGGCAAGGTACACGCTTAATTCTTTTTGGAATTAGGAATTGGTAATTTGTAATTAGGATTGAATTGATAATACTGGCCGTCCCGGATTTTCCGGGGCGGTTTTTATTATTACTATTATCGTTCTATTACTATACTTGACAAGGGATAGAATATTGAGTTCAATAGCTGAAATATTGCATTAGCTAATTGAATTTGATGCAGTAATTCCCCCTTGCGCATAGGTTGTGTGCGTAAGCGAAGGGGGTTAGGGGGATGTTTTTTACCTGAATGTTGCATACATTATAAATCAAAGTACATTCACAAATTTACCCATTGCGCAGTATAAACACTTTGTCCCTAAATTTGCTTTTGAAATGACTTCCTCACAAGAATCGGAATTGTATTTTTCCACAAATAAAAGATAAGCTATGGAACGAGAAGAATTGTTACGGAGCAAGGAATACTGGACTACTACCATTCAAACAGCATTATTTGAAGGCGTAGAAAAGTATCTTATGGAAACTGGTATGACTAAAAAACAATTAGCAGCGAAACTTGGTCTATCAACTGGAAAGGGGTATGTAAAAGAGGCGCTAAATGGAGATTTTGATCACAAATTAAGTAAACTGGTTGAATTGTTATTAGCCTGTAACATTGCTCCTGTAATAAATTTTGTAAACCTCAAAGATTTTGTAGCCCGGGAAACAAAACAACCTACCGGACTTACGTTTTTAATGAATTACCCGTAAGAAAGAAAACAAAAAAATCAGGGCGTAAAACTTTTTTTTACTCTGAAAGGAACAATACCAAAATACAGAATTGATTAACAATCCAAATTCCAAATTACTAATCCCTAATTCCTCATAAATGATATACCACATAGTAACGGGAGATCTGGCTGCAATGCCGCTGAAAGAAGCAATAGCAACCGAACCCGGTATGCAGGGCGAGGTAGTAGTTATAAAAGATGTGTTGAGCGTAGGGCCGCTGCAAAAGGAAGAGGGGCAAAAATTTTCGGAACTGCGCAGCGCCTTTTGGCAACAAGTGCTCATTAACGAGAAAAATCCGGTAGTGACAGACGACATGGAACGACTGCTACAACTTTGCAACGAAATTTCTAAAAATGAAGACGCGAAAATATGGCTCTGGATGGCTCCGCTCCCCGCCGACCTTTGCACCTACCACTGGACACTTAAATATCTCGGCAATTATCTTAGCCGGTTCTATGTGGTAAACATTGCCGGCCTTCCTTTCCTTGATGAAAGCGGCAAAATGTTCTTCCCAAAAAGCATTGCAGATATACTGCCTAAAGAACTGATAAAAGCACGCCGCCTGGCACGCCTGGTAACCCCCGGTGAACTGGAAACAGATGGTGAAGAATGGCGCAAATCGGTTGCCGAGAACGCAGGTATCCGCACGCTGGAAGGCGGCAAAAGGTTGGTATCCAGGAGCGAAGATTACTATGATAATCAATTGATCAGTTTCTGTTCCTACCAATATCAAAAAGCAAGCAGGGTAGTAAGCCAGGCAATAGCAAGGTTCAATATACCCACCGGCGATGCTTACCTCGGCTGGCGCCTGCGCAAAATGACAGACGCCGGAAGGCTGGAACTGCAAGGCGACGTCACCAAATCACTGAAAGACTTTGATGTAAAGCAGCCGGGCGATGGTAGTAATGCGCAGTATAGCTTGCCATTATAGACTTAGTTCAGTTTTACTATTTCATCTGAATTTCATAACTTTATACCTATTTTTTTACAAAATCAAACTGATAGTAATGGTACCGCAATATACATACGACAATAACGGAAATCCCATTGGTGTATTTATTCCAATAAATGAATGGAACCAAATCACTGAAAAATATTCTGGTATCGAAGATATTCCGCAATGGGAGAAAGACCTGATAGACCACCGACTTGATTTTATTAAAAAACACCCCGACCAATTAATTCCCATTGAAGAATTTATTGCTGAATTAGATACTGCTGCTTTATAAATTGAGGGGAAGCCCCTTCAGGGGTTTGGGGTTTTCCCTTTACCTTTGCAGCATGGTATATGATTTGCCGCTTGCGGAGGAGAAGGTGAAACCTCACCAGGTTACTACCCTGCATTTGGTCAGCGCGTTAGCTTTTATAGGTACGGGGGCTATTATATTTGTTTACAATTATGTTATTACCTGGTGGGGATTGGCTTTGCTGATTCTGGGCTTATTATTACTTGGCCTTACCATTGTTAAAAACAACTGGGTTACAAGCCAGAAAGTAAATCCCATGTTCCGTATTGCGGAGCTTACAATAGCCATAATATTGGCTTTATATTCCACAATGCAACACTGGAAATTCCCTATCGTTATCTTTAGTATGCTATCAGCGGCGCTGTTATTTGCCCTCTACTGGGAGCGGTCGTCCGGTAAGGTACTCTTTATCCATGTTGACGATAAAGGATTACGGCTACCGGTAGTGCGCAGGCGGTTTATACCCTGGCCGGAGATAGAGCAGGTGGTACTCCGGTATGGCACCATCACCATTAACTGCGTTGACAACCACCTCTTCCAATGGACCGTATCCGCCACAGATTTAGACCCCAAAACATTTGAAGCCTACTGCAAAACAAAAATAGAAGAGAACATAAGCAAACGAAGGAATGATGAATGGTAGATTTAATGTGAAAATGTGGGAATGTGAAAATGTGGGAATGTGAAAATGTGAAAATGCGGGAATGTGAAAACTACTCGCAGACTTACGACTTATAACTTACAACTTACGACTAATATGACCACCCCATACCTACTGTACTCCGATGGCGAGGGAAAGATTTTTGAAGATTTGACGTTGTACAGCGTTGGGCGCAGCGGCTGGGACGCAATGCCCATACCGGAAGACGAATGGATAGAACTGCCCGATGGCGGTAACCTCTATGAACTGCCCGGGCGCAGGGGTATAGGCATTGACGTGGAGACGGGCGAGATGCGGCTTTGCGAAAAAGGATGGGCCGTGGCTGCCTTTTTGCCGCCCGCGCATACCGGCTTTTATCTTGCTGCCTACGAGACCCTTGATGACGCGCCTACGCTGCCGCTATTTTGCTATACAGCCACCGGCTGGCTCAATGATAAATTTTATGTTCCGGCAATACGTGTGGAGCGCGACATACGGCAGGAGTGCAGCGGCTATGATGATGCCAAAATACAGGAGGGCGTGAAGATACTTACCGCTGCCCACCCGCATAACCGGTTAGTGACCCACCTTGCCGAAAAATGCGCGCTTACCTACAACTGCCCCGCCGCCCGCAACTACTTCCTGGGCCGGTGGGAATGCCCCATACCCACCTCCCCGGCTTGCAATGCCAACTGCATAGGTTGCATCTCCTTCCAACCGGAAGATGAGTCTATCGTTTCCCCGCAGGACAGGCTACAGTTCAGGCCAACAGCGGCAGAGATAGTGGAGTTTACCGTGCCGCACTTAGAGACCGCGCCCTACCCAATTGTCAGCTTCGGGCAGGGGTGCGAGGGTGAACCGCTGCTGATGTGGGAGACTATACGGGAATCTATATTAGAGATACGCAAGCACACCAAAAAAGGCAGCATTAACATAAACACCAACGGCAGCAAACCAGATGCTGTGGGAGCTTTGATGCTCGCCGGCCTCGACAGCATAAGGGTAAGCCTCAACTCTGCCCGTGCAGATATTTATACTAAGTATTACCTGCCAAACAACTACGCATTTGAAGACATAGTGGAGAGCCTGCGCGTGGTAAACAGGCATGGCGGATGGTCGTCTATAAACTACTTCGTATTCCCAGGCATGACCGACAGCATAGCAGAATACGAAGCGCTATGCGAACTGATAAGCGCCACCGGCCTGAACATGATACAGTGGCGCAGTTTCAACATAGACCCCGACTGGTATCTCGGCAAAATGGGCATTACCGACACCGGCGAGTGCATGGGCATAAAGCAACTGATGGACCTGGTACACGAAGAATTCCCCAACCTGAAATACGGCTACTTCAATCCACCCATAGAGCGCATGAATAACTTTGATGTGGACTTTGCGCATTAGTAGGTAAAAGGTTCCATACCAGTATGGCGAACTCTTACTATGACAATTTCCGAAACTGTTACCTGGTAAGTTATGCGGTAATGATAAAGCTCAAATGCCCTGAATGTACCGTCATTATTCATTTTGTATTTATCAGCAGCATGTTTATTTGGGTGATCCGGCAAATCTAAAGTAGCAGACACAATAGCTTGACGAACTTTATCTGCATTTTTTAAAGAATCTTTCTTTATGTAATTATATGCTTCGCGAAGTTGGTGTTTGGGATTATATGGCCATATTAGCTTTCGTTTTTTTACCATTGCTCCATTTCCTTTTCAAGTTCTTCATGCGTAATATAATTCCCGGCTTTTACCTGCGCAAGCGCCTCGTCTATTTCCCGGTTATATTCTTCAATGTTTATGCCTGGCGCATCATTTCTTCTGAGATTTAAAAATGACTTTATAACACCAAGCAGGGATTTTTTTTCATCGTTGCCAAGCAATGGCAAAAATTTATTTATTTCCGCATCAAATGATTTTGTTACCATAACCCTATATTTTACTATTGCAAATTTAATCCCTTTTATTGAAAATCAGGTGCAACAATGTTTGTATCCAAAAGGAATTTATCATTGCCATTCATTTATAAGATACAAACTTAAAGAAAAATCTCATAATCCCAGGCTGCATTCTCTACCTCTTCGTTTACTCGCTTTTGTCATGTTGACTGTGTGCTGCCTTAGCCATTGCGGTGGCGCATGAACGAAACATCTTTACCCGCATTGCTTTTTGTCCTGAACTATGAATAAAATGATTGTAATGATTGCTATGATTTCCTGCGCGTTTTGTTTGAATAATTTGGCGCTATATCTCAGTTTCTGTGAAAAAATAATGGTCCCGATAGCTATCGGGAGGTGAAATATGGTATAACTGTAAGGCTTTACAGGCTTGTTTATTAATATTCTCTTCCTTATCTCATCATATCGCATTGCTACGCAACCCTGACCCTAAAGGGGACCATCCATTAAGCTATTTTCCATTCCTTCGACTTTACCATCCCTTCAACAAAATGTGTTTGACCTCACCCTGGCCCTCACCAAAGACGAGAATGACTAAAACCTGAATATTGAAATTTAATGACTTCCGGAATTGCGGGTTTACTTCCGGTTACTTCCGGCTTGTATGCTTACCGGAAGTAAGCGTATTGCTTTACCAGTAAGGTTTACAGGATGTATTTCCGGTTTTCAGATAGTTTTCAGTTCCTTAATAATTTCTTTATTCAGAAAAGAACATAGTTCGTAGTTCGGCAAACTCACTATGCCAGCGGCTTACAAAAACAATATTCCGGCACAAAGGTAGGGTGGTTATTAATGTGGGGCAATACCATTTTTCTATTGAGGCATTGGGGATTAAATTGTGTATAGCATACCATGTAAGCACCCCGTTAGCGGGTGCCATGTTTGTAGCAGCAACACCGCTACGCCACATGCACCCAAAGGCGGGTGCAACTACTCGCGATATTTTTATGTTTTAATGTTTAAATTCAATAAATTTGCATGGTGCATAATAAAGACCAGATATTACAGCAGATAAAAAACTCCGTGCGGGCTACCGACCCGGGCGCTACGCTGATATTATACGGCTCATACGCCCGTGGCGACTACCGCGAAGATTCTGACATTGATATTTTAGTGCTGCTGGATAAAGACAAAATAACCTTTGACGACCGCAAAAGAATAGGCTATCCGCTGTACGATATACAATTGGAAACAGACACAATTATCAGCCCAAAGATCTATGCAAGAAACACCTGGAACACCAGTCTTAAAATAACCCCTTTTTATAAAAATGTTACGCGGGAGGGTATATTGCTATGAACCCTGAAAATGCCGAGTTAGTGAAGCTAAGAATTGCCAATGCTAAAAAAACGCTTGGTGAAGTTGAAGAAGTGCTTATTGAAAACCAATTGTGGAATACAGCAGTCAACAGGCTTTATTATGCTTGTTTTCATGCAGTAACTGCGCTGCTTAATAAATTTGGATTTGAAACAAAAACCCATAGTGGCGTACTAACCCTTTTTGGATTGCATTTTGTAAAGACAGGTACGATTGACAGAGATTTAGCTAAATTTTACTCCACTCTTTTTGAGATGCGGCAAAGCGCAGACTACGAGGTGGAGATTGACTACGAGGAAAAAGATGTGCTGCAATTAATACAGCCTGCAAAAGACCTGATAAACCGGATAGAAGAAATTTTGTTGCGGGATGATACACCGCTATTCAAGTAAAATATTGCGACTACATTTGCTGCAAATGTATTTTAATATGAGTTCGATAAGCTATAATGGTAGTTTCGCCATCAGTAGCTCCCCTTCAGGCGGTCAGACGGCTGAAACGTAGCAAATTATACGATTTGCCCCTCAACGAAATACCCATCTGACCACAAAACATAAATTTTATATATTAATAATAAATTATTTTACATGCAACAATATTACCCTAAAATACTATTCCCAAGATATTATGTGGATATAAAAGACAGGGAAATTATATTTTCTGATTTATTTCCGAAAATTTCATGTCCAAGTAAACCAATATTTTATAAAAAAAGGAAACAACTTCCTCTTTATATTAGAAACCAACAATAAAATCTAATAATGAAACAATGCTGGCAGAATTAATTTCAATTTTAAATACAAGTGTTGCTACAAACGGAGAGGATTATGATGTGATAAAAGAAATTGTTGTAAAAATTGAAGAATATGAAAAAAGATTCTTCCTTGAGAAACAAATTTTATTACCTAATAAACAAGATACATGCGAACCATTTAGTTACATCAATAAATTTTTAAGTGATAAGAAATACTTAGCTGACATGCATTATGACGATTATTTTTACATTTCACAAAAAATAAATACATATGAAAGGAATTTAAGTTTATATACTTACTGCGCTAGTCAATATAATTATATGGCAGTAGAGCAATATAAAATTCAAGCATTATCTCAAAAGGCTCTAAAACATAAAAATGATATTATCAATTCAATTGCATCATCCAAAGGGGCTGTAAAAAAAGGCATTACTGAAGATTTTTTCTATAATTATCTAAATGAAGTTTCAGATTTTGAAATTTACAAATCATATCGGTACGGCTATTATTATCCTGATTTAATTATTGTGGACACTGAAACAAATATTTGCATTGATATAGAGATTGATGAACCTTACTCATTCGAAGATAAAAAACCAATACATTTTGGTGACGAGGATTGTAATCGAGATACATACCTAATTGAGAGTGGATTTTTTGTAATTAGATTTTCCGAAGAGCAAATTGTAAACAACACCTATGAGTGTCATCTTTTATTGAAAGGTCTATTGAAAGAAATTAAAAACTTCATATCAGTTAATGATTTCATTTCAGTAAATGAAATATATAAATCTATTAAAACGAGAGCATGGAATTATAATGAAGCTTCTAATATGGCGATCATTGATGCAAGAAAGATTGTTTTACAAAAAATTTTAGCTTAAAAAAAGAACAGTTAACCCCTATTACATTGAAAATCATTTTTATCATTTTAACCATTCCAATTCATAGTTCCGACAAAAATTCATAGTTCAAACACTTATTTCCCCTAATTTTGCACCCCGATGAAAGATTTCTCTTATGTGACGGGGCCGGATACGGCTTATATTGAGTCGCTGTATAATGATTTTGTGAACGACCCGGAGGCTGTTGATCCTGAATGGAAAAAGTTTTTTGAAGGATTCTCTTTCGCACAGGGCCTGGATAATGTGGGTAATAATGTGGAAAGGAATGTGGGTGGAAATGTGGGCAGTGTGGGTGGTACACCTGCTGACACAGACCGCGTAGCTAAGGAAATTGGGGTGTTTGAGTTGATACGGGCTTACCGTAAACGGGGGCATTTGGCTGCTACTACAAATCCTATTCGGGCAAGGAAGGACAGGCACCCGCAGTTGGAACTGGAGCGTTTCAATCTTAGCGAGGCCGACTTAAATACTTCGTTTTTTGCGGGCAGGTTTGTGGGGGCTAAGGATATGCCGCTGAAGGATATTATTGCCAAGCTGCAACGGCTTTATACCGGCAATATCGGCATAGAATACACCTACATCAACGATACCGTAAAGTGCCACTGGGTGCAGAAGAACTATGAGGAAATGATGAAGCGGCAGTTTTCTATTGATGAGCGCAAGCGCATATTGGAGAAGCTGAACGAGGGCGTGATCTTTGAGAAATTCCTGAATACAAAATTCATAGGCCAGAAACGCTTCGGGCTGGAAGGCGGCGAGACGACCATACCCGCTATGGATACCATTATCAACGATGCGGCAGACAGCGGCGTGGAAGAGGTGGTGATAGGCATGGCGCACCGTGGCAGGCTGAATATACTTGCTAACACGCTGGGCAAAACTTATGAACAGATATTCTCGGAGTTTGAAGGCAATATGCCCGAAGACATGGCTATGGGTAGCGGCGATGTGAAGTACCACCTGGGTTTCCAGGCAAACATTGTAACGCCGCACGGCAAGGCCATTAATGTGCAGCTTACGCCAAACCCCTCGCACCTTGAAGCTGTGAACCCCGTGGTGGAAGGCTTCGCGCGGGCTAAAGCCGATACGCTCTACAACAAAGAATACCACAAGGTGCTGCCCATCCTCATACATGGCGATGCTGCGGTTGCAGGCCAGGGCGTGGGCTATGAGCTGTTGCAGATGGCAAAATTAGACGGCTATTATACCGGCGGCACTATTCATTATGTAATCAACAACCAGATAGGTTTCACCACCGATTTCGACGACGCCCGCTCTGCCGATTACTGCACCAGCATAGCATCTATGCTGCACGCACCCGTGCTGCATGTGAATGGCGATGACGCAGAGGCTGTGGTTAAGTGCTCTGCGCTGGCCGTAGCTTACCGGCAGAAATTCAACGAGGATATTTTTATAGACATGGTGTGCTACCGCAAGCACGGCCATAATGAGGGTGACGAACCAAAATTCACACAGCCGCAACTATACGCGCTTATAGACAAGCACCCCAACCCGCGCGAGGTATATACCCAATACCTGCTGCAACATGGCGAAGCCGATGCGCAGCAATTGGCAAAGGATATGGAAGCTGCTTTCTGGGCAGAGTTGCAGCAACGGCTCGATGAAGTGAAACAAAAACCCCTGCCCTACGCCTACCAGAAACCGGAGCTATGGTGGCAGGAGCTACGGAAAGCCACAGACGCTGATTTCGGCACATCGCCGGATACTGCAATTAAAGAAGAAGATTTCAAGAAACTGTTTAACGCACTGATGCTTTGGCCTGCTGGTTTCAGCCCACTGAGTAAGGTGGAGAAACTGATACGGGATAAAATAAAACTGTTTGAAACGGAACAAAAAGTGGACTGGGCTACCGGCGAGCTACTGGCTTATGCCAGCTTGCTTGCGGCTGGTAATGAAGTGCGCCTGAGCGGTGAAGATGTGAAGCGCGGCACCTTCTCGCATCGCCACGCGGTTATCTACGACCAGAACACCAATGAGCCATACAACCGGCTGAGCCACCTTGCAAGCAACCAGGGTACGCCCTACATTTATAATTCGCTGCTGAGCGAGTTTGCCGTGCTGGGTTTTGAATATGGCTATGCTATGGCAAACCCCAACAACTTAGTGCTGTGGGAAGCGCAGTATGGCGATTTTGCCAATGGCGCACAAACCATCATAGACCAGTACATAGTATCGGCAGAGCAGAAATGGAGCAATATGAATGGCATAGTATTGTTGCTGCCGCACGGCTATGAGGGCGGAGGGCCAGACCACTCCAGCGCCCGCTTAGAGCGGTTCCTGCAAATGTGCGCGGAGAATAATATGGTGGTTACCAACATCACCACCGCCGCAAATTTCTTTCATGGCCTGCGCAGGCAGCTTGCCTGGCAGTTCCGCAAACCGCTTATCAATTTCTCGCCAAAGGCTAACCTGCGCCATGTGCGGTCTTATTCACCGATGAGCGAGTTTACCGCCGGAGGCTTTAAAGAAGTGATAGACGACCCGTTTATAAAAGACGCAGAGAAAGTAACAAGAGTGTTGCTGTGCAGCGGGAAGATGTACTTCGACCTGAGCGAAAAACAGATAACCGATAAGCGGGAAGATGTGGCAATAATCCGCCTGGAACAGATATACCCGCTGCCCTTGCAACAACTGAATGCGCTTAAAGAAAAATACAAAAATGCAGACTGGATCTGGGTGCAGGAAGAGCCGCGTAATATGGGCGCACTGGCATTTTTGCAAATGAACCTGAGCCTCACCCCGACCCTCTCCCAGGGAGAGGGAGGTTTTAAGATGAAGTATAAGGGCAGGCCCGCGAGTGCATCAACAGCTACGGGCTTCTCGAAACAACATGCTATAGAACAACAGGAGCTTGTGGCGGAGGCTTTTGGGTAGGTTATTATTTGCTAAATAACTATAATTGAGCTAATTGCAAACCATCAGGAGATTTCTCCACTACGTCCCGATGAAAAATCGGGACTTCGTTACGAAATGACAGCCTTGATTGAATTTCCTTGTTTTGTAAAATTTTTTATGACAATTGTGTTTTGAATATTTCTTTTTCGTACTTTTACATTATCAAAAATTTATCTCTGGTGTCAAAGAATAAAGTATTGCATAAGGTGTATTGTGCGAAAAGGAGTTGTGTGTATGCTGTCTTATTTGGTTTTTTTGTTTGTGCGCAAAGTATTGCGGTCTTCGGTAAAGATGGGAAAGAAGGTAAAGATTCAAAATCTGCCGACCCCACGCCGGACAATGTTTCAGAAGTCATAAAGTTTCAGTGGAGTGACCATAGCAAGTTGTCTTGGGATGATTTCCGTGGCCCGGTAAATGCGGAGACCGATGAGTCGGCTGCAGCTACTCATTGCAGTATAGGGTTTGTGACCAACAATGCCGGTCCCGGCAATAAGTTCACCATTACTGTGTATAATACTTTTTACACCAACAAATCGTGGGTGCGCCCCGACGCCAAATTGCCGGGCATACTGGAACATGAACAAGGGCATTTTGACCTGTGCGAAATATACACCCGCAAGCTGCGCAACCGTATGGCTAATTTCGACTACACCGTAAAGGATATTAAACAGGCGCTTATGGCCATCTATTCCGAAATAAGCCAGGAATACGAAAACCGCCAGCAGGCATACGAGCAGGAAACCACGCATGGCGTGAACATTCCGCAGCAGAAAAAGTGGAGCAATGCAATTGCAGGTGAATTAGCAGCATCGCTTTAATACACATTTTCCTATATTCAGTAAGGAAATACAAACCACAAGGAACACAAGGTTGAATTACAAAGACACAATATGCGCTTTGTGTACCTTGCTAATATCTTGGTGCCATTTGTTGCAAAATAATGCCTATGCGACATTGATAGCATACTATTAGCTTTAATCTTTTTAAGCTAACGCCAACAATCCCGAAGGGATTGAACGTTTATAGAAACAACAATATTATTTAACACCGATGCCGAAGGTATCGCACTACACCATGTATATTTACCCTCATCCTCATTTGGTATAGTACGATACCTTCGGCATCGGTTACACTTTTCATGTGCTACTATAAACGTTCGATGCTTTCGGCATCGTAACGTGCTATAATCCTCAAAAGAGCCAATGGAAAGGGGAAGTTTAAAGTCTATTTGGTATAAAATAAAAAATCATCCTTTCACCAGACTCATTATCCCCGAAATAGCTATTTGCAGCCCCACGCAAAATATCAGGAAGGCGCTGATGCGGTTTACTATCATTTCGCCGCTGGAGCCGAGGTAATTGATGATGGTCTTTGTATTGAGATAAAAAACGTAGATGAGTATGCACATAATCACAATAGCGAGCAGTATGGCGCCGGTACTCTCTAAGTAATCGGTATGCGCCCTGGCGCTGTGCGCACTAAGTGTAAACAATACAGATATAGTACCCGCGCCCGTGGTTACCGGGAAGGTGATGGGGTAAAACAATTTATCCTGTATAGAGCTATAGCCGTCTAAGTTTGCCATCTCGTTTTGCCGGGTGTTATCGTCCGTATTCTTCTTGTCGGAAGCGAGAAATTCCCAGCCCATTTTACAGATCATTATACCGCCCGCCAGTTGGATGACCGGGATGGAAAGCCCGAACAGTTCCAGTATCCAATGCCCGGCAAACAGCGATACCGTGCAGATACAGAAAGCATAAAAGGTGATCTTCTTCACCGCAGCCCGCTTTTGTTTTTTATCCAGATCCCTGAAGTAAGGGCTGACAATAAACGCGGAGCCGATGGGGTTCACCACCGGGAATAAGGCAATGATGCCTATAAACAGCAAATGGACAAAGGAATTATAAAACGTAGTCACAGCGTAAAATTAATACAATTTCCTTTGCCGGGAAGTTTCACCCCGCATCTTGCGGGGCAAAGGCGCGGTTCCAGGTGTTATGTTTTTAAGATCGCAAAAATCACATTTCTGATACACAATTTTATCACTTATCAAGGCTAATCCACAAAACACCTTTGCTGACTTAAAGCCGCAATAGGAGAACTGCGTCTTTGCCCCGCAAAATGCGGGGAGAGATTCTTTCGCACGGTATCACGCAAGCCTGCGCAGCATCTGGTTGTCTATGGCCTGGAAAAAATCGTGGGGCTGGAAGGTGCGCCAGTTAAAGCTCTCCAGCAGGTGTACATAATAGTCTATGTGCGAGCGGTGAAAATCGTACTGGGTTTGTTCCGGCATATTGATGGCTACTATCCAGCCGCCCTCGTCTTTAATATCCTCATTCCATTCCTCGTAATAGTCGGTATCGCTGCTGTGGAAGTTGAGTACATTTTCGGTAATAAGTATATACTTATAGATACCCCGCGCCACCATCAGGTCTATTACCGAGCGTTTCAGCTGCATAATGTCGTTCTCTACCGCATCATTCCATTCGCCTATAAGCTCTATAATGGCGTAGTTCAGTTCATAGTCCACAAAGAGCGTTTTCAGGTAAAGCGTTTTGGAGCCGAACTCATCCCATTGCGGGTGTATGTAATAATTGTAAACCGTATTGGAAAACACAAACTCGCTATGCTCCACGCCATAAAACGGCGATAGCTCATCTTCTTCCGCATTATACAGGTGCTGCCAGTTATAAAAAGGCTCTATCTCGTGCATTGGTCTGTATTCTTAATTGATCTACCCGAATTTCTGTTGCCACGCCATCATGCCACCGGTTACGTTTACTACATTGGTGTAGCCTGCCTGCTCCAGCATCATACACGCCTGCATACTCCTTGTGCCTGCTTTGCAGTGTATTATCAGTTCGGCGTTTTTCAGGTCTTCTATGTCATCAAGCTGCATATTCATTATGCTGCCAAGTGGCAGCAGCTTTGCGCCTATGTTGTATTCGGCATATTCCCAGGGTTCGCGTACATCAAGTATGTGTATCTGCTCACCGGCGTCCAGCCTGCTTTTTAGTTGTTCTACGGTAATGGTGGTCATAATTTAGTAGATAGTCGTTAGTAATTAGTAGATAGTCGTTTGGTAGCAGTCTCACCAGGTGTGGCACACTTACCGGGTTGTTTACAATTTTACAAATTTCTGTGGTGTTCCGGTTATTCCATTTGTGGTAAGGTTTATAAAATACATGCCGGGTGGTAGCTGGCTTATAGCAATGGTTTTGCCATTGGCCACTGTGCCGTGCAGCATTGCCTGGCCTTCTATATTGGTAATGTCATAAATGGCCGGCTGGCCGCTGGCCATATCTATTTGCAGTATGTCTTTTGCCGGGTTGGGCGTCACCTGCCATTTCGCGGTGTTTGCAGTCAGGTCTTTTACGGCGGTACCGGCTACATAATGCCCTATGATAGGCCTCATCATCAGTGCGCCGCTGATGAGCGATGGTTCCCAGTTATACAGCACCTTGAAATAAGTATGGTTGCCGCCAATCCTGTTCACATCCAACCCTATATACAGGCTGTCGCTGCCGCTCTCTGCCGGCTGCAATATGCCCGCGTAAAATGTACCAGCCGGCAGCACCAGCGGCTGGTCTAATGTAAATATCCAGAAATGGTTCACTGTATCGGCATATGCTCCATAAAGCAGGTCGGTGGAATCCAGCACCACATCTTCAAGCGCGCCATTAACGCCTGCCAGCGAGGAATAAATATAAATAGCAAATAACTTGGTAGAGGCAAAAGGTATTTGCCTGCCAAAATAAATAGACAGCCCACGCAACGTATCGGGATGGTTGAGGTGGTACTCCACCTGTATCTCTCCGCCCAGGTCGCTGAATAAATTCAGGTAATAACTTTTTTCAGCCGAGCCGTCATCGTAAGCAAGATAGTTGTCAAATACCTGGTTTTTTATAATGGTGTCGTTAACCGTCGGCCCGACGCCCGTACTCGAATCGCCCTGGAAATAATACTGGCTCTGAAACGTAACCGGCGTACCCGGGGCATAGGAAGGGTAGCTGCCGATAGTTAATGGAGTGGATAGCTGCACCGTCTGGTAGTTATTATCTGTAACGGAAGACGAAGTTGGGCCGCATAAAACGGCGCCACTGCCAACATCATGCAGCGTATATGTGTAGTTAATCGTTTCATTGAGCGTACTGTCGTTCCTTACGCTATCCGTAACCACTGGCGCAATTTCCCCTGCTACGTTTGCCATAAACTGGGAATAAGGCATGGAGCTATAATCGTTGAGTAAAAAGGTAGGGTTTGATGTAATTGCCACCTCGTTGATAGTGGTATCAAGGAAGCTCCTGTAGGCGTCGAGTTTAATATAGTCCACATTCCATACCGCGTCCGACCAGTCGAAGGCGGCTATGTTTACAAAGCGGAACTGGAAGGTGCTGTGAAAATAAAGCGTATCGGTAATGGGTATCATCACCTGCTGGAAAGGCTGTAGCATTACATTGCCGGGAATGGACCATATTTTCACGAAATCGCCGTAAATGTCTTTCATATACAGCATCAGGGAATCGCCCAGGAAAGCAGGATAAAAGCCATTGCCCTGCGGCTGGTAGAAAAAACTAAGATATACGCTGTCGGCAGGTGTATGGCCGCTAAGATCTATTGGCTGCGATGTGAGGCTGTCGGCATAATTTTCCGCCGTATTATTGAATGAGTCGTATGGCAGGCCAAGGCTGTTCAGGTCATCGAATGTGGCGCAGCCCCTGCTTACGGGGCTTACACACATGGTATTGTTTATAAACACTTCAAAATCAACCCATTTTGTACTGTCTGGTAAAATATCATAACCGGTAAAATCTTCAAAAAAAGGGAGGGTTAAAGAAGTAGCCGTAGTTCTTGCAGCCTTGTTTTGCGGGCGGGCGTGTTTATGATTTTGCAAAACCGGGTTCCACAGTACAGGCCCTACCCGCTCCTGCCCCAAAGAAGACAGCGCAGGTAAAACCATTAATACAAAAGCTATTATTTTAATCCTCTTCACTTAGCTGTCTTTTTTAAATCATAAAAGAAATCTTCGCATCTTCCAGCAAAAAAATCTTTCCTAATAGCCCCGGCCTTTAGGTCGGGGTTTCGGTTAAACAAATAAGGCTTTAGCCAAAAAAATGCACATGAGTTGCGTATAACGAGTAATTTCGGCTAAAGCCTTATGTTTTTTATTTCTACCCCGACCTAAAGTTCGGGGCTATTAAATCGTTTTTGCCAATCCTGTTATTTAACTTTAGAATGGTTGTTTTTATTGCTTTAAAATATCCTCGTGCCTTTATTATTATCGCCCAGCCAGATTATCTTTTATCGTGAGTAGTAATTATTACCGGATCCTTTTTTTTTTGAACGTCTTCCTGTCCCGGATTTTGCATTATTTTCAAGTCTATTATATCTCCGGCTTTTATATGGTTACCAGATCCAGCCACCGGCTCCTGGTCCACAACAATGGCAGTTGCTGTATCTGTGATTTTCGACATCTCATCGTAGGCTGTGATTATTGGTTGCAGCGTGTATTGGCTTAATATGGTCAATGCTTCGTCCACCGACATATTGGTAACAGACGGTACATCGAAAGTGGTATTACCTAATCCATTGCCTATAATGAGGCTTATTTTGCTGCCCTGCGCTATCATTTCGCCCTGGTGTATGGGTGCGCCTTTATACAACTGCTCCAGTATAGCGCCGGAAGCTATATCCGGTTTGTAAGTTGTATCGCCAAGCAACAGTTTACTATTGCGCAGCAGCATTTGCGCACTCCTGAAGGAAAGGCTCACTAAATTGGGCATTGGTATATGCGGGGGTACCAGCATATTCACCGTAAGGAATACGGTACGCCCCTCTTTCACTATTGACCCCGTATCCGGCACTTGTTTTAATACCGTCAACGGTTTTTGCGACGGCTCATAAGTGGAGTCCACGCTTATCTCGAAGTGCATGGCCTGCAACTCAGCTTCCGCCGCATACATATCCTTGCCTCTTACATCCGGTATCACCACTTCTTCCCCATGATGCGTTACGCAATGCAGCGTAGCAAAGAAGGCTATATACAGCAATAGCAATAGCATTAAAATAATGCCGAGGTTGAATAAAAATGACCTTTTAATTTTTCCGTCCATAGATTACTTCCACAGTTAAATGTAGCTTATACAGAATGGGTTTTTAAACAATCTTCCACAAGTTCGCCATAAAAATCCAGCAGTGTGCAGCCAGAGGCTCTCACCTGCTGTGGTACAATACTGTTCTCGCTTTGTCCCGGCATAGTATTTACCTCTAAGAAAAAAAGCCTGTTCGTAAGCCTTTGCAATATAAAATCCATCCGCACCACTCCCCGGCAATTCAGGTGCCGGTATATATACATGGCTTTCGATTCCAATTGTTCTTTAAGATTATTGTCAATATTTGCAGGGGTTATCTCGTTGGTTACACCCGGGGTATATTTGGCTTCATAATCAAAAAACTCGTTCTTGCTTACTATTTCTGTAGCGGGTAGCGCCTGTAAGTATCCATTTGTTTTAAATACGCCAATGGTCAGTTCCCGGCCTTCTATGAACTCTTCTATAAGCACCTGGTTATCTTCCCGGAAAGCCTTTTCTATAGCCGGAAGCAATTCTTCCACCGCCTTTACCTTACTCACTCCGAGGCTGCTGCCGCTCTCGTTCGGCTTCACAAACACAGGCAGTTTCAGTACATCTAATACAGCGCCCATAGAATAAGGCTCCCCCTTTATGAGGTGTACCGAATTGGCGATGTTAACAACATTAAAAGCCTTCACCACCTTATTGCAATAGCTTTTATTGAAGGTCAGAGCGGATACTATGGAATTGCAGGAAGTGTAGGGCATTTGCAGCATATCCAGGTAGCCCTGTATGCGGCCATCTTCGCCCGGCGAACCGTGTATGGCAATGAACACGCAATCGAATGTTATCTTATCGCCGTCAATGATCAATGAAAAATCATTTTTATCCACAGGTATTTTATTATCCCCATGCAGGTAATACCATTCATCCCTTACGATGATGATCTTATAAACATGGTATAATGTGCTGTCGAGGTTTTTTTCAATGGTTTCCGCAGTCTGTATGGAGATTACATATTCCCCCGAATAGCCACCCGCGAGCAGCGCTATATTTTTCTTCATTGTTTCCGGCTGATAAAAGATTGATACTGCCAAAGGTAATGATTTAGTCGTAAGTTGTAAGTCGTAAGTCTAAAGTAGTTAGTCTAAAGTAGTTAGTCGTAAGTCATAAGTTGTAAGTCATAAGTCTGCGAGTAATGAGCAAATAGTCGTTTAGTAATTTTCACATTCCCACATTTCCGCATTTTCACATTTAATTAATCATTAGCCTGTCTTTCACCGGTATCACTAATTTCAGGCCCGACCAGGTTTCATCAACCGCGCATACTTTTATATCCACAAGGCCGTTTCTCAGTGCCGTATCCCGGATCATATTTTCGTTTACACCCGATGCTGCTTTTGAAGATCTTTTAGGCCAGGATACCCATATTATGCCATTGGGGGTTATTTCTTTTTTTAGTTGCGGGAGTATATTATTCAGTTCCACAGGGTCTGTTGTGAAGAAGTGTATAAAATCCTTCTTCCCTTCCCCGCTATTTGTAACTTCAACAGCATCAGGCATATCATGGATCAGGCTGAAATAATGCACGGGTGCATTAAAGAGCCTGATACGGTAGCCCGGTTTTATACCCAGCTTTTTTGCCAATGGTGTTTGCGAATATCCGGCAGAAGGCATAGCATGATCTTTTTTCAATACAAAGTTATTAACTTTATCATTCAGCATTGTTGGGTTAATTGGTTAATTGGGATAAAAAGTTAAATGGGGTAATTGGTTAACTTAGGTAATAAGTTACCTGGGGTAATTAATTTAAATGCGACTTATTATACTCCATTTAATTGCAAACCAATTAATCATTAATAATTAATCATTAATAATTAATAATTAACCATTAACCATTATGGAGCGTTACGTTGCTTTTTTACGGGGAATAAATGTGAGCGGCCAGAAACTGATAAAGATGGAGGAACTACGGAAACATTTTGAACTGCCCGGGTTTAAAAATATCGCCACTTACATACAAAGCGGCAATGTACTTTTTGATACCAAGGAAACAGATAAACAGCTACTGCGCGCGAAAATAGAAAAGCGCCTGCAACAGAAACTGGGTTACGCCCCGCCAACCATCCTGCGGTCTCTGCCGGAAATAAAAAGCGTGATTGAAAATAACCCATACCACACCCGCAAACCCGGAGATGAACGGAAATTATATGTCGGCTTCCTGTCCGGCATACCCGATGCTGCCTTGCATACCGCGCTCGACGAATATGCAAATGACCTGGAAGAAGCAAGAGTGGTAAACAGCGAAGTCTATCTGCTACTGGCAAGCGCCGCTAAAACACGCCTTTCCAATTCCTTTATTGAAAAAAAATTAAAGGTGGGTGCAACTATGCGCAACTGGACTACAGTCAATAAAGTGATAACACTTTAAGAGCGTATGTCTTGTTCAGGTGTGCCACACCTTTTTCCGGTGTGGCACACCTGTCTCGCATAGGTGTGCGCAGATGTGTTCTCACCATTAAACGCCTCTTTCAGCCCATATAATTCCCGCTTTGAAAAAACTCTACAAAAGATTATTATTTTTTCTTTAATTTTGTCGAAATATTAGTTTTTTTATGCGATTTTTTATACAAATAAGCAAACCTGTTTTTATTGCTATTGTTGTTTTATTTATTTCTTCAATGTCATCTGCACAGACCTATACCACCGGCAAGGAGGCAGCCAAAGCAGATGTAAACTTTACGGAATTAGTAAATTATTACAAAACGCACCCCAGGCCATTAAAACGTAAACCGGTTTTTGATGAAGCCGGTGAGGAAGAAACAGAGGAAATGCGCGACGACCGCCCTGATCCCGACCCTTCATTGGTACACCTGATACAAAGAAATGTTTACAGAACCACAGCCAGCACACTTCCGCAATCCCCCTGGCCGGCGGATACTTTCCTGGCGTCAACTTCCGATGGCACTACCATACCCCCGGACACCCACGGGGATATTAGCCCCACCTATTGTGTTACCGCGCTAAATGATTCGATAGTGATCCGCAAGAGGAATGGCGCCTTCGTATCAGGAGTTACCCTTGACGGATTCTGGGCGACTTTTTATAACGATACCCCCAATTCATTTGATCCGCGCATTCATTTCGACCCTTATTACCAACGCTGGATATTGATAACCGATGAATTCGGGCAGACGAATTTTTCCCAATTCGGGGTTGCGGTTTCTGCCACCAGCGACCCCACCGGCACCTGGCATTTGTACAAATTTATGCCGGACTCCACCGGCGAGTCCTGGATGGATTTTCCCTGCGTGGGCTTTAACCAGAAATGGATAACAGTAACCGGGAATTATTTCAGGAATGTTACCGGCACCGGAGTGCAGGGCGCAGTGGTGTATGTCTTAAATTATGCCAGTATGATGGCAGGTACTGCCGCTACTTATACTAAGATACTGCAGTCCGGTTCATTTACTATTGCCCCGGCGCTTACCTACGATGTTACCGAGCCTAATATGTTTGGGATGGAAATTTATAAAAACAGCACCGGTACGCTACGGCTCTGGAAAATTTCCGGCCCTGTGGCATCCCCTACAATGGCGCTGGTAGGCTACCCAACCACCACTACCCGCTGGAAAAATGGCGGCAGCAGCGACTTTGTACCACAAGTGGGAACGACTGACCTGCTCCAGGCGGGCGATGACCGCATCACAAGACTGGTTTACCGCAATCACGACCTCTGGTGCGCCCATACTGTATTTTTACCAAATACAGGCACGGTAACCCGCTGTTCGGTTATGTGGTGGCAATCAGATACTACGGGAGTAGCCCTGCAGAACGGGTTGATTGACGACCCAACAACACCAGGTTTTTACTCCTACCCATCTATTGCCGTCAACGCAAATAATGACGCCTTGATAGGGTTTGCCTATGGCAACAGTTCCATTCATCCCTGCGCCGCATACGCGTTGCATATGCATACCGACGCAGCAGATTCTATAAGGCCATTCCATATTTTCAGGCATGGCGTTTCCACATATTTTGAGGACTTCTCCGGCACCCAGAACAGGTGGGGAGACTTCTCAGCTACCTGCGTGGACCCTGTAAACGACAATGATTTCTGGACGATAGGCGAAAGCGTAAGTAAACCTGTAAGTGGTGAAGATCTTTGGGACACCTGGTGGGCTTATGTGCCGCTATGCCCGTCATATGCCGTTTTCAGCGCGGGGCAGAATATAGTACCCCTGAATACAAATGATACGATCACCTTTACCGGGAACGGGCCAACCGGCACTACTTATTCATGGAATTTCGGTACTGGCGCCACACCTGCTACCTCTACATCTGCTGGCCCTATAACAGTAAAATGGTCCAGTTACGGCAAGAAGGGTATTACCCTTACAGTAACCTCAAGTACCGGCTGTACATCAACATTCATTGACAGCATACTGGTAAGGAACCTGGCAGAAGTAAATACCATAACCGAACAAAATGGAACGGTAAGAATTGTACCCAACCCCAATGCCGGCTCTTTCGATATTTTATTCAATAAGCAAATGACCGGCGCGGCTAAAGTGAAGCTGCTGAATATGGAAGGCAGGATAGTCTATACCAATCAATTTGATGTTACCGGCAAAGACAGGATCTCAATAGAAACAAAAAATCTTCCAGAGGGAAACTATATTGCGGATATTGATATTGACGGGGTAGTTACTTCAGAAAAAGTGACCATTTCAAGATAGGTTCATTTTTTCTTTTCTTCCATATACTCTTTCAACCGGTCAAGCGATTCAAACTGGATCTTGTCTTTGCCGTAACCGCACTTCCAGAACCTTCCTTCTGGCGTGGGGTTAAACATGCCTTTCCATACCACAATGCCTGTGCCTTTATGCTCGTAGTGCATGGATTTGGTGTTCTCTGTTTCCATTGGCTCAAATCCGAGGTCGAATAGATCGTCTTGTGTAATTTCGGGATAATTCATGTTCCAAAAATATGGTAAAGTTGATATGCTACACGCATACCCGATAAATCTTTTTTTTACTGTTGCTTATTGGCCGGGAAGTTATATTGCAAACCCTGTTTTTTCAATCAATTGCCCCGAACTTTAGTTCGGGGATAAAATAAAACTCGTTGGCTTTAGCCAAAAAAAACTCGCGTAAGGTATAGCACATGATGTGTATTTTGGCTAAAGCCAACATATTATTCATCCTTCCCCGGCCTGAAGGCCGGGGCTATTAAATATTGGAATTTCTAAAAAGTACAATTTGCCATACTCCCAAATGCTTTATCTTTGTCCACTTTTAAAAGAAAGGAACTTATAAATGATCTTGCCTGTTGTAGCGTATGGCAGCCCCATATTGCGTAAAGTCTGCGATGAAATTACCCCCGCTTACCCCGATTTGGGTAAGCTGCTTGCCGATATGTGGGAAACCCTCTATAATAGCAATGGCGTGGGGCTTGCCGCACCGCAGATCAACAAACCGATACGCCTGTTTGTAATTGATACCATACAGGTGGTGGAAGATTTCAATGAAGAAGATAAACGCAAATACCCCGGCGAAAAGCCCATAAAGCAGGTGTTCATAAATGCGCAGAAAATAGAGGATACCGGCAATTTGTGGCCGTATAACGAAGGCTGCCTGAGCATACCCAAAGTGCGCGAAGATATACAGCGCACCAGCCACGTGCATATAAAGTACCTCGACGAAAATTTTGTAGCGCAAGAGGGTACCTTCCACGGTATTACCGCCCGCGTGATACAACATGAATACGACCATATAGAAGGCAAGCTGTTCATTGATTATCTGTCGCAACTGAAACGCAGGCTGATAAAGAAAAAATTAGACGACATCAGCAACGGAAAAGTAAAAACCGACTACCGTATGCTGTTTCCGAAATAGTTTTCTTTGTTTCCAGCCCTATTACTACTATCAGGCTCCGGTGGCGTTGGCACCATTCATCTCACAATTTCTATTTTGCATCCCCAATACAAAATGAGGGAATTTTCACATTTTCACATTCCCACACATTTTCACATTAATCACATTTCCCTACATTTATGAAAAACCACCCAATGATCATTCAATTTTGCGGCATGTCCGGCAGTGGAAAAACAACCATTGCGGGGCATGTAAAACAATTGCTTCAGCAACAAAACATACCCGTGGAGATCATTGACGGCGATGAATACCGCAAAGTCTTATGCGCCGACCTCGGTTTCTCAAAACAAGACCGCAACCAGAACATCAGGCGGCTCGCATTTGTAGCAAGCAAGCTATCGCAATACAACATTGTAGCCATCATCTGCGCCATAAACCCTTATGAAGATATACGGCAGGAGACCATCACCAAATACCCAAACGTAAGAACTGTTTATTTCGATTGCGCCCTCGAAGTTTTGATACAGCGCGACACCAAAGGGCTATATCAGAAAGCCATGCTGCCCATCGGCCATCCCGATAAAATAAACAACCTCACCGGCATCAATGACCCCTTCGAGATCCCCGCCAATCCCCACCTCACCATCAGCACCACCACCGAATCCATACACCATTCCACCCAAAAACTTGCAGATTTTATCCTCACCAATTACAGCAATGCAGGGCCAAATAACATGGGGAAGCCCCTTTAGGGGTTTGGGGTTATCACAAACGCCCCAGCCGTATATCCGCTCACCGCGTCAATTATTATCCCGCGCCGGCAATACATCAAATGCGTTATATGCAATCACATCAGCCGTTTCTATCCGCACCCGCGCAAACTCATTCACTGCCACAGCGCTCCCATCATTATAATGCGCAAAACTATTAACGTCAATTTTGTACACCACCTCAGTTATCTTACACCGGGTTTCCATAGCGTTCATCCGCAAAAAATATTCCCTGCCTGTTTGCAACGCAGCTTCCGTATCAAGCCAGCAAACCGTCGCCTCAAACTCCCGCCCGCACACCGGAGCGCTATTTGCATATGCTATTATATTACCCCTTCTCGTATCAGCGTTATCTTCCTTATGTACTAAATTCAAAACAATATGCTCCCCGCTCCTTGCTTCCGTTACTTCATCATAACCACGTATTATATTCCAGATTACAGCCCTTTGCTTTTCAGGATATATTGTTACTTCATTACACAATTGTGTTGCCCCCGGATGTTGTGCAGTTTACATAAGGTAATATTATTTTATTTCAGTCATGTAATACAAAAATTTATGTGGAGAAGAATTGTGAGTTCATTATTTTTTTTAGTTTTTACACCCATTTTACATGCCCAGACCATTACAACATTTGCAGGAATGGGGGTTGGTTCTGGTGGATTTAGCGGCGATGGTGGGCCTGCAACAGCAGCCCATATAGGTGGGCCAGTAGGAAGCGCATTTGATAGTTCTGGTAATTTTTACTTTGCCATTAGAGGTTCAAATAGGGTACGCATGGTGTCGAATACTGGAATAATAAATACATCTGTCGGTACAGGTGTTGCTGGTTTTTCGGGTGATGGGTACCCCGCAACTATGGCTCAAATAAATCAGCCTGCTGATGTTGCCTTTGATGTTTATGGTAATCTATACATTGATGATTACTATAACAACAGGATACGTAAAGTAGATAGAAGTTCCGGTATAATTACAACTGTAGTAGGTAACGGAACAGCAGCATTTTCAGGAGATGGCGGCCCTGCAACTGCCGCATCGCTCAACTATCCAGTTTTTATTTGTTTTGACCCCTCGAATAATATGTATATTTCTGATTGGGGGAATAATCGGGTTCGCATGGTTAATTCTTTAGGTATTATTTCTACTATTGCTGGTAATGGCAGTCATGGATATACAAGCGATGGTGGCCTTGCAGACACAACAACATTAAATTTAGTTTGGTCAATGGCAATTGATTCTTCTGGTAACTTAATTCTTGCGGATAATGGTAATTTCAGAATAAGGAAAATCAATTTCAGCACCGGAATAATTACTACTATAGTTGGTAATGGAGTCGGTGTTTATAGCGGAGAAGGGTTACCTGCAACTGTTACTCAGCTTGTTCCTTATGGTATATCTTTTGACAAAAACTGGAACTTATTTATTTCAGATTTGGCTAACCAAAGAGTATATAAAGTAGATAGCGCTGGTATTGTAAATACCATAGCAGGTAATGGAGTAGGTGGATTTATTGGAGACGGAGGTCCTGCAACAGCGGCAGAATTATACAATCCTGAATATAATTCAAATGACGCATGTGGTAATTTATACATTTCTGATGTCGCAAATCAGCGAATCCGCAAAGTAACCTTTCCCGGTACCATTATCCCTCCTACAATTACTATTTCAGTAAGCCCTATAGATACCGTATGCGAAGGTACATCGGTAACCTTTACTTCTTCTGTATCAATGGGAGGCACTGTTCCCACCTATCAGTGGTTCGTAAATGGGGTTGCTGTGAGCGCGGGCAATAGCTATACTTATATTCCCGCAAACGGCGATAATGTGTATTGTGTATTAACCAGCAACAGCCCGTGTGCCAGCATTCCTACTGCCACAAGCAATACTATGGTAATGGTAGTGGATACTTTTATTACGCCGTCTATTTCGCTATCCGGCCTCACATCTGCCGCCATTGGCAGCACAGTCACAGTTAATGCCACTATAGCAGGCGCTGGTGGTAGTTATATCATTCATTGGCTAAGAAATGGTACAGCATTATCCACTACCACAGTACCCACTGTAACCTATACTAAGGGCGCAGGTGCCGATACCATTACTGCAAGAATAGTATCAACAGCTACCGGGTGCTATGATAGCACCGCAGCTACGGGCTTTATCATTGCTACTGCTAATACAGGCATAAGCATTTTGCCGACCCAAGAGGTATTCAACATTTACCCAAACCCGGCCACAAATGAGCTACAAATAACCGCAAACAGCCCAATAAAACAAGTAACCATAAGCAACCTCTTAGGGCAAACTGTTTATGCCAATGCTTTTGATGATAAAAATGTGCAGGTAAGTATTACAACCTTGCCCGCAGGTGTCTATGTAATAAAAGTGAATAATTATTTTGTACAAAAACTGGTAAAGGAATGATTAATTGTTAATGGTTAATTATTAATTGCCGCCATTTATCACTAACCATTTACCATTAAAAATTAACCATTAATCACCAACCATTAATCATTAAAAAATGAACCTGATCTTCCAAATTGACGGTGGCATGGGTAAAAGCGTAGCGGCAACAGCCGTATGCAAAGCCATCAATACCCAATACCCCAACGATACACTGATAGTGATAACCGGCTACCCGGAGGTGTTTATGTGCAACCCCCGCATGAAGGTCTATGGCTTCAACGAACTGCGGTACTTCTACGAGCAGTATATAGAGGGTAAGGAATACAAAATAATGGCCCACAACCCATACTTAGAGACCGCCTTTGTAAAAGGCGATACCCACGTAATACAGGTGTGGAGCGAAATGTTCGGTATAAAATACAATGGCGAAATGCCGGAGGTAATAATCAACGACAGGGAGCAGCATTTTTTCGGCAACCAGTTAGCTACCCCAAAGCCCCTGCTCCTCCTGCAAACCAATGGCGGCGGCAAAGACCAGCCCAACAAATATTCCTGGACACGAGACCTGCCACTTGGCACAGCACAGAAAATAGTGAACGCCTTTGCCAATGATTACACCATTGTTCACCTGCGCCGCCCAGACCAGTTGCCATTGCAAAATGTAATCACCGTACCCGAAAATCTTGGTTTCCGGGGCATGGCAGCGCTCATCAATATGGCTGCAAAATGCGTGTTCATAGACAGCTTTGCCCAGCATACCGCCGCAGCCCTCGGCAAGCCCGCCGTAGTATGTATGCTTGATGAGCAGGTAGTAAACCAGTTCGGCTACGCCCTGCACACCAACATCATAGCCAACCCGCCCACCATAAAGCCGGAGTTAAGGCACTCTGTTTATAACAAATACAACATCAGCGGCGTACCCATAGAGTTCCCCTACCACCACGAAGGCGAAATATACAACGTAGCCCAGATAATAGAAGCCGTAATAGCCTTGCCTTCAAACTCCCTCTCCCCCGGAGAGGGCCGGGGTGAGGTTACTCCCTCTCCCCTGGAGAGGGACGGGGAGAGGTCTATACCTGAACCCATAGCAATAGAAGTAGCCAAAGCCGAACAAAACGGCAACCTGAAAAGAAATAAAAAAAACAAAAAAGAACTTGCGCAATCGTAGCCGTCAAATAACCACAAAGTACACAATGGAAAACCACAAAGCACACAATGGCAAAGTATATCATGATAAGAACTTTGCGTCCTTTGCGTCAAACTTTGCGGTCTTTGCGTGAAATTTTATAAAGGAAAACCACACAATGCCTGCTTTGTGTCCCTTGTGTATTCTTTGTGTCCCTTGTGGTAAATTTAATATTGCATACACAAAACAACATCCATTTTACATAACATCTCCCTTTAGGGCTGGGGGCTTTTCACATTAAACCATGCCAGAAAAAATCTTTTTCCAATCCTCCCTGCCCCGCGTTGGCAGCACCGTGTTCCAAAACCTTATGAACCAGGATCCCCGTTTCTACGCATCCTCCACCAGCGGTATGCTGGAGCTTATCTATGCCGCACGCCACAACTATACCGATAGCCCCGAGTTCAAAGCACAAGATGCCGAACTGATGAAGAAAGCATTTTTCGGCTTTTGCAGGGAAGGCATACACGGCTACTACAATGCCATTACCGACAAGCAGTATGTAATAGACAAATCGCGTGGTCATTTCGCCCACTATGGCTTTATAGACAGCTTCTACCCCAACCCCAAGATCATCTGCCTGGTAAGAGCGTTACCCGATATTATCGCCTCAATGGAAAAAATGTTCCGCAACAACCAGTACAAGTCCAGCCCTATGGTGAACCATGCCACCATGCAAGGCACCAGCACCCCCAAGCGCGTGGATATGTGGTTCAACTCCCCACCCATAGGCCTGGCAGTGGAGCGTCTCGCAGAGGCCATCAGGCAGGGCATAGACAAGCATCTGCTGTTCATCAAATACGAATCCCTCTGCCTGCATCCCGAACTGGAAATGAAGCGCGTATATGAGTACCTCGAAATACCGCCCTTCAAACATGACTTCGACCACATAGCCCAAACCACCAAAGAAGATGATGAAGTGTATGGCATATCCGGCCTCCACACCATCCGCGAAACCCTCGGCATGAAACCCTCCGACGCCAAACAAGTGCTTGGTAAAGATGTGTACGACTGGATCAATAATCAATACAAATGGTACAACGAATATTTTGGGTATAAGTAATAACCCAGGTGTGCCACACTTCTTTTTAGTGTGGCACACCTTTCTCGCGCCTACGTAGCTTCACCCGCTCCAAGCCTGCATTAAGCATACGAAGGGAAGAGGCCGGGAGAGGTTTTATCCACAATGCCCAAATAGATAAATCGTATTGGCACGTATCAATTACCACCCTACCTTTGTGCCGCATTACTCCCGTCACTGCGAGGAACGAAGCAGCCTCACGAAACACGCGATAAGGTCAGCACCTACGGCGCAAAACGTATTATTGTATTATAAGGCTACAAAGAGTCAGCCACCTACCGGGGCAAATCAGAAACTCCCTCTCTTTTGGAGAGGGCCGGGGAGAGGTCAAAATTGAGCAACAATCGCGCAAAAGTGAGCAACAAATGAGCAACAATTATCCACATTTTTAGCTTATTTCATTGATAACCAAAACCAATGTGTGCAATAAAAAATTTTCTTGCTCACTTCAATAAAACATAACAATTTTGTCGAAGGATGGATAAAGCCGAAGGAAGGGGAAAATGCCCAATAGATGGTTCCCTTTAGGGTCAGGGTTGCGTAGCAATGCGATACAAATGAGATAATCGCGAAAAATGCAATACCAGCCACAGCAAAGCCTTTCAGCCCTCGCATATCCCATCTCCCGATAGCTATCGGGACCATAATTTTTTCAGTTTTTTTACCCTCTCTTTTGGAGAGGGCAGGGTGAGGTTTGTGATATTCGCATTGGGTTACGCATCTCAACTCCACCTCACCCTCTCTTTGGAGAGGGTCGGGGAGAGGTCAAAATTGAGCAACAATCGCGCAAAAGTGAGCAACAAATGAGCAACAATTATCCACATTTTTAGCTTAATTCATTGGTAATCAATACCATCGTGAAAAATAAAAAAATCCTTGCTCATGCTTCCACACACCATGGCTATGGCGGGTGAGACAAACCTTTACATCCACTACGAGTAAAACCCCTGGTTCTGTTAAAGGTTATCTAAATCGTAGCTATCACCATAGCCTCTCAAATCCTTATACTCTTTTACCACGTATATCATCTAAATTTGACAAAAATGATCCGTAAAATAATCAAGAGCATTTCTTCATTGCTGCTGCTTGCCCCGCATATAGCAGGCGCGCAGAATGATAATTATGAACAATCAAAAACATTCCAGGAAATGAACAATACCACAGCGAAAGAAACCACGCACAAAACAGATACAGCCACCTTCGGCGCGGGTTGCTACTGGTGTACCGAAGCCCAGTTCCAGATGCTGAAGGGGGTGGAGAAAGTGGAGTCGGGCTTTAGCGGCGGTACAGTTGATAACCCTACCTACAAGCAGGTTTGCACCGGTACCACAGGCCATGCAGAGGTCTGTAATATTTATTACGACCCTTCCGTCATCAGCTTTGATGAACTGCTTGCCGCCTTCTGGACGTGCCACGACCCAACCACGCTGAACCGCCAGGGAAATGACGTAGGCACGCAATACCGCTCAGTGATCTTTTACCACAACGAGGAGCAGATGCAGAAAGCCATAGACTATAAGAAGAAACTGAATGATGAAAAGGCTTGGGATCAGCCCGTAGTCACCCAGATTGCGCCGTTCACTGCCTTCTATAAAGCGGAAGATTACCACCAGAACTATTATAATGAAAACGGTTCAGCACCCTATTGCCATTTTGTGATAGGCCCAAAGGTGGATAAATTCAAAAGCGTGTTTAAGGATAAGCTGAAATAATGCTGCAAAAAGCCCGGGAAAATAACTTTTTTATTTAATCATGGAAATATTTGTTGGTTTATAAAAAAAATGTAGATTTGCGTATTATTAATTTTTCATTCAATTCAAAATGCAAGAAGGTACAGTAAAGTTTTTCAATGAGACCAAAGGATTTGGTTTCATCACACCGGCTAATGGCGGTCAGGACATTTTTGTACACGTATCTGGTCTCAAAGACCAAATCCGTGAAAACGACAAGGTCTCCTATGAGGTACAAAATGGTAAAAAAGGTTTAAATGCCGTGAACGTTAAAGTAATTTAATTACGGCACCACTTAATATCATTGCAAGACGTGCGCTGCACGTCTTTTTTGTTGTAAATATAACATGAAAGGTTTCTCGCAAAGGGGCAGAGGCGCGGTTTCCATGTTATGTTTTTAAGCCCGCAAAATGATGTTTCGTAAGTGGGAATTTTCACATTGTCATCGTGAGTTTTTACCGAACGGCACATTACCCACATTTTCGCATTCTACCACATTTTCACATTCCCACATTTTTCACATTGTTACGGTCGCTCGTTATTGCCTAATTTTTTAAGCATTTTGCCGTGGGCTATGATGGCGCTGCGGAAGGTGGGCATTACCTGGTATGGGATATTATACTCTTCGGCAACATTTTTTACAATGCCGGCTATTTTGGGATAATGCACATGGCAAACCTGTGGGAACAAATGATGCTCTATCTGGAAGTTGAGGCCACCGATGAACCAGCATACCAGTTTGTTATTGGGCGCAAAGTCGGCGGTATTCATTACCTGGTGAACGGCCCAGTTGTTTTCCATCTTCCGGTCTTCGGAAGGAGGAGAATAATCAGAAGTTTCCACCACATGCGCAGGCTGGAATATGACCGCAAGTGAAAACCCCGCAACAATGTGCATACACACAATACCCAGCAATACATGATACCAGGCAACACCCGAAAACAGCATGGGCAGCACAATGATATAAGCAACATACAGCACCTTCAGCAACGACAACTCTATAAGCGCCTTGCGCAAAGTGGTCTTCTGGTTTTGCAGAAGGCCGTTTTTGGAGTATTTGAACAGCATTTTATAATCCTTAGCCACTATCCAGTACAGGTTCATCAGGCAATACAGGCCCCAGGCATATATGTGCTGGTAACGGTGGTATGGTTTCAACGGCTTTTCAGGAGACATGCGCAGCCCTTTGCCAGCTTCTATATCTTCGTCAAGCCCCTCAATGTTGGTGTAGGTGTGGTGCAGTATATTGTGTTGTATCTTCCAGTTTATGGCATAGCCGCCCAGTAGGTTCAGCACACTGCCCAGGAAATTATTTATTGCCTTGCTCTCGGTATAGGCGCCGTGGTTGGAATCGTGCATCACCGAAGTGCCGATACCTACAATCCCCACGCCCATAAGCAACCACAGCGCATAAAACAACCACAGGCTCACATGCGCCAGCCCGGTAACTATTACCAGGTAGGGTACAAAATACATGGAGAGCATTATCGCCGTTTTTACATACATGCGGGAATCGGAATAAGGAGAAATATTATTGTCAGCAAAATAATTGTTCACCCTGCTTCTTACCTCATCATAAAAACTCTCCTTCCCCTTTGGGGCAAACTTAACTCGCTGTTTTTTAATAATTTCCGGCACGATAATTGTGGGATTTTGGTTAAGGGAAGCGGACAAAGATAATCATTAATTCCGGTTGTCAAGTTAAATGCCAATTAACATACTTACAATCCGGGATAAATGACAATATAATGTCTGTTTTCACGAATTATTTTCCTACTTTTACATAAAAATAACTACTATGAGAAAGAACAAAATGATTGCCTTTACCGCTATCGCCATCACTCTTGGCGCGATCACCCTGCACTCCTGTACCAAACTGGCCAGCCTGCTCAATTTCAACCTCGGGATGCAAACCGAATCTGTGAATATCACTATTCCCATTACCACAGATACTTCCCTTATCACGGTTGGCCCGGCTACCAACAGCTACAATGTGGACTCCTTTATAAAAGCCAGCACCGGCAACCAGCTTGGCGAAGCGAACATAACCAATGTAAAATTAGCTTCGGTTCTGTTTACGCTTAACAATGCCGACAGCGTGAATAACTTTGCCGATTTTGAATCAGTATCCGCTTCTTTTTCGTCCAACACCAACACAACGCCCTACACGATAAACATAGCGAACAACCCCGACGTATATGCGGCTACCTTATCATTGCCTGTTGATACAACAGTGCAGCTAAAAACTTACCTCGGCAACCAGTTCACCTACTCTGTAAGTGGCAAACTGCGCCGCCCCACTACCAAGCCGCTGAACTGCACCGTTACCTTTACATTTAATGTGGCAGTACAAGGGTAAAAAAATCCACAAAAATGTTTTATTAACAGACTCCTGCTTCGGCGGGAGTTTTTGTTTTGGTAAAGTCACATCCTGTTTTGATAATTTCATTTATCTTAGCAATATTCAATGTTTAATATAAAATCATGAGCAGGTTAGCAGGAGTAAAATTTGAAAAAGACGCTCACGGAAAAGTGAAGAAGGTAACCCTGGATATGAAGCACCATGCGCAATTCATAGAAGATTACCTTGATGCGCTTGATGCAAAACAGCGAATGAAAACCGCATCATTTATTACCTGGGAAGATGCAAAAAAGGAAATTGAAACTCATCATGGATTCAAAATATAATAGTGAGCTATCAAGTCATTATTGAGCACCGGGTACTTAAAGAAATTAAATCACTTCCTAAACCGGATGCGTTTCGTGTTTCAAAAGCCATAAACAACCTGTCTGATAATCCACGCCCGTATGGTAGCCTGAAACTTGAAGGCGAGACAGACCTGTATCGCATCCGCATCGGTGATTATAGAGTAATTTGCAGAGGGCCGGGAGAGATCCAAAATGCGTAACAATGCGATATGATGAGATAAGCCAAAAAAATGCAATAATAGCCACAGCAATGCCTTTCAGCCATCGCTTATCCCATCACCTCCCATTATTTTTTTCACCGGAAACAGGATATTTCAAAACAATTCAGCTAAATTATTTGCAGGTTCAGAAAGATAAAGACTAAAGCTAAATTATGGTTCCCTTTAGGGTCAGGGTTGCGTAGCAATGCGATATAAATGAGATAAGGAGGAAGAATGTAATATTAGCCACAGCAAAGCCTTTCAGCCGTTGCTTATCCCACCACACTCCCATTATTTTTTTCACAGGAAAATGTGATATTGCAAAAGAAAAGAAAACAATCCCAATCCCAAATTCCTAATTCCGTAGAACTACCCCCTACCTCGCAATAATTATTTTCTCATTCACAACACCATGCACGGTTATGGCCGATAGGAAATAGAGGCCGGGTGGCGGGGCAAAGGTTATGGACGTTTGATTGTTGGTGAGGATTGAAGTTTCATAGACTTTTTCGCCGGTAATATTGGTGATGGTTACGGTTGCCTGCTCCTGCATGGGGGAAGCTATTTTGAGTGTAAAGGCGCCGTCGTTAGGGTTGGGATAAATGTTTATGCCAATACCGGTATCGGGTATATTGCCTGCCGCCAGGGTTGCGCTTACGTACCTCACACGGTTGTTGCCTTCATCGGCTATATACAGGTTACCACCCGGGGTTACGGCCAAACCTTCGGGGTAGTAAAGTTCGGCCATTTTTGCGGGTATATAGTCGCCATTGTAGCCTGCGGAGCTATCACCTGCAAAGGTGGTTATCATACCTGCGGCATTCACCATGCGGATGCGGGCATTACCTTCATCAGAAATATACACATTGCCCATATTGTCAATAGCCACGCCCGACGGCAGGTATAAATTAGCATTGGTAGCCGCGCTGCCGTCTCCGCTAAAACCAGCTATGCTTATGCCCGCGAAAGTGCTTATGTTGCCCGTTGCTATGCTCACCATGCGGATGTCGTTGTTGCCATAGTCGGCTATATATACGTTGCCCAGTGTGTCCGCAACCATATCCACCGGGTGGTTCAGCAAAGCCATCGCCGCAGTGCCTCCGTCTCCGCCAAAGCCGGGAGTGCCATTGCCCGCAAACGCGTTAATGGCGCCGGAAATATTCACCATACGGATACGGTTGTTACCGGAATCAGCAATATATACATTGCCGATCCTGTCAACTGCTACTCTTGTTGGGGCATACAATTCCGCAGCGCCGGCAGCGCCGCCATCTCCTGTATTACCCACCATGCCGGTACCTGCAAATGTGGTGATGATACCTGTAGCGTCCACTTTACGTATCACATTATTGCCCTGGTCGGCTATATATATGTTGCCAAAAGTATCCACCGCTACCCCGGTGGGGTTGAACAAATGCGCGTCGGTGGCAGGGCCGCTATCTCCAAAATAACCGCCTTCCCCGGTGCCCGCTTCAAAACCAGTACCGGCAACGGTGGTAATAATGCCGTTCTTTATTTTACGGATAACATTGTTTTCGGCATCAGCAATATATATACTGCCGGAATCGTCAAGGGCTATTGCCTGCGGCCAGTGCAGCAGGCAGGCGTCGGGCGCTTTGCCGTCTCCGCCAAACCCTTCTGTGCCAAGCCCAGCAACGGTAGTAATGATCTCCTGGGCGCCGGAGCGGACAGCGGTGGCAAGCAGGCAAAAACAAGCAAAAAAAGAAAGTAAATATTTGCGCATAGGTTTTATTTTTTTACAACATTATTACCACAAGAACAGCAAAAGCTAATGAAAGATTAAAGGTAAGATAAAAAATAATACGAAAAACAATAAAAATGCCGCCCATTATTAAAAACACGAAAGCCACCCTGAGAAGGATGGCCCTGTGCGCATTTATGAAACTATTTGGATCTGATTAGTTATAGTTCACTGTTACCGGAACTGCTGTTGCGTTGCTGTAAGAGTTAGGAGCCTGTGCTGCTGCTACTGTTAAGGTAGCGCCTACGGTAAGCGTTTGTGTACCGCCGCTGCTCAATGTACCTGTTGATGAAGGGCTGCTGGTGAAAGTACCCATTGTCATGGTGTGTGAAGACCCGTCAGACAAAGTAGCTGAAGAAGGCAGCGTGATAGCGTAAGTAAAGCTGGCTGTACCTGATACTGTGAAGCTGGCTGATGCTACTGTACCTGTTGTAGAAGGAAGGGTAACGCCACCAGTGCTGGTGCGGCTGTTACCTGTTCCCAGAACCACTGTACCACCGGATGTAGGAGATACTGCAATGTTACCGAAGTTCATGTTGGTAACTAAAGCGATAGTGATGGGGGTGATGATGTTTGCAGTTGCTGAGGCAGTTGCTGATGCCTGAGCGAAAGAGCTGGTTGAAGAACAACCTAATACTACTGCTGCTGCTACGAATACTTTTGCGATGTTTTTCATTTTGTTTAGTTTTTGTTTGTTTGAGATTAGTTTGTGAGTTTGTTTGTTTGCATAGTACATTACCAACGGCGTGCCAGAATTTTAAACTATTGATAATCAGTTAGTTGAAAAACTGTGAGTGTGCCGAAATTCTATTACATGGAATGTTTTTCCGAAAAATGGAAGAAAATGAAGAAATGTGGAAATAAGGGAATGTGCAAATGTGAAAATTAATGCGGTAATGTGGAAATAATGTGAAAAAAAGGGAATGTCAAATTGCAGGATAAATAAGCGAGGTACACATCTATCTATGATTTACATAACCAATAAGCTATACGATATTCCCGTTGGTTATTTATAACCTGCTTTATCTGAGAAAGAAAAACGTAATCATTTAACAATAAAATTTATTTGTTAATGATTAGCATCTTATTTTGTTATTTGGTAGTTAACATTTAGTTTTATGGAAAGTTCTGTTCTATGAGGCTCATAAACAAGAAAACGGGAAGCAAACCAACCACAGGTTTACCAGGACAAAAAAACGGGAAGAAGAAACCCAGGGTGAGGAATTGCATAACAGTAAAACCGCTACAATCTTCATTTGAGGTGTATGAGGAAGTGCTTTTTTGCGGGAGGATAGCGGAAGATGAATTTTCAAGAAATTAAATACCGTTGACAATACACTAAATGAATACAACCCAATGAATGCAACCAAAAATAATGTTCACCGCACTAAAAACAATTATGTATGGAATTCATTACCCGCAAATCAGCATGTAAGAAACAGACTACCGATGTGCTTATTAAATCGCCCAGGGAGATAACCAAAAATACACCCGGCTTCAGCGCACCCAAGTACTGCATTATTGTGAAACCATTTCACACATCGTTTCTCCCCTACAAACAAATAATATTCAGGGGGGTTACCTTCAGCGATGATTTTTCAATAGAACTGATCAGGAACAATGAAGCGGTGATCATAGAAAACAGCCATACACATACAATGGCAGAACAGGAAAGCCTGTTCCTTTCCTGTAACAAGGCGGCATTCAAAATAAGCGCATAATTCCAGGATGGCCATTACGATTTGGCAAGCGTCATTTTCAGCAGGTTATACGTTTCATTATTATAAACCATTGCAAAAGGCTCCACAGGAACAAAATTGAAACCCGCTTTTTTATAACATTTAATAGCAGCCAAATTATTATCCCACACAAACAGATCCACATTGTTTGTTTTAAACCTTGCTATACATTCTTCAATAAGGAATCTTACAAAATATACGCCGAGGCCTTTTCCCCTGAGCAAAGGGTCGCCAATAAGCAAGCGTGCTAACCGTACCGAATCATTATCCTGCGGTATTATTTCACCGAAAGAAAAAGGAACATTATCTGTAGTATAGCCGATATAAAATTGCCTTTCCGGGTACTTTGACCGGTATTGTTGCAATTGCTCGCGAGTGATAGGATAAATGAACCCTGTACCTGCAAATTGAAATAGAATGTCTGGCCCGGTGACCCAGTTTTCGAGGAGTTCAAAATCGGTATCGCAGAAAGGTTTCAGCATGGTATTTACAAAAAATCAGGAAAACAAAATCGCTCATAAAATTGATAATACTCCAAAACTATCCATTATTGTTTAAATTTGGATAACTAAAACAGGCATCCCATGAAACAATTCCTTTTGGTGGTATCGGGTATGTTATTGCTCGTGCAGCTATACGCGCAGGACAAAAAAACTACGGCTAAAAAAGAACCTCCCAGAAATGACCTTGCGAATATGAAAACCTGCATACAAAACTCGCAGGCGGGTGTGGCGCTGTACACGCGAAATCTAAAAGACAACTCGTTGGAACATGACGTTAATTCGATAATACTGGACATTGAAAAATACATTGATTCCATGCACCGAACAAGGCTTTATTCTGACCAGCTACTGGTAAAAGAATTTGCACCGCTAAGGCACTTTTTTCTTATAACCACCAATAAAACAAGCGTTGCTACAAGTTTTTTATACCCGGATAAACCCTACTGTTTTTGCCTGTATAATGATACGGCGACGGCATTATACATCAGTGCCATAAAGGACGGCAGCAGGTATGACCTGGGTAAAACAACAGAAAAAAGAATTGCAAAAAAAGCCTTCGACAACTGCCTGCTACCCTCGCTGAAAGCATTGGATGAATTTAAAGACAGCACGATAAAGTACATTGGCCTCAGCATTTATTATGGCTGCAAAGACACGCGTGAAGGTGCGCCCAATACACCCGCCACTCCCTATTGCCTGACCCTGGTAGCAAGGCTCACCGATATACAGCAATACAGCGCGGGATTGATAACAACCAAAGGTTTACTGACCAATGCGGAAATATATATCAGCGATGAGGAAAGTGAAAGTGAACTGCGGAGGATACAGATTGATGAGGAGTGAAATCCCAACCCTAAAGGGCGTTATTACGCAAAAAAACCGCCCCATACAAAAGTATGGGGCGGTGCATATCATTGATCGAGGTATTAATTTCCTAAGTAGGTTTTCAGCAACTGGCAACGACTGGCGGTGCGCAGCTTGGTTATGGCTTTGTCTTTTATCTGGCGTACACGCTCGCGTGTAAGGGAAAATTTCTCGCCAATATCTTCGAGGCTCATGGGGTTTGCAACGCCTATACCGAAGTATAGTTTAATCACATCGCGCTGGCGGTCTGTGAGGGTGCTTAAAGAACGTTCTATTTCACAACGGAGGGATTCGCCATGATACAGTTCGGCATCGGCGGAATCTGAATTTGGATTTTCGAGTATGTCGAGCAGTGTGTTGTCTTCGCTGTCCACAAAGGGTGCGTCAACAGATACGTGGCGGGCTGCCACGCCAAGCGTTGTTTCCACCTCTTCGGTGCCTATGTCGAGCAATTCAGCAAGTTCTTCAGTTGATGGTTCCCTTTCGTATTCCTGCTCCAACTGCGAGTAGGCTTTACTTATTTTATTTGAAAGGCCAACTTTGTTGAGTGGCAACCTAACAATACGGGACTGCTCGGCAAGCGCCTGCAATATAGATTGGCGTATCCACCACACTGCGTAAGAAATGAATTTGAAACCACGGGTTTCATCAAAGCGCTGGGCTGCTTTAATAAGGCCCAGGTTCCCTTCATTGATAAGATCGCTGAGCGACAGCCCCTGGTTCTGGTATTGCTTGGCTACGGAAACAACAAAACGAAGATTAGCCTTTGTAAGTTTTTCAAGTGCGCGCTGGTCGCCTTGCTTGATGCGGATCGCGAGCTGCACTTCTTCTTCGGGAGTGATGAGATCCACTTTGCCAATTTCCTGGAGATATTTTTCCAGAGACTGACTTTCACGATTGGTTATTGATTTCGTAATCTTTAGCTGGCGCATAGACATAGGCAAAGAATTGGCTTGTTTGAAAATAATAACTCACAATGAGCATCAATGAAAATTGGCATTGTTATGTCAAAACTAAGGGTCTTAACAATCAAACCCAAAAAAAATTTATGAATACATTAACATGAATTTGCTATATTACTGGATGTGCTTTAAAAATATTCGACAGAAACAATAATAAAATTTTGATTGTAGCCGCATTTTTTTATTATTGCACCTAAACTGACAACAAGTGAGTAACCCGATAATGAACAAAAAGAAAGTAATGTACTCTGTAGAATTTCCGTTGCGCTGCTCCCCTCCTATATTGTACGAGTTTTTAGCAACCCCGGTTGGCTTGCAGGAATGGTTTGCGGACAAAGTGGACCAACGGGAAAATACGTTTTTTTTTACATGGAATGGCAGCACAGACGCCGCAGAAATACTGGAACATATAGACAATGAATTTATCAGGTACCGCTGGGATCATTATAGCCAGGATGAATTTTTTGAATTTAGTATTGAGCAAAGCCAGGTAACAAATGAAACCATTTTAAGGATCACGGATTTTGCCGATAAAGGAGACTTAAAAGACCAGGAACGGCTATGGAGTTCGCAGGTAAGCAACCTTAAACAACGCATAGGTAGTTAGTGAAGATGACAAAATAAAACCACCTTGTTAATTGTTGTTCAATGCGCAGCCTGCTTCTGCATGAAGCAGGCTTTTTTGTGTAGGTTTGTAGTTTAGGAACGATGACAAAATAACTTCCGCAATCTAACTCGTTCTTTTCCATTTTTACTTCGTTGTAAAAGTCTTTAAATAATTCATTATTCGCAGATTTTACGCCTCGTAAAAAAGAAAAATAACTTCGTAATATTGTAGAAGTTATTTCGTCAACGTTCCTTAAAGCCGTAATTGTATTGATAAAGAAGCTGGACATATTGATCATCCGTAGTTTCATCGGGCCATTCATTGTTACTTTTTTTGTGTCGCTTTTTGTATTGGTGATGCAGTTCTTCTGGCTCTATATGGATGAACTGATAGGGAAGGGAATAAACCTGTGGACCATGCTTCAACTGCTCATCTACATGTCGGCAACGTTAGTGCCGCTGGCGTTGCCGTTAAGCGTGCTGCTTGCCTCTATTATGACCTTCGGGAACATGGGAGAGAACTTCGAGCTGGTAGCCATAAAATCATCTGGTATTTCCTTACTTCGTTTTTTAAGGCCGCTGCTCTTTTTCATTATAATAATAAGCGGGCTGGCTTTCCTGTTCAGCAACAATGTGATACCGGTGGCCAACCTGAAAGCCTTGTCGCTTTTATACGATGTGCGTAATTCAAAACCAACGCTGAATATACGCCCCGACCAGTTTAATAACGGGATACAAGGCTACTCTATAAGAGTGGGCAGCAAGGATAAAGACGGCAATACCATACGCGACGTGATCATCTATGACCATACCGACAATATAGGGAATAATAAGGTAATACTGGCTAAAGAAGGGCAAATGATCTCCGCGCCCGACAAGCAATCGCTTATTTTTAAGCTAAAAGACGGCTGGCGGTATGAAGAAGGCTACACCAGGGGGATTAATGACTTCACCCAGACAAGGATGCACTTTGAGCATTGGGATAAACTGTTTGACCTATCGTCATTTAAGTTTACAAGAAGCAACGAGGATATGTTCAAAAACGCATACCAGATGATGAATGTGAAGCAGCTATCGGAAAACATTGATAGCCTGAAGCACAGCAGGCGGAGAAATGCAAGCAGCATAAGCGGCTACATGGCTCCCTATGTAACCATAGACAACAAAGAAAAAGAAAGTAAACAAATAGTAAAGAATATAGGAAGCAGCAACCGCGCCGCACGCAAATACGATTCCACTTTTTTGCAGCTTATCCCGGACAGTTCACGCGTTGTGGTGTTGCAAACGGTGTCTAATAACATTCATAGTTTTAAGTCGCTGATGGATATAAATGCGCTCACTAAAAAACTGGATGACGATAACTACCTGAAATACGATGTGGAGTGGCACCGCAAATTCACGCTATCGTTTGCGTGTATTTTATTGTTCCTGATAGGCGCGCCGCTTGGAGCCATCATACGCAAAGGGGGGCTGGGTATGCCGCTGGTGATAGCGGTTATATTTTTTATGATATTCCACATCCTGAACATTACCGGGGAGAAGCTGGCAAAAGCGGGATCAGTAATACCCTGGATGGGCATGTGGATGTCCACCTGTTTCCTGCTTCCCTTAGCCTTCTGGCTTATAAAGGCGGCCCGCAACGACTCGCAGGTCTTTACCAAAGAATGGTATGTGAGGATCTGGCGGCGGGTAAAGAATATGCCGTTCATACAGAAAATACCTCTCTTTAAAACGGAATAACCCGTTCTTGTATTTCAGAAAAAACAGCGAAATTAAACTTCTGTGATTTTTGTAATTTTGATAGTCTGTAACCATTTAAATTTCCAGTGATGAAACAATTAACTATCAGTAAAAAAAATGAAGAAAAAAAGCAAACAAAAAAAGCACTCCTGAAAAGTATTCAAACGGGGTTAAGCGAGGTAGAATTAATAAAAAAGGGTGAACTAAAATCAATTCCTTTAAAAGACCTGCTGAATGAGCTTTAAAAAGGAAGCCAAACAAAATTTTGCCATAGCATTAAATCAAACCATTGCATAAAAAGGGCTTAATACCATACAATCCATATTTCCTTTTTCCATTCCTGGTATGGGTAGTGGCGGGGGGCATATTATTGGCAGCCTGTACCAGGCAAGACCTCTTCTACGCTATTAATACGCATTACAGCCCTGTTGCCGATACCCTTGTGTATTATCTGACTTTTATGGGTCAGGCCGAAGTCATTATCCCTGTGCTGCTGCTCTTGTTTATCTTTCGCCGGTTCCGTAACCTATGGTATTTCTTTGCAGCGCTGTTGTGCAACATCGTCCCGTTTTTTGTGGAGCAATTCTTAAAAGCGCATTTCCATACTCCCCGCCCTAAATTATTGTATTACGACCGGCTTTGGGTGCATTATTCTCCCGACTGGCCGTATTTATTACATAACGGTTTCCCGTCGGGCCACAGCGAAGGGGCGTTTAGTTTATTTTGTTTCCTGTCGCTGCTGTTACCAGCTAAGTGCAGGGGCTGGGGGCTGGTATTTTTCCTGCTGGCATTGTCCGTTTGTTATTCGCGTATATATCTTGCAGCGCACTTTTTCGAGGATGTGTACGCGGGCAGTATTATCGGGGTTGTATTCACTACCGTTATTTTTTCTTTAATGAATAAGTATAAGACGTTTTTCTTCTTTAGAAAGAATACTTTTATGTAACGCTATGTAATGTCTTTAGTCAAAGAAAATTTCCCACCTGTTATATGTTCGATACCTTCGGCATCGGATACATACTATGTGGTTTTTCTATAAACATGTGATACCTTCGGCATCAAAATCTCAATAAAACAGCTTAGTGAAGATGTCAAAATAAATCCTACAATTAGATTGTTCTTTTCCATTTCTGCTTCGTTGCAAAAGTCTTTAAATAGCTTGCTATTCCCCGCCGTGGCGGGGCCTCGCATAAAAGAAAAATAACTAACCAACTTCGTAGGATTTATTTTGACAGCTTCACTTAATTTAATGACATTGTGACGCTATGCCGAATTATGTACGATATACAGTTATTATTTGTATAGGCTGCCTGTTGTTTTTTCCCTTTTTAGGCCATGTGAACCTGTTTGACTGGGATGAAATAAATTTTGCAGAGTGCGCGCGGGAGATGATCGTTTCAAAAGATTATTTGCGCGCGCAGATAGATTTTATGCCTTTCTGGGAAAAACCGCCCTTGTTTATATGGATGCAGGTGCTGGCTATGAAAATGTTTGGGGTTGGCGCTTATACGGCACGCTTCCCGAATGCGTTTATGGGCGTGGTAACGCTTGCCACCCTCTTTTTTATTGGTAAAAAAGTGGTGAACGAAAAAATGGCTACATGGTGGGTACTGCTATATGCGGCTACCTGGCTGCCACATTTTTATTTTAAATCGGGCATAATAGACCCCACGTTTAATTTCTTCATTTTCCTTTCTTTTTTCCAGGTTCACCTGCTCCGTTTTTCAGGGCGCAAGGGTTTACATGCAGTGTTAGCGGGTGTTTTCCTCGGGTTAGCGGTACTCACCAAGGGGCCTGTGGCCATACTTGTGGCATTGCTGGCTTTCGCGGTTTACATGGTTGTTAACCGGGGGCTGAACGGGTATAAGGTGAAGCATCTTTTTGTAATCGCGCTGTGCGCACTGGTACCTGTGGCGCTATGGCTGGGTATAACGGTAGCTGATTATGGCGCGGCCTATGGCAAGTGGTTTGTGCGTGAATTTGTATCATACCAGGTACGCCTTTTCCAGACCGGCGATTCGGACCATGGCGGGCCTTTCTACTACCATTTTATAGTGTTGCTTTTTGGCTGTTTCCCCGCGTCCTTTTTTCTTTTTCAATATACCCGCAAAAGGATAACCGGCAATGCCCCGGCGCATGATTTCACTAAGTGGATGTGGATACTGTTCTGGGTAACGCTTATTTTGTTTTCCATAGTAAAAACCAAGATCATTCATTATTCCTCTTTGTGTTATTTTCCGCTTACCTACCTTGCCGCTTTGCAGTTATACCGTTTAAGCGAGGAACCTGTGCGGATGAAGAAATGGGTAAAAGCGTTTATGATTGTTGTAGGCTCACTCATTGCCATAATTATTGCGCTCTTGCCTGTTGCGGGTATTTATAAAGGAAAACTCATACCGTATATCCAGGATCCATTCGCGGCGGGCAACCTGGGCGCAAATGTTTCGTGGAGCTATGCGGAATGCTCATGGGGCGTAATATACCTTGTGGGTATTTGGGCGTCTGCATACCTGATTGGTAAAAATTTCAGAAAGGGGATGATATTGCTTTGCGTGGTGCAGATCATTATTATACAGGTGACGGTACTGCACTTTACACCAAAAATAGAAGCCTATACGCAGCGCGCTGCAATAGATTATTTTAAGAGTTTTGCGGGGCAAGACGTATATGTGCAGCCCCTGGGCTACAAAAGCTACGCAAACCTGTTTTACGCGCAAAAACAACCTGCAACAGACCCTGACTACCGGGGTATGAGGAAGGATAAGAACGGAAAGGAATTGCAGCCGGAGGCAAATGAGCATTGGCTGCTGCACGGAAATATAGATAAACCTGCTTATTTTATATGCAAAATACAGGATACGGCAAGGTTTATGAAAATACCTGAATTAACGAGGACAGGGACGCTGAATGGATTTGTTTTTTGGAAGCGAAGCCGGTAGTTTTATAATTGTGCCACACCTTGAAGGTGTGGCACACTTTCTATTGCGAGTGGAGTTGTACCACACCACCGTTCGGCTTACTCACGCTGACAATGGCATGGGGCCACCTGCCCTTACCTATTGCTCACCACCACTTTCTCATTCCACCTCCCACCCGCTGTTGTTGCGGATATAAAATAAACACCTTCCGGCATATTCATTATTACCTGTGTTGGTGTATTAGTTGTTGCTGTGAATTGCTTTACTTTTTCACCGAGTATATTCGTGATGGTTATGCTTGCCTGCTCATTGGTTGGGGTGGTTACAGAGAGGATGAAGAAGCCCTCATTAGGGTTGGGGAAGATGGTTAATGTTGTAGTTTCGGTGTTGATATTTGTCACTTCTTCTGTACAGGCTTTTACAATAACTATATGGGCGGCTGTATCTGTTCCGCAAATGTTGGAAATGGAATAAAATATAGTATCTGTGCCCGCTGACATTCCGGTTACTAATCCACTTGTAACTGACGCATTCACATTACTTGCAGCCCAGGCGCCGCCGGAGGAGCTATCTGTTAAGGTTATAGGAATTATGGGGTCTGTAGTAATACAAACCGTATCAGGCCCAATGATCGGATCTATAACCGGTAGCGGGTTTACCGTTACAACGATAAACGCTTCCGCCGTGCCGCAGCTATTGGTAACACGGTAATAAACAGTATCAATACCTGCCGCTATGCCAGTGACGGAAACGCTGGACCCTGCCGAACCGCTGACGGTCGCAATACCGGTCGTTGCGGAACTCCAGGCGCCGCCTGCGGCAGTATCTGCAAGCGTATCCGTGCCGCCGGGGCAAATGCCGGTTGCGCCGGTTATGCTACCCGCAACCGGTAAGGGGTTTACCGTTACAACAGCAGATACTACCGCCGTGCCGCAACTGTTGGTAACGCTGTAATAAACAGTATCCATACCTGCCGCTATGCCGGTGACGGTAACGGTGGACCCTGCCGAACCGCTGAGGACAACAACGCCGGTTGTTGCGGAACTCCATACCCCCCCGGTGGCAGTATCGCTTAATGCAGCAGGCGCACCCACGCATAGCATAGTTGCGCCGGTTATGGCGCCGGCAACCGGCAGGGGGTTTACGGTTACATAGATAGTAGTGGCGGCAGTATTGGCGCCGTTGCTTACTTGTATGGCAAATGTATCTGTGCCGCTGTAACCGGTGGCGGGTGTATAAGCCCAGCCGGTGGGCGCTACAGATGTGCCGGAAGTGCCGGTTGTAACGGCGCCGCCTGCCGTAATTGCGCCATGCGCCGGGCTAACTGTAACGGAATAAGTTTCTGTAACACCCACGCCGGTGTCTGTAACCGTTAATAACGAATTAATGCCATTGGCTACCGAGTTCTCGCATACCACCAGGCTCTGCGGGCTGCCGCTATCAAAGACGGGGGTAGATGCGGGCGTTACAACGCGGACACGGTAATTATTTGCATCACCAAAATAAACATTCCCTGCTGCATCAGTGGCCACACCGGAGGGGTTTCTAAGCATTGCGGCGGTAGCCAAGCCTCCGTCGCCGTCAAAGCCCGGGCTGCCATTGCCCGCATAAGTGCTGATGAAGCCTGAAGTGTTTATCTGCCGGATGCGGTTATTATTCCAGTCCCCGACGTATATATTACCTGCGCCGTCAACGGCAATGCCCGTAGGCAAATTTAGCTCTGCGGCAGTGGCGGGGCATCCGTCTATGTAGCCGGCAGTGCCGTTGCCCGCTACGGCGCTGATGATGCCCGAGGCGCTTATTTTCCGAACAAGATTATTCGCGGCGTCTGTAAAATAAAGGTTTCCCGCGCCATCAAAGGTTAAATGGCGGGGTCCGCCGATTGCCGCGTCTGTTGCCGGGCTGCCATCGCCGCTATGGCCGCTGCCGCCATTTCCCGCGTATGTGCTGATGATACCTGATGTGTTTACTTTACGGATACGATAGTTATTAAAGTCTGCAATATATACATTGCCTGAGGCATCAACGGCTTCGCCGTACACAGTGGACAGGCTGGCCGCAGTGGCCGGGCCGCCATCCCCGCTAAAGCCATAAATTCCATTGCCGGCAAATTTGCTTATGATGCCTGATGTGTTTATCTTCCGGATGCGGCCATTGTCTGAAATATACACATTCCCTGCTCCATCCACTGTTACAGACTCCTGGTTACCAAGCAAGGCGTCTGTTGCCGGGCCGTCATCTCCGCTATAGCCCAAAACGCCGCAATGCCCCGCAATAGTGCTGATGATGCCTGAAGCGTTTACCTTCCGGATGCAGGAAGAATCCGTTATATATATATTGCTTAACCCATCAACAGCTACGTCAAATGTGAACCATGCCGGTGTCGCAGTTGCAGGGACGCCATCTGTGCCACACGATGTACCTCCATTGCCCGCAACGGTATGTATGGTTTGCGCCGTGGCGCAAACGGTAAACAATAAAGCGAAGAATAAAAATATTTTTTTCATAGGGATTTGACTTGTAAATATACAAAAAATGGTTTAATTTAAGAAAATGCTAAAAAATATTATAACCAACGAAAGGTGAGCCACACATAAAAGCATGGCACACCATCAATCGAAGCCGTCATTTCGCAATGAAGCGAGTGCAGCGAGCGGAATGGAGAAATCTCCTGATGAGCAGCGGTGAAGCCTAATAGGGTTCGGCGCCCTGATATTGCTAACTGCACAGGCTCAGGAGATTCCACCACTTCGCGGCTACACACAAGGCTCTGCGCTTCGTTCGGAAGACAGCCTTGATTCACACATTCAACCTATCCAATCGAAGCCGTCATTTCGCAATGCAGCGAGTGCAGCGAGCGGAATGGAGAAATCTCCTGATGCGCAGCGGTGAAGCTAAATCGGGTTCGGCGCCCTGGTATTGCTAACTGCACAGGCTCAGGAGATTCCACCACTTCGCGGCTACACACAAGGCTCTGCGCTTCGTTCGGAATGACAGCCTTGATTCCCACATTCAACCTGCCCAATCGAAGCCGTCATTTCGCAATGAAGCGAGTGCAGCGAGCGGAATGGAGAAATCTCCTGATGCGCAGCGGTGAAGCTTAATAAATGTCTGAACCAGAATTCGTAGAATTAAGGAATTTAGGGAATTCTTTTAATTCAGAAAATTCCACGAATTCCAGTTCAGACAATTGCGCACTACCTGTTCAGCAACAGCCGCAATACCTGGCTCTGCGCGCCTGCGCTCAATTTCACAAAGTACATGCCGTTCACCATGTCGCCGGGCAGTTGTATGGACTGGCTGACGCTGCCATCCGTTACCGGCACATCCAGGGCAAGCGCCAGGTGGCCGGTAATATCCATTATATCCGCTTTTACCGTTTGCGCGTCCAGCATAAAGTCTGCCGAACCGCTAAGGGTAAAATTACCGGTATTAGGGTTGGGGAGCAGGGTTAGCGGTACCGTAGTATTGGTAGTGGCGCTTACACCCAAAGCAGGATTAGTTGTCCTGCAGCCCGTGCAAACAGGTAGTTCAGGAGACATTATATCGGCGCAGCCGGTAGTGGTGTTGGTAGCCGATACATAGTAAGTACCGGCGACAGTGGTGAGAAAATTAAAACCAAAACCGGTGCCGGAGACAATGCCTAAACTCGATCCACCGACTATTTGATATGAATAATTAATGCCGAGGTCTGTGAGGCTTAAATCCAGCTGGCAGCCCGGGGTGTGGACGGTGGGAATATCGTAGCTTAATGTATAAACGGTAGGCGCGGGATTAACGGTGAGCGTAGGCCCCGTATAAAGTGGCGATACACAGCCGTAGTAGTCAACTACATCTGCATAATAGGTGCCATAGTCAGTGAGCGCCATAAATCCGCTTATCCGGTAACCTGTGGACGTAGTGCCAAGAACGCCGCTATTGCTGGCAAAGGTGCTGTAACAGGAGCAGCCAGGATTATACCACCACCAGTTATACGTATAAGGCCCAACGCTTCCTGACATTAAAGTAGTGAAAGCGACAGACGCATCCCACTCACAGTAAGTAGAGGTAGCAGGAAGGGTACTCAGGCTTAGTACAGTCGGGGTCAGATCTACATTGATAACAGTGCTAACAGTGAGGCAACCGGTTGATACGGGTGGTACGTAAGAGATGGTTGCTGTAGTCAGCGGCCCGGTAAACGGGCCTCCGTCAGTTATAACACCACCGCCGGAGGTAATGGAAAGATAAGGACTGGGGGTGGACCATGTGCCGGGCCCATAAGCATCGCTCATCGTTATGGAGGAGCCGGGGCCGTAGCAAAAAGTTGCCGGGCCTGTAATAGCCGCACTATTGATATTAAAATAAACAGGAGAACAGCCACCGGGCACTGTGTAGGTCACAACTGCCGGTCCACCGGTTATGCCGGTAACAACCCCGGTGGAGGCGTCAACAGACACAGTGCTTGCATCGCCGGTGCTCCAGGTGCCGCCTGTTGTAGCATCAGTCAGAGTTACTGTAGCCGGCGGGCAAACATAAGCGGGACTGGGACCTGAAATTGCAGTAACGGTAGTGCATTGCGCAAAAGCGTTGCCGGTCATCGCGAGCAGCGCTACGATAAATAAAAGTTGAAGTTTTCTCATTGGTATAAAAATTTAGTTTCCCTTACTCTATTGACGGCCTTTCGGGGGTTAATGCCTGCAACAAAATTTCCAATTACGCGTCATTGGGTTTCTATTGCAGAGCAAAGGTTGGAAGGGTTTTATTAATCAAAGAATATTTAGCATGGTATTTTGTTACAGGTGGTAACAAATTGTTACCACCTGTAACATTTACAGAGATGATCCTACCTTTTCATGTTTTATTCTTCTTCAGTTTTACGGTATAAATCCTGCATTGATAATTTCAGACAACGAGCTATACTAACAAGCAGGTCTTGCTTCAGGCTTTCGTATATACCGTTTTCAACCTGGCTTATAACAGAATAACTAACTTCTGCCATTTTAGCGAGTGTGGTAATTTTCATACCCTTTGATCGCCTTGCTAAATAAATATTCCTGCCTACAATTTTTCTGTACTCTTCATGTATCGGTTCGGTGTGCATAGCATTACATTATTAGGGTGAAATAAAGGAATGATTATGCAAAGGTTACGTATTAATATACGTCAGCAAACAAATGTGGATAACTAATCCGAAAAGCTGTAAGCGGGGAGCTTTTCGGACATTCTCTGAACCAAGCGTGCTATACCTTGAAGGTGTGGTACACTTTCGCTACTTTTGCCCCTTCAAACACATAACCCTAATAAATATTTTATTTTGTTACTAACATTTTTCATAAAAAATACGCCTATATTTATAGTAGGTAAGTGAATGTGCATAACAGAAAGTTAATAATATAAATGAGTGAGATAAATTTATACAGCGCATTGTCTAAAACATTTAATGTAAGCGGTCATTTCCCTACTTCAGAAAGAAGCTCATCGCGGTTGGATGATCTGCAGATTCTGGTGAGGGATTGTCTTGCACATTCCAGGAGCGCGCAAAAAAGGCTTTATGATCTATATGCCCCGGAAGCATATGGTATCATAAGGAAGTATGTATATAATGATGAGCATCTGGCTAAGGAATTATTAAATGATTCGTTTTACAAAATATTCAAAGACCTGGGACAGTATTCGTTCCAGGGGGCATTTGAAGGTTGGGTAAGGCGCATAGTGGTGAATACCGTTACCGATCATTTCAGGAAGAATGTAAAAGCGGACAAGGACTACAAAGAAGTGGAAGCAGAGGACGCCTATATAGAAAGCGAGCAGGTGGAAAATTTAAACCATAAGGAGTTATTGAAAATAATAGACACATTACCGGTTGCGCAACGTGAAGTTTTCAACCTTTATGTTTTTGAAAATTATTCGCATAAGGAGATTTCTAAAATATTAAATATAAAACAGAACAATTGCCGCTGGCACCTGAATGACGCCCGCAGGAGACTAAAAGAAAAAATAAATATTTTCATGAAGTAATAAACAGTAAACCGATGAAAAACTATCGTAAACACATTGATGACTTCTTCAGGGAGAAACTCGGCAGATATACCGAGACGCCCCCTGCCGAAGTATGGGAGGAACTGGAGGGAAGATTAGACGGCTTAACGCCCGCGCCAATGCCACACAATTATTTCCGCTGGCTGTGGCATGTGGGTATTGTATCGCTGCTGATGGTGCTTGGCGTATCGGTAGTACGCAAGAATATTTCTAATTATGCGGCTACAAATACTGTAGCCTCGAATGATGCCGGAGTTACTGCCCATACCTCAAATAATAATGCAAATGCAGTAGCGAACAGCGCTTTATCTGCCGGCAAAACTGCAACAGGCGGTGAAGAAACAGCCGCTACAGGGAATAACGCAAATACACAGGAAAACATAACAGGAAGCGCCAATCAACCAACCAATAATCACCATTACTCCGGCGCTTCGAGAACGGCTTCAAACAACTATCCAATTGCATACACCCAACCAACCGGAAAAAATTATGGATCAACCACTACTAATGCAAATGAACCACAACAAACCCCGAATACATACAACAGCAGGCCATCTAAACCAGGGCCGTCTGTAGAAATAAATGATAATGAAGTAATAGCTGCCAGCCCCAATACAACCCTATCAAACACCTCTAAAGCCGCCCCAACCCCTGCCGCAACAAAAGCGCCGGCAGCATTGCCCGGCACATTGAAGAACCCGGTTGCCAAAAAGAATGACGCCCGCTCAAAACCTGATTTCAACCGGTTAGAAGCAGGTATAAAAGGCGGCTACGAAGTTGGTTTTAATGAAGGCGCCGCGCAGAAATTTGTTATCTCCCCCTACCTGCAATACAACTTATCACGTAAGTTGTCTGTGATGCTGCAACCGGCAATAAAATATGCCAATGCCAGTACGCAGAATGTGGGGAATGCACAGTCATTTTACCAGGCTAATGAAGATGGGACAATAACCCACACTTCAACCCCGAATACAATTACTATTGTAACAACTAAAGACACTACCAGTTGGACTTCGACTTATAATACCACGCAAAGCCACGATTCAATTGTAAAGTCTAATAGAACAGGAGGTACTTATATGGAGTTTGAAGTACCTATCCTGTTAAAATATAAAATCTCTAAAAAGGTTTCTGTATATGGAGGAGTAAACCTGGTTTATAATAAGTTAACCGGTGTTACAGAAAATACCTATACCGCCAAAGGAATTTCCAAATCAATTACTTATACTATTAATACAGATTCCTTGCCTGCTCTGAATTATGTTCCGCCAGGCCATAATATTACCTATAATGTTCCGTCATTTTCAACCTATAAAGATGTATTAATTACACCTCCTTCCAACCAGATGAACATTGGTTATATGGTTGGCTTTACCTACAACTATAGCAAAAGGTGGTTGATTGACGCCTTAATGGAACAAGTACCCCTTGCGCCTGATGTGAAGAGTGGTTATAATATCAATACCCCGCTATCTTCCCCTTATTTCCGTTTATCAGTTGGCTATACCCTAATAAAATGACCATAAACCTTTTCGATTACGCACCTATAACCGCTATCTCCATTAATTCACTTTACGACAATCATAAAAACACCGCTGCAAGGCAGTGCGTGTTTTTATGATTTACCAAACAAACGGCGGGCATATAAAACCGGATCTGAAAAATAATTACCCGCCAACCATACCTTAAACATACAGGGAAGCAAAAAAATCAATAGTTTTAGATTAAGGAACGATGACAAAATAACTTCCACAATCTAACTCGTTCTTTTATTTCGTTAATAATGATTTTCAGTTGCCTCAATGAGGGCTGCGCCATTCCATTTTTACTTCGTTATAAAAGTCTTTAAATAATCCATTATTCGCAGATTTTACGCCTCGTAAAAAAGAAAAATAACTTCGTAATATTGTAGAAGTTATTTCGACAACGTTCCTAAAAAAGAGCTATGCTTAAAAACCTATACCTTTTCCTTTGTATAGTTTTTCTAACAAGCTCCTCATGCCCTGTACTTGCACAGGTAATATCAACCATTGGCGGTGACGGTTCGGTTGGTTACAGCGGCGATGGCTTCGCTGCTACTTTGGCAAGATTAGACTCTCCCTCCTGTATAGCAGTGGATGGGGCGGGTAATATTTATATCAGCGACCAAAAAAACAATTGCGTTCGCAAGATCAGCAAATCTGGAATCATAACCACTATTGCAGGAACCGGTATCGGGGCTTATAATGGAGATGGAATAGCCACTGCTACAAATTTATTTGCTAATTGGGGAATTGCTGTTGACGGCACTGGCAATGTATATATTGCCGATCAGGGACACCATATCATACGTAAAGTAACACCCGGGCCGGGAGGTACAATGACCACTATAGCCGGGGTTGCCGATACTGCCGGTTATAGTGGCGATGGCGGAACGGCTATACTTGCAAAATTCAGAAATCCATTGGGTATTGCAGTTGATAATGCAGGCAATATATTTATAAGCGACCAGGGGGCATATTGTGTCCGCAAGATAAATACATCCGGGATCATCTCCACTTTTGCAGGGGGGACATATTCACCAACCGCTACCGGTGACGGGGGGCCGGCGACAAACGCAACATTCGGAGATTTATATGGACTTGCTACGGATGCTGCGGGAAATGTATATATCTGCGATGGTGGAAATAACTGCATACGGAAAGTAAACACAGCAGGTATCATCAGCACAGTTGCGGGAAACGGAACAGCAGGTTATTTTGGAGATAACGGACCGGCTACATCAGCTTATTTATATCTGCCAACAGGCGTAAACCTGGACAACATAGGCCATATGTTCATTGCAGATTACTACAATAACCGCATCCGTGTTGTAAATACTTCAACCGGTATTATCAGCACTATAGCAGGAACGGGAGTACCTGGCTTTTATGGAGATGGTGGCCTGGCGACAAATGCAAAATTATGGCTTCCAGTGTCTGTGGTAACCGATGACAGCGCAAATATTTATATATCAGACTTATTAAATGTCCGTATCCGAAAAATAAGGTCGCAAAATCTATATTTTGCAAGGGGGCATAGCCAGAACTTATCCATTTGTGAAAATGAATTTGCGGCTTCTCTTGATTCGCTATTGGCGGTAGCTGACAATTATTATCCAGGTTCCACAGATAGCTGGAGCCTCGTGTCAGGGGCTGTTCATGCTTCATCTCTGCATGTGTCGTACATCACAACTTCTACAGGAGGAACAATATATCCTACAGGATTGTATTATACTCCTGTACCGGGTTATTATGGCAATGATTCCTTTAAGGTAAGGGTAACGGATGGTTTGCTGTCTGATACCACTACTATTTATGTAACTATTGTCCCCTTAATTCCGCCCATTGCGCCAATAACAGGCGCATCGTGGGTATGCCTGGGTGGTACAACCACATTAACCGATTCGGTACCGGGAGGGATATGGAGCATATCGAACCTTAATGCAACAGTATCCGGGGGCGTGGTTACCGGGCAATCGTTAGGTACGGACATAATCAGTTATGTAATTACCAATATGTGCGGTACATCTTCTGCAAGCGTAGTTATT
>Ga0206818_1006_pt1 | contig 99836 bp, 70 predicted proteins | sample Alteio_BWOrgCont_86_FD_152881 | JGI IMG/M metagenome (GOLD analysis project Ga0206818, IMG submission 152881) | Enriched cells from forest soil in Barre Woods Harvard Forest LTER site, Petersham, Massachusetts, United States -... | ecosystem: Environmental > Terrestrial > Soil > Temperate forest >...
AAAGAAGATGTAAACGAAAACGACCTCAAAATGAGCGATTCCGTCCGATTCTATCCTGATATAGACCCCTTAGCAAAACAAAACCGTGCAGCCTACGAAATGCGCATAAAATCAGAAACCCCTGCAATAGAACAACAACATAATAAAATTGTATAAAGCCCCGAAGGTGGCGTAATACATCAGCGATGGGTGCAGCCCATCGGATAAGAGCCTCCGAAGGTGGCGTAATATATCAGCGATGGGTGCAGCCCATCGGATAAGAGCCTCCGAAGGTGGCGGCATATGTCAGCGATGGGTGCAGCCCATCGGATATTTTTTGCGTTGTATTTTTAACAACTGGTTGGTTTTACACTACATCTGCGTATATTTAAGTGTAGGAACCAATAATGAAAACGAGAAGAATCCCGGCGGCTAAAAGGAATGCCTATACTACACACAATGATGTGAAAGTAGTGCGCGGCGGCGCCGACTATTTCCGGTGCATAACGGAGATTGCCGATAATGCCAGGTATTCGCTGCACCTGCAAACCTACATCTTCGATGAAGATGAAACGGGTACTATGGTGGCCGACGCCTTGATAAGAGCGGCGCAGAGAGGGGTGCTTGTGTACCTGCTGCTGGATGGGTATGCGTCCCGGTGGCTGTCTTCGGCGTTCATTGCGAAGCTGAAAGATGCGGGCGTGCATTTCAGCTTTTTCAAACCGCTGTTTAACAGCCGTACCTTTTACCTTGGCAGGCGGTTGCATCACAAGGTGATCGTTGCTGATGCGCGTGTGGGCATGGTGGCCGGGATAAACATCAGTAACCGGTACAATGATATGGGCGCTACTCATGCGTGGCTCGACTGGGCCATATATGCCGAAGGCGAAGTGGCACAGCGGCTGAATGACGCCTGCGTAAGGATATGGAATAAGCCTGCTTTCCGAAAAAAATGCCTTGCCGTAAGAAACCCGGTGGCTGTGTTACCAAACGGCGAGTGCCTTGTGAGGGTGAGGCGGAACGACTGGGTATTCAGGCGCACCGAGATAACAAGGAGCTATAAAGAACTGTTCCAGGGTGCACATTCGCAGGTAACCTTAATGACCAGCTATTTCTGGCCGCCCGGCAAGTTGCTGCGCCGCATGGAAGCCGCTGCGCGTAGAGGAGTAAAAATAAAACTGATACTGACCGCGAAAGCAGACGTCCTGCTGTCGAAATACACCGAGCGCTACCTGTATAGCCGTTTGTTCAGAAGCAAGATTGAGGTGTATGAATATGAGACCAACGTGCTGCATGGCAAGATAGCCGTTTGCGATAACCAACTGCTCACAGCAGGGTCTTACAATGTAAACAACATCAGCGCATTCGCAAGCGTGGAACTGAACCTTGATGTGAAAAACGCAGCCATTGTAACCTCTGTTAATGAAAAACTGCAAAGCATTATCGCTAATGATTGCAGGCAGATAACAGAGGACGATTTTAAAGCGTCGAACAGCTTATTAAAAAGGTTTTTCTACTACCTCTCTTACCGTCTGGTGCATATGATGTTCTACCTCTTTACTTTTTATTTTATCCAGAAACGGGAGCAGGATTGAAGTTAGTAATTAGTAGATAGTAATAAGAGATAGTTGTGAGTAATCAGGGCAAACGCATTAAAATTTCTAAACCCGAAGGGTTGATATTATTATAGTAAAGGTGATAAAACTCCAATAACCCCGAAGGGGTGATATTATTTTTTCTATATGGGAGCGAATAATGCCACCCTTTCAGGGTTCTTCTGCAATTTGACATATTCTTCTATAATAATATCAACCCTTCGGGTTTTGTAATAACAACTAAATTGATTTTAAAATGCCATTTTAATGCTTTTGTCCTGTCGTGAGTAATCAGGATTTGGATTGTTATTATACCATTTAAACATCAAAAATCTGCATTACGAAACACCTTTGCGGACTTTAAAACATAACACAGGAAACAGCGCCTTTGCGTCTTTGCGAGAAACCTGTCGCGCCGTAATTTGATCTGCAATTGGTATTATTTGGGAATTTTCAAATTGTCGCATTTCCACATTGTCACATTTTCACATTAGCTAAATATCCTTTTTAAAAAACTCATTAATTCTTCCTTATTCCATCTTGCGAAGCGGCCACGCTGGATGACCATATTATTATCGCCGGGATGCTGCAAAAAATAATAGAAAACAAACCGGGGATGAAGATAATGCCAGCCGCAGATCTCGCCAAAGCGGAGGTCGTTGAATACAAGAGTATCGTGCCATTGTTCGGCATGATAGTACCCTTGCGAAAAACGGACCAGCCGGTTTACGCCTTCCTTGTCTTCTGCCAGTTTCAGTAATGAATCGTTGCGGGCGGCATAATGAAAATCTATATCGCTTGTTTTATCAAAGACCGACCGGTAGCCAATGTTGTAGCCGGTATCGTTTTCCGCAACTATGTACCACAGCAGGTTGTTGAGCGGGGTAGGGGTGGTGAAGAAACGTTTTGATACCATGTGCTTGTTTTGCAGTTCATTTTTTACCGTGTTGTCCACACACAACTTAAAGGCTATGCCGAGGAGCAGGTAGAGTATGCTTAGTCCTAATCCTATCCTTACCCATGCCTTTCTTTTAGGGCTTGCAGTTTTTAAAACCAGCAGCACAATAAACGCAAGGGCAAGCGGGGCTGCAAAAATAGGGTCTGCCACGAACATTGTATTGAAAGACACCCGGTAATGGCTGAACGGCTCGAACCAACCCGTGCCATAAGCATTAAAGGCGTCAATGAAAATATGGATGAAAATCTGCAGCCCCCAGAACAGCAGCCATCGCCGGAAGGTCATGTCCACTTTCGGGAAGCAAAGGCCCGAAAGCCACGCCAGCAAGGGAGAAAACAGGATGACGAATAAAAACGAGTGGGTGAACCCGCGATGCGCCAGCAGGTCGCTCGTGGTGGGCAACCAGAAGGAAGCAATGAAATCTATATCGGGGATGTTTTGCGCAATGGCGCCTAACAGCAATGCCTTTTTCCCAAGTTGTTTGCCGGCAACCGCTTCCCCTATACAGGCGCCTAATACAATATGGGTGAGTGTATCCATGTCCGCTGAATGCCTGTAAAGAAACGATTTTTTCAGTAAAACGGATTATTAGGGTAGGTGTGGCGAATTGTAACGGTAGTTTTTGCCGTCAGTATACCTCTTCGGGGGTCAGACGGCAAAAACGTTGCTGATGTTATGGTATAATGCCCTTAACGAAACACCCCTCTGACACCCGAAGAGGTGTACTGACGGGGTTTCTACCAGGTATTTTATCGAACTCACACTAATCAGGCGTAGCGGCATTAACCTTTTGCAACGATGCACTGTTCATTTTATCATACGCCATTTTAGAAATATGGCTGATTATTTCCGATAATTTATCCCAGTCGGTTCCTCTTGTCATTACTGTGAGGAGGTAGGGGTTTTTGTCAATATAGATAATGCCTGATTCATGCAGTTCATGGCTGACGGGATTGCCCGCTTCGCCAAACTTATGCGCCACCTTTACCGATGCAGGCAATTCTTTCACCAACCCCTCCCTGAATTTGCTTTCGGTGAGTAAGGACGTTGCATATTCCGATGCCGGAATGCTCAGGTACCCGGCATTATATAGCGCCTTCATAATGGAGGAATATTCTTTTACATTCACCTGGTAGTTGTGGTTCTGGAAGTGCGGCTCGCTCATGCCCAGATCGGTAAATTCTTTTTTAAACAGGGTAGTGTCCATATAGTTTTCCAGGTATAGCGTGGCGTGGTTATCGGAGCAGGTTATCATGTATCGCAGCAGTTCCCTGACTGTATATTTCTGTCCTTCTTTTACCGTATCAGACCGGTAATGCTCTACCGGGTATCTGAACCCTGGCCGTCCATGATACACCACTTCCGAATTGAGCAGCGTGGGGTTTGTTTCGGCCATGCGCAGGTAAGTGATGAGTACCCCTACCTTGAGCAAAGAACCAGGGTCGTACTGTTCTTCGGGGTTAATGGCTATCCAGTCTGCCTTATTAAAATCGCGGAGGTAAACAGAGGCGGAGGTGAGCCAGCCTGCCCGTTTCTGGGAGTCAGTGTAGTTCATCATATCCGCCTTGAGGCCGGCATATTTTTCCGATTCACTCACCGGCTCGGCATATACCAGCGGGCGTATGTATTTATAACCGCTGAGCCGCCTGATGTTGTAACTATTGGCTGTGGTATTGGTATCAACCGCGTTTGCTTCGCTGCCGTTTTTATCAATTATTTTAATAGCGCCAAAAGTGATGAGGCTGCCCAGGATGGCGGATAGAAAAATATAGAGCAGTGGTATTTTTTTCCTGAGCACTGAAATAGACATTGGTTAAAAAAACGCCCGAATTTATCCTAAACAATCCGATTGTTCCAAACCTGAAAAATAAAAAGGATTTGCCCATGTTTTTGATGCTGTAATACTAATGTTTATATCACTTACATTTCCTAATTCATTTTTGAAATCACTTTGGATAATCGAATGAGATACGTATCTCATTCGACCTCACCTCTCCTTTGGAGCTACCGTTAGGACACAAGTATTTTTTGCATAATATGGTCTGCCCCAGAGGGGCTAACTCTTTGTAGCAAACGGAATAAATATGGGTTTATGCGCCGTAGGTGCTAACCAAACTCGCGATAGTGGTCAGCACCTACGGCGCATCACATGTTTTTTGGTTTATTTTGCTACAAAGAGTTAGCACCTAACGGCGCAACCGCATTTTTATAAAGATGTGTCCTAACGGTAGCTCCTTTGGAGAGGCCGGGAGAGGCCAACTCGCGAGCATTTATTTTGTTAAAACCACAACTAAAATAGCAATCTCTGCGTTTTTATTAAACTTTGGCAAGCAATTTGTATCTATAGTATATACAGCAAAATAAAAAGCTGAAAATTATGAAAAACAGGATGATTGCAAGTGCGTTGTTGATAATGGTATTATCAGTTGGTATTAGCGCTACCGCAAATGCTAACCCGTGGAGAGGTGGTTACAGAGGTGGCTGGTTTGTACCGCACCCGGTTGTAAGAGTAGGAGTACCGCTTCCCGTTATTGCTCCATCGGTTGTTATAGGCGGCGGGTATTATGGCCCGGCTTATGGTGGTTATTATGGCGGTGGATATTATAGAGGTGGTTATGGCGGTGGCTATTATGGCCGTCCTGGATATGGAGGCAGGTATTATGCTCATGGTGGATATGGCGGACATTATGGCCACGGCGGTTACCACGGCAGAAGGTAAATGAGATTGTTAAAGATGTGTGTGTGTTTGAGTTGGAGAGAGGCTACCCGTAATGGGTAGCCTTCTTTTATCATTCCTTATAATAAACCGCTATCAAAATTGCCAGATTGTTGAGTTGACGCTGAATACTCTTGATGGTAATTCCCCCTTGCCGCGTGGGTTATGTGCGTGAGCGAAGGGGGTTAGGGGGATGTTATTTTAGTAACATTGATAGCTGTTAATTCCTTACAAGTCCTTGCGTATCGTTATCTGCTTTGAAGGGAACAGTATTCGTTTGGCGCGGAGAAAAAGAGCTTTCCATAATCCGCCGTCCATTTCTATGCGCCTGTCGGCGGTCCAGACCATAGCTTTGGCAGTGGTCACACAATGCAGTTTGCCAAAGCCTTTGCCGCGCAGCTTCACTGCCAGCCAGCCGTCTTCATTGGCTCCCGGCGGGTGGTTGAATCCTTCCACTGCTATGCCCTGCTCCCTTCTGAATCCCGAATTGAAACCATATACATTCACCGCCTCTTCCCGGAACATTTTATTTACCCACCTCATAGTATCGGCCATCTGCTCGTAAAAGAAATAAGTGGATCTTGATGTGCTGCCGGTAGGGATAAAAGCAAACCTGCCATAGGTAATAGCCGTGTCGTTGCGGGTAAGCGGGGCTGTCATTTCCTCTATCCAGTCGGCAGGGTAAATGGAATCAGCGTCGGCATTAAGTACATACTTGCCTTTTGCCACAGCCAGGCCGGCGTTGCGGGCTGCTGTTATACCCTGCCTGGTTTCCAGGATGCAGGTAATGCCGGTAGCCTTTACCAGCGCCTCGGTGTTGTCTTTAGAATTGTTGTTGACTACAATTATCTCCACAGGCCGGGTTGTAGTATTGGTGCATAGAGAAAGAAGTGTACGCAGAATGTTTTTCTCCTCGTTGTAGGCAGGTATCACCACAGATACTTCGGGGGCGCCCTTTGATAAGGCTTTGTACAGGCTGCGGATACGGGCTATGTTTTCTTCGTTGCTGCCGGAGCCTGCCTGCCATAGTTCGCGGATGTGGGATGGTATAGCAATTGGCCTCATGGTTGCGATCTTATGAAGTTGTTACACATTTTCTTTCTGGAATAGCGCCGGAATGGTTCTTAATATCAGCAGCAGGTCTTTGGTGAAACTGTGGTTCTGGGCGTAGGCATTATCCAGCATCAACCTTTCCTCTTCCGACATTTCGCCCTTGCCTCTTTTTTCCACCTGCCACAGGCCGGTAATGCCAGATGGCGCGGTGAAGCGCATGGCGTATTTATCGGTGGTCAGTTTTTCGGCTTCATAGAGTGGCAGCGGGCGGTTGCCCACAATGCTCATGTCGCCGATAAATACATTCCATAGCTGTGGCAGTTCATCAATGCTGGTATTACGCAGTATTCTTCCCACTTTGGTGATGCGGGGATCGTCTTTTAGCTTAAAGAATGCCGAGCCGCCCTGTGTTTTTTTCTGGTGAAAATAGAGTTTTTCGCACCAGGTGTTGTTATCAGAGTACAATACCCGCTGGCAGTTGGTACCGTTCTTTATACACTCGTCGCAGAGCATATTGGTATTTATAGGTCCTTCGGCGGCTTTACCGGCATACTGGTTCAGGTGTTTCAGGTCTTTGAGCCGTTTATCAGCATTCACGTACATAGACCTGATCTTGTAGAACTTAAATATGCGGTACCCCGTGCCTACACGCAGGGAGTAATAGAACACCGGCCCCTTAGATTCTATCTTCATTATAAGTATCAGCAGCAGCAGGAACGGGAACAAACAAACCAGCGCAATGCCGGAAAAAACAAGGTCAAAGATCCTTTTGGCAACGGGCGTTCTATAAAGTTTTTGTTTTTCAGGCAGTGTTTTTTCCTGCATGGAACTCCAGTTCTTTACTAAGAAATTCACCCTTGTTTCCAACTGCTCCTGCTTCACCGGCATCTGGAAAATATCGGCGATACCAGCCTGGATACATACCCTGTTTATGTGCTCATTTACTTTATTGGCAACAAGAAAATACGGGACGCTTGCGAATTTGTGTTTCTGTAAAGTTTCGAGCAGGTAGATGCCGTTGGGTGCAATAGCCTCGCTTTGCGAAATGATGGCAATGATATTGAGTTTGTCTTTTTCCCATTTCAGGCTCAACTCCAGGCCATTCCTGAAACGCATTAATTGTGCATTGCCGAAATTGCACCGGCTTATTACTTCATTGGTTTGTTCATCAATATCCAGCAGGGCAATGATTCCGTTTTCAAACATTGGTTTAGAGCTACTGTTCATTGAAGTTTAGTTAAGGAAGAATTTTCCGTTTCTTCTCAGTATTGCTTTCATTCTTGAGGCCAGTTCGCGGGGGTTAAAAGGCTTTACCACATAGTCGTCGGCGCCGGCGTCAATACATTTTATGCGGGTTTCGGTATTCTCATCGCCTGATAGCACAATAACGGGGATCGCATTGAAAAAGCCGCTTGTTTTGATCTGCTCTATCAGTTCAAGGCCGCTTACTCCGGGGGTGTTGAGGTCGGAAATAATAATGTCTGGGATATTGCCTTCCTGCAGGAAGGAGAGGGCTTCTTTTCCATTACCGAAAGCAATAACGCTAAAGTGTTCTTCAATGGAGCGCTCTATTATCAGTTGCATGGTTATATCGTCTTCCACTACCAAAACTTTTGGAAATTTCGGGTCAGTCCATTTCATTATTGGCTATTTATTTGTGTGTGTTTATTGAAATAACAGTAACACAAGCTACTATAATTACAATCAGGATGCTAAAGTATATATAATTGTAACAAAAAAATAATCCCAATATCTAATCCTGGGAAAAAAGATGTTAAATATCATTGCGGGGGTTGCATATTGCCGATGTTATGCCACCCTTTCAGGGCTATCCATTATTCTGTTTTGGCGATGGGCGTTGCCCATCGTTAGTGTATTCAACCCTTTCAGGGCTATGTATTATTGTATTATTGTATTATTGTAGAATTATAATAGTTCCCCAGTCAATGTTATTGATATAGGGATAATCCCGAAGGGATTAAACGTTTATAGGAAACCTACTTTCAATTATACCGATGCCGAAGGTATCGAACATAGTATAGCATAGATACGGCGTGGAGTAGTTCGATACCTTCGGCATCGGCACACAGGTAATGATTTTTCTATAAACATTTGATACCTTACGCCACCGCTAAAGCTAAAGGCGGCACGCGGTCGGCATCAGTCCTTTATGCTGCTGTTAAGTTAATGACATTGGTTCTCCAATATTGCCGTAGTATTCCTATGCGGATGCTTTCAGGTTTTTGCGGATAAGTAATCTGATCTCATGGTATCCCAGCGATATAATTCCCGGGATAGTATAGGTAAGGTCTTTACGCAACTGGTAGTAGCCGTATCCTATACCGGCAAGCGTTACCAATAAAAGCGAGAAAGCAATGCCATAAATGTTGTGAAACATAGCTAATCCGGCGAAATCGGCTATTATTTTTATGCCCAGCATGATGAGTACCTTGTAAAAATTGATCTTGGTTTTGCCGATGAGGTCGAGGGCTAAACCATTGAAATTGTCTATGGGGTATAATATGGCAATGACCATGAACAGGCGGAAGGCATTGGCGGCTATGGAACCGTGATACTGGACGCCCCCGAACATATTCACTACATTGCCGAATAAAACAGCAACAACAGCAATGGGTATGAACGCTATGGTTAACATACCCGCATACTTCTTGAAGATGTAGGTAAACTGCGGCATATTATTCTGATTCTGGAGAATAGCCATTTCCGACATCCCCGTGGTAACCAAGGAGCGCAATGGCAAATCATTGATTGCCATAAGGCGGATAGATAAGTTATATACGGCAACCGCGGCAGGGCCTAAAACGGAGTTGATGATAAGGACGTCGGCGCTGCCAAGCAATACCGAGCAACTGGTGGTCATAAGGGTGTATTTGCCGTAATTGAGCATTTCAGATATGCACTGCCTTGTTGTTTTGAGCAGGTATTTCAGCCCCGACATATTGAATACCACACCCACTACGCTGCACAGGCAATTGGTGAGGAAGTTATAGAGTAAGGCATTGTGTAGGGTCATTTTGTGGAGCAAAATCAACACGAAAAATGCAAGGATGGTAGAAGCGCTGTTCACCATTCTGTACCACACTAACTTTCCATATTTTTCATCTGACTGTAACCGCCAGAATACAATATCGGCAGGCAGCGTACTGAGGTAGGTAATGCCTATCCATTTTATAGACAGTATCACTTCGATGTTGTGGGTGTAGGGCAAAAAGAGCAAGGCTCCCGCGTTAGCGAGCAATATGATGGCGGTAAGCCCAAGCGCTATGACCCATACCGAACCTAAAACCGTTGCCCCCCTTTCGGGTGTAGTACCGGCATAAAATTTAATAGTGGTGGTAGAGAGCAGGCCATACCGCGCGGCCTCGCACAGGGACACGAAACTGAGCAATACATAATAGATACCCGCGTTGGCAGGGGTTAAATAGTTGAATAACAGGTAAGAAGTTGCCAGGCCGGTTACAGACAGCATCCCGTTTCCTGCCAGCACTAAAAAGTGTTTGTTATTGAATTTAGCTAAGTTGAATTTCCCCATTGGTATATGAACCGGACATTGTTGGCATCGGAGGTAAAAATAATAATTTATAGCGCATCTCCAATGTCATTAGCTTAATAATCATTTCCAATGCGATTATGTTCGATACCTTCGGCATCGTTGTCATTAAAGCTGATGATGCTATAAACGTTTAATCCCTTCGGGATTAGAAATAACTGGAAAATAAGTGATGATGCCAGAGGCATCAAACGTTTATAGCAAGATAGAAAACAGGTGACCGATGCCGAAGGTATCGTACATTACACAATGAGGGGGAGCATAATACCGTACAGTAAGATACATAGGCATCAAAACCTGTATAGATTAAGTTAATGACATTGAGCGCAACTCCTTATTATTATTTTACCGGCACTACAAACACAGGGGTTTCTGTAACGGCGATTTCTAATTCGCCGTTTGTGACCGGCTTTTTTTCCAGGGTCATATCATTACTTCCGGGGGTGGGGTGGTATAGATAGGCTGTTGCCGCATTGCTGAGGGCTAAGGTGTAGGTTGCGGTTTTGCCTGTTTGGGAGGGCATTACCAGCATATACATGATTTTGTCGTTGCAGGTATATTTGTCAACAATGGGATCGGTATTGATGGTTGCTGACCAGGAATATTCGTCAAAGAGTTTATTGGCCTGGTATAGATAATCAGCGGCAGGCCGCCTTGATCGGTCTTTGTTGAGCAGCCCGCAGGTGGCGAATTTTGAGCCGCTGGCTGCGTTATCATCGTAAAGCTGGTAAAAGAATAATTTTTGTATGCCGCACCGTGCATAGAGCAGGCTGGTGCGTAATATCCAGTCGGCCTGGGTTTGGAGGGCGGTCTTATTGTTTATTGCTATTGCTTTTTGCGGACTTTGCTGGTTTATATCGTAGCCGGCTTCTGTGACCCATACGGGCATGTCGCGGGCGTAAAGGTGCGCAAACTGTACAAAGTCACGGGCAATGCCTGCGGCCTTCGATAGTTCGGGGGCTACGCCTGTGGTCTGGTTGTTGCCTTTATTATCGGTTGCATCGTTGCTATAATAATGATAGTTGATAACGTCCCAGGGCATGTCCACCGAGCCATCTGGTTTATATCCCCTGAACTGTTTACACCAGTCTATCATGCCCTTTATATAATCTGTGGAAGGAACAGAAAGGCCGGCCATAACCACCTTCATTGCCGGGTCTGCGTTTTTTACGCCAACGCCCGGCCCCATTTTGTTTTTATTGCCGTCATAGAAAGCAGATAAATTCGCAGCATATTCCCGGCCCGATTGGTAGGCTTTTGGCCCCTTCCACCATTTATCGCGCTCGTTGTCGCACTCTATGTAATGGACCACGCCCATGCCTGTCCTTATTTTATTTATGGGGTCGTCTGTCCAGCGGGGTGTGGCGTCAACAGATAGTAAATGCGGGTTCACGAGTTTATTGCTGCCATACCGCGCGGCATACTGGAAGCCCATTTTTGCCTGTTCTATGTAAGATGCAGGGCTGGCAGGGTCTTTGCCATAGCGCATAGGGATGTTTTCTGCGTCCCGCTGGTCTTGGGGATATGTTTCTTCCATCCAGGGTGGCATAGCCTTTAGGCACGCCAATACTTCTATATTATGCGCCTGGCACCACTGGTAGATAGTGTCGTAGTTCCAGCCGCCGTTATGCACGGGGCAGTAGGTATAATGCCCCTCCTGCGGTTCCAGTTTTTCCCAGTCCATGTAGTGGCGCACAGCGGTGAAATTTTGTATAGCAGCGGTGCGGTTGGTATCCGGCTGCATAGGATTTGCAGGGTCTTCAAAATCCCATTCAAAAGCGTTGATACCAAAGAAATCTTTAAGCGGGGCGGGTTTTATTGTTGATTTGTTTGCGGCATTATTATGGCTATCCTGCGAGCAGCTATGCAGGCAGAGGAGAATGAGGATGGAGGTGAGGGTGGGGCGCATGAGGAGTTGATGTTGAAGTGTTATTGCCCAACACTTAATTTCAATTGTCCCCCAAGCCCTTCACTTACAATCCGCATTAGTGTAGATAGCCTTATATCGCTTGCGTTGTTTTCTATACGGGAAATGTAGGTTTTTGAAGTGCCACATTTATCGGCAAGCTGCTCCTGGGTCATGTGTTGTTCTTTGCGCATTTCCTGGATCATAACGCCTAATTTAAAGGCTTCATATCCTTGTTCAAATTCGTCCCTTTTCTTTGTCCCACGTTTGCCATATTCAGCATCAATATGGTCTTCAAGTTTTACAATTTTATTTTTTGTCTTCATAATACAGTTGTTTTAGCTTTAATGCCCGTTCAATTTCATTTTTCGGTGTTTTTTGTGTCTTTTTCTGAAATCCATTAAGCAGAATAACAAGATTGCCCTTATCAAAGAAACAGAAAATGCGAAAAATATTACTGCCCGAACCTACCCTTATTTCATATAAGTCCGTACCTGTAATGTGCTTAAAATACTCAATAGGAATAACCGGTAATGCGGCAACAATCCTTATTGTCCACATTATTTTTTCACGAACTTTAGCGCTCTGTGTGTTGTAAAATTCCCAAAAATAATCGCCATAAACGATTATTTCCCCTGGTATGTTCGTTTTTGTCAGCCACAATGCAAAGTTAACTAATCAGGTAATATTTTCAAGACTTAAATCATAAAGAGTTTAAAGGTATTTCAATTTGGGGTTGGAATATATTTTGCCGGTCGGAGACCTTCGTTTCATTGTTGGGTTTAAGTCTAAAGACTTAAACCAGATGGGATGGGGTAAGGGCGGAGACTTGGCGAGGACGCGAAATGCAGGCATTTACTCATGGGAAGCGCCTAAATAGTCAAGTAATCCTTTTTCATTTGCAACTTTTAGTGAAAATGGTGTATTCGCTACACTTAATGTTAGTACCCATGAATTGCCATCTTTTGTTTTGTGTATGTCTTCAACGAAATCAAGATTGATATAGACCTCAGAACCATTAATATTAACTTCGGAACCGTTAGTATAAGAAGTAGGTTCTACCCTGATCCAGTTTTTATGTTTTGCAATGTATTCAGTAATAACTTTTCTTACCTCGTTATCCGGCTTGAAATTATTCTTCAATAAATTACACTCAGAGTTTCTGTCAAAATCCATGATAGTATATTTATCGCCTTTTATTGCCAAAACCAAAGAACAATTAAAATTTATATAGTGGGTTGAGTTCACTTTAATAAAATCGCCCTGGGCTTTCAATTCTATACTAATAAAAAGTACAACCGCAACTAAAAAATACTTGTTCATAAATTAAGTTTTATTACAAATTTATAATGCTTTCTGAACCAAATTTGTTAAAAATAAAAGACCATCGTTAATATTTGCAATCCCAATTCCATTAAATCGCAAATGAGCAATATCGAACAGTATCTTACCGTTCATGTTTCAAAATTAGCAATTATTATTTGTTATTTTCTAATCAAAGACGCATTTTCAAATTGTCGCGAGTTGGTCAGCCCCGACGTGGCAAAACGCATTTTGTATTTAGATGCTACAAAGAGTTAGCCCATACCGGGCAATATTTATTACTTACAAATCTCCTTAACTAACTGAGCTTTATTGTGTTTCATCAGATGCCATTAATTTAGGGATAATCCTGATGGGATTTAACGTTTATAGAAGATATACTATCAATTATACCGATGCCGAAGGTATCGAACTACTCCGTATCCTGTCTATGTTATGCTATGTTCGATACCTTCGGCATCGGCACAGAGGGTAATTGTTTTTCTATAAACATATGATACCTTCGGCATCAACCTTGATGATTCCCATAAGTTCATAACATTGGTGTTTCATCAATGATTCCCAAAGCCAAACATGGGGGTCCAGCGTTCTATGAGATCTTTGAGGGCGGCATTGACGTAGATGATGTCGCGGATCTTGGAGCGGGCGCCGTGTTGCTTTGATATGTAGCCTGTGAGGGTTTTTGTTTTGAAGGAGTCCATAGTATCCATGTTGTTGATCTCTATGCGGGGCAGCCTGAATTTGTTGGAGCGGGAAAACATTTTACCGGAATGAACGGAATAGGCGAAGGTATAGCCTGCGACTTTGAGTTGCTGTATTACAGCGTTTGTGTAAATGCCATAAGGGAAGGCAAAGGAATGAACCTGCGTGCCTAAATTCTGCTCAATGATGCTTTTGCTAAGGGTCACTTCTTTTATAATTTCTTCAACGCTAAGGCTGTTGAGCCTTTTGTGGTTGTAGCCGTGCGATTGTACAGACCAGCCTGCGGCGTGGAGTTTTTTTATTTCGTCCCAGGTAAGCTGGTGGTCGTGTTTTACAAAATCAAAGTCGCCCTGCTCATAAGGGTTGCCGATAAAGGAGGTTGATAAAAAGAGGGTAGCGGTAAAACCATATCCAGAGAGTATCTCTAAGGCATACTTGTATAAGGAGTAATAGCCGTCGTCGAATGTTATCAGTACCATTTTGCCGGTGGGTGATTTGCCTTCAATGAGGAGCGCTTTTAGCTCTGTATCAGTTACCGTTTTATAGCCTTCATTATACAACCATTCCATCTGCTCTTTGAAAGCAGTCAGGGATACAGAGACGTTGCGGGAGGGCAGCATATTGCCGGTATTGTCTATAGCGTGATAATTGAGTACCGGTATTCCTTGAAAAGCCATATTTAAAAGTAAAAAGTAAAAATCAAAGTTCTTTTAATTGTTGAAATACTTCTTTGAGAGTGTTTTTTACCTCTTCTATCAGCGGCGGGTAATCTTCGTTGTTGCCGATGATTACGTTCTCTAATTTCCTGATCGGTTGTTTTAATGAATCAATGCCGAGTAAGTCAATACTGGATTTCATTTTGTGGGCGATCTTTGATATCTGCTCCAGGTTTTTTTCATTGCCTGCCTGGATAAGGTTTTGAATGGTTTCGGGCATGGTCTCAATAAAAATGGTAATGATCTTTTTAGCAAAAGCGGGGTCATCCTTACCAATTGTATTGATCATGGAGAGATCGAATAATTTTTCGTTTTCCACAACCACTTCTTCGTTAGTGGGCCTGTTCCGGGGTTTCACTTTAAGGCGGAGGCGGTCGTTGGTCTTAATTACGTTGTTGATTATGCCGAACAGTTTTTCTTCGGTGTATGGTTTCGAGATGTAACCGTTCATGCCGATATTCATGTAGCGCTGGCCATCGCCTTTCAGTGCGTTTGCGGTAAGGGCTATGATAGGGATATTCGATTTGTCTTTTGCATTCAGGGTCTTTATCTTTTTTGTAATTAATGACTTATCAACCACTGCTTTTTCGGGGATATTTAATTCCCTTATCAGCTTTGTTGCGGTGATGCCGTCCATTTCGGGCATCTGTATGTCCATTAAAATGAGGTCGAACTGTTGTTTCTTCACATTTTCAACGGCATCTCTCCCATTGCTTACAAGGGTCACCTCACAACCCCATGATTCGAGGATATGCTTTATAAGGAACTGGTTCAGTTCCACATCTTCAGCAACTAATATCCTTATTGATTCGAGGTCTTTAAAATTGAGGTCGTCTTTATTATCCTGGGGCAGCATTGACTCGTCCCCTTTGTCGTAGGTGATATAAAAAGTAAAAGTGGTGCCTTCGTTTATCCTGCTTTTCACACTGATCTGGCCGCCCTGCATTTCAATGAGGTTCTTGCAAATAGTAAGGCCCAGCCCTGTGCCGCCAAATTTTCTTGTAGTATCTGTTGACGCCTGCACGAAAGGATTAAAAATATCGGCTAATTTCTCTGGTTTTATGCCTATGCCCGTATCCTGTACCTGGATTTCAATAGTGATGGAATTGTGGTCAATTTTTTTGTAATCCATATTTATGGAAATCTCCCCTTCGCTTGTGAATTTGAGGGCATTGCTCAACAGGTTGTTGAGTATCTGGCTTAACCTGTATGGGTCCCCGATCACGATGAGGTCGTCGGTGAGTGTGCTGTTGAGGACGAGGTTGATATTTTTATCTTCGGCCTTGAACTGGAATGACTGGAGGGTTGTGAAAACCTTGTCTTCGATCTTAAAGGGTATGAGTTCCAGGTCGAGTTTACCGGCGGCTATCTTTTCAATATCCAGTACGTCATTAACGATAGTGAGCAGGTTATTGGCAGATTCAGAGATGAGCTTGGTGAATTTTCTCTGTTGTTCATCAAGTTCTGTTTTAGCAAGGAGATTGGCTATGCCGAGTATGCCGGTCATAGGCGTCCGAATCTCGTGGCTCATGTTGGCCAGGAATATTTCTTTTGTTTTGTTGGCGTCTTCGGTTTCTTTTTTAGTAATGAGCAATTCTCTTTCGGTCTCGATACGGTCGGTAATATCCTGCGAGAAACCGATGATGTAAGGTTCCGAATTTTCTTCCTCTACCTTGAAGTTTTTGTAGAGCAGGTACGACCTTTTATCGTTCTTCCCGATAACGCTGAAAACACCTTTAACGCTGCCATCGGTAATGACTTTGTCCAAATATTCGGTATAGAAATTTTTTATGTCTTCTTTTGGTATAAAATCGGTGAGCATCCTGCCAGATAGCTGCTCTTGTGTAAGGCCAAGCAGTTCGCACAAAGCGGGGTTGACGGTAAGCAGTTTTCCATGCAGGTCGTGCGTGCAGATGAAAGCCTGGCTGTAATTAAACAGGTCGCGGTATCGTTTATCGTTTAATTTAAGCTGGTCTTCAATTTTTTTGCTGTCGGTAATATTCAATCCGAAACCTATCACCTGCACCACCTCATTCCGCTCGTTCAGCACCGGGTACATATTGCGCAGGTAGTATTCGGGAGCGCCATCTGGCCCCGTTAATTTTTCTTCCCAGAATGCCAGTTTTTTAGATGCCATCACTTTATTGAACAAGGCTCTGCGTTCTTCGGCGATGCTCATAGGTTTATTGCGGTAAATACAGAAATCCTCATCCCGCTTACCGATCATCCACTTTCTTAATTTCGGGTCTTTAATGGCGGTCGGGTTAATGAACAGGTACTCATGGTGCGGGCTATAGGCTACTATATCGGCAGGTATGTTGTTGAGTACATGCTCGTAAAACACTTTTTGCTCTTCGAGTTTTTTCTTGGTTATGGTTTGTTCGGTAACGTCAACGTATTGCCACAGATGACCTTCATACTTTCCGTCTATGTAAATAGGTATAAAATCGCGTTTAAATATCCGTCCGTCGGCAAGCTCTACGAGTTCATTTACCGCCAACTGTTTTTGTTCGAGTATGTGGTAAATCCGGGCAACGACCTCTTCGGGGTTTTTATACAGGAATTTACTTTGCCTTGTGGCAACGGTATAGTTCATCCCTATCAGTTCTTCCGGTGTTTCGCCTATGCCGAGGAACTTACAAAACCGGTCGTTCACGAGAATGATCTTCTGGTCTTTGCCTTCGAGTACAATACCGGAATCTAAGTTTTTTATCAGGAAGAAAAGCCTGTTGGCGGTTTCCTTTAGCTGGAACTCCACCTGTTTTTGCGCGTCAATGTCGGTAATGGTACCGATCATAAGGCCAGGCTTTCCGTCTTTGTCGCGCTCTACTATTACGCCCCTGGTGATGAAGTATTTGTAATTACCATTTTTATCCATGAGCCTATGCTCTACCATAAACTGCGGGGTTTGCCCGTTCAGATAGGCGGCAAAGGCTTTGTTTACTTTTTCAATATCATCGGCATGGATGGAACCAAGCCATCTTTTATAACTAAATTCCTGGTTGCTTTTGTTGCCCAGTTCGATTTTGTCGTGGGTGAAATTTATGCCGTCCTCATTTTTAAAATCGTATTGCCAGATACCATCGCCATTATTATTTAAAGCGAATTTCCAGAGATGTTCGCTGTATTTCAAGGTATTATTCTGTTCATTGGCAATGTTGAGCAGCCCTTTAATATCGTTTATAGCGCGTTCCTGTTCTTTGAGCGTATCCAATTGGTCTATCAGGGAATCATGCCTGGCAAAGTCATTGAGGGTGAGGTTTTCTTCGCGCACATCTTCCATAGAATTGAAACGCGGCGTACCGATAAATAATAATTGGTTCTGGGCTTCGAGGTATTCGAACTGGCCGCGCATGAGGTTATCGGCCCCTTTGAAATTCAATAAAATAACCTGGTTTACCAGTCCCTTTAATGAGTTGAAACCTTCATCGCCGACTTGTGGAAACTTAATATCTAAGCAATCGGTGAAAAGCTGGCCCTCTTTTAAAGGGTAAAGTTTGGCCATAGATCTGCCAAAAGAAATGATCTTCAGGTCATTGTCAATTAATATATAGAACGGAAAGATCCGGTTGAATTGGTCAGTCCCAAAAGAAAATACGGTTGCAACCATAATTGATCTGATTATAAAAATATCATTTTTCGTGGTTCACTTGGTCACACGGTAATATTCCTTATTTCATCTTCGGTAAGGCAGGTTAGTTTCGCTGTTTTGGTTATGCTCATGCCATCTTCGAGGCATTTTTTGGCCATACTTAATTGTTTTTCTTTCGCTTTTTCATCAGCATATTGTTCTTTGTTGGCCTCGCCTTCATACCTTCCCTTATTATAGTTATCTGAAATAATGCTTTTATATTCCAGCGAGTTTTCAATGTACCCCTTGTAATTTCCTTTTTCTCCTTCGGTTAACTGCATATAAGTTCTTAAAATGCAAATATAATCAAATACCCCTCAACTTGAATAACCTTGTTTTTAAAGGAAAATAATAAACAATACGCCAGTCGCGGGAATCTCAAAATGTGGGAAGCCCCTTCAGGGGTTTGGGGTTTTTATCGCTTTTTCATATGCCTTTCATTTTTTTTATTAACTTGTCACCGTTAACATCCAGGATGCTAAAAGTGAATTTTAAACCATTAAAACATGGGTAATAAAAGGGATATAAAAATAATATTGGCGCCCATACTGATATTTCTGGTTTTTCTTCTTTCCATAATTGGTTTCCGGCAATTATTGGGTAGCTCTTTTTCATTGCCCGGGGCTATATATTCCACGCTTTTCTTTTTTATATTGAATAATGTGGACCCGCATGATGTGACCAGCAATATATACCTGCTGATAGCAAGATACCTGGCTGCGATAATGTTTGGGTATGGAATTTACAGCCTGCTTTACAAATATATTTACAATGTATTTGCCCGGTTGAAGATCAGGTATGGCTACAGGAACCATGTTATTGTTTTTTCGATGAAATTGGTCGGGGCGGATTTTTTTGCCGATCTGCTTACCAATAATTATAAGGTGATACTTGTGGAGGAGCCTTCGGAAAATCCATATTTTGAAAAAGTGAAAAAAGACGGCGCAGTTGTTTTTAAAACAGATGATTACGGCACGAGATTGTTTGACACCATGTATGTGAGCCATGCCAGCGCCTGCGTGGTAGCTTTTGAAGATGACAGCAAGAATATAGAACTGTCGTTGAAACTGATAAAGTACCTGCGGGAAAAAGGCCATAAACATACCGTGCGTGTGCTGATGCACATTGATGAACGAAACAACATGGAGGTGATAAAAGACTACGCCGACATCAGCAATGCCGAAGAGAATTTTGAACTGGAGTTGTTTAACATATACAGCGCTGCCGCAAAAAAGATATACGACCATTTTCCGCCGCACAATTATTTTGATTTTGCTAACCCGGATAATGAAAACGCGATTGCGATTGTTGGGTATAACGAAGCGGCGGAAGATTTTATCATTGAGAATATTATACTGAGCCACTACCAGGACGGCCATAATATAAAGATATACCTGGCCGATAAAGAAGCGGATAACCACTTAAATCACTTCATGCACAAGTACCCGTTTTGCCGGGAATTTGTGGATATTATACCGGTGAAATTGCTGAACAATAAATTTTTCGCGAATTTTAACTGGTCGAAGGAACTGATAGAAAAACTGAGTAAGGTAAGGGCGGCATATTTTTTCGGGGATGAAGGTTCTGAACTGATAAATATGGCGGCGCGTTTCCGGCAGTTCCTTTCGGGGCAAGGGGGTAATTACTTAGTTGCGCCTATCGTTATTTGTTTCCCGGAAGATACGAGCATAATGAAGCTGCTGAACGTGGAAAGAGAAAACATGCAGCGGCTGACCCATGTTTTCAAAAAACAACTGAACATCAGCTTTGTGAATATGGTAGCGGATACCTGTACCAGCAGCCGGCTGCTGGAAGAGAGTGAATATATAGACCTTCTTTCGAGAGTTATTAACTACTATTATGCAATAAAATACCAGTTTGGGGTAACGTTGAAAGAGCATTTCCAGGTCGCAGATCCATCTGGGTTGATACAGCAGGTAGAAGACAAATTGCTGGAACTATCTGATAAACACGCGCATCTTTCGGAACGGGAGATTGAGACGATGGTATTGCAAAGCATAGCTACTTATACAAAAATGCCGGTTGAAACATTAAAACCCGTATTTGGTATCAAGAAACAATGGGATGAGTTATCTTATCACAACAAAAGCTCGAACCGCTATGCAGCGCGGCATTTGGCAGTTAAGATCAGTATTATGAAAAACATAGGCTGCCTGCCGCTGACCCGTGAAAACATACTGCACTCCTTCCCGGTGATAGCGCCGGTAGAACATAAAAGATGGAGCGCGGAAAAAATGACGCTAAATTACCGGTATGGCTTTTTGCCGGAAGACAGGGCAGCGAAGAATGTTGCAAAAGAGATATTAAAAATACATGACCAGCTTATTCCCTACGATAAACTGGCGGAGATAGAAAAAGAGAAGGACCTGAACCTTTTCTTATTAATGCCATTGCTTAATTCGTTGAAAGTTGAAATCAAAAAATAAAAATGGAGTTCGACAAAGACATTTTTATTAGTTACGCTCATATTGATGACGAGTCGCTGATAGCAGACCGGAAGGGGTGGATAACAGAGTTTCACCGTGGGCTGGAGATCAGGCTTGGGCAGCTTATGGGCAGCAAGCCTGTGATATGGCGCGACCCTGCGCTGCAAGGCAACCATATTTTCGGTAAAGAAATAATGGAGCAGTTTTCAAAGGTAGCTATAATGATCTCTATACTGACGCCGAGGTATGTGAAATCGGACTGGTGCCTGAAAGAAGTCAATGAGTTTCATGAAGTGTGCCGGCAGAATATCGGTTTCGTGGTTAAAAATAAGGCCCGGTTATTTAAGGTGATCAAAACGCCTGTACACGAGGACAATCATCCTGATGTTATCAGGAACATACTTGGTTATGAATTTTACGGAACCGACCCGCATACGAAAAGAACTAAAGAATTTTCCCCCATATTCAGCCATACCGAGAAAGGATATTGGGAGAAACTTGACGACCTGGCGAATGACATCTGCGTATTCTTAGAAGAGCTTAAATCAATTAATACTTCTTCGGTTGCCACAAGCGCCCTGCACCATACCAATAACAATAAACAGGTAAAGAGTATTTTCCTGTCGGAATCGAGCTACGATACGAAGGACCTGCGGGACGGGTTGAAAAGGGAATTGCAGGATCACGGGTATAATATACTTCCGTATGGGCAACTATCGCTGGTAGCGCCTGTGCTGAAAGAAAATGTGGCTGGCTTGCTGAACGATTCGCAATTGGCTATTCACCTGGTTGGCAACAATTACGGGATAGTGCCGGAAGGAACGGAAAAATCAATAGTGGAGATCCAGAATGAAATAGGGGCGGCAAAAAGTGTTTCCGATAACCTGGCGCGGCTTATCTGGATACCAGAATTGATAGACCCGACGGATGAACGCCAGAAAAAATTTCTCCAGAAGCTGATGTCGGGAAATAGAGAAGCGATGGCCGGAGCAGACCTGGTGAAAGGCAGCATAGAAGATTTTAAAAGCGTTGTGCATGACAAGCTGAAAGCGATGGAGCAGGCGCAAAAAGTAAGCCAGGAAACAGAAAGAGCGGAGGATGCGGCCACTAAAATAGTGTACTTAGTATGCGACGCTATGGATATTGAGGCAATACAGCCGCTTGCAGATTATCTTTTTAATAATGGTATTGAAGTGGTATTACCCATATTTGAAGGAGATGAAACACTGATACGCGAAGACCATGTAGAGAACCTGAAAAGCTGTGACGGGGTGATCTTGTTTTACGGGAACGGCAGCGAGATATGGCTACGCACGAAAATGAGGGATTTTATGAAAATAAACGGGTATGGCCGCGCGGCGCCGCTATCTTTTAAGGGGGTGTATCTCGCGGCTCCGGGTTCTGCGTCCAAGCAAAGATTCAGGACGCTGGAAGCTGAAGTGATAAATGGCGTTGACGGATTGCCTGGTAATGAATTAAAGCACTTATTATCGAAATTATAAGCAGATCGCGTATGTTTAATGACCAAGTAATAGCTAATCCCTTTCCCGGTTTGCGGGCGTTTGAAGAAGAGGAGGATATTCTTTTCTTCGGCAGGGAAAAGCAGGTAGATGAGTTGCTTCGGAAGCTGCGGACGTCGCGGTTCCTGGCTATCATCGGTTCGTCGGGCAGCGGTAAGTCGTCGCTGGTAAAATCGGGTTTGCTGCCGTCGCTGCACAGCGGGCTTATGTCGGGGGCAGGCTCGCGCTGGCGCATAGCGCTTTTCAGGCCGGGGAATGACCCGATTGGGGAATTAAACAAAGCATTATCAAAAGAGGGCGTATTAAGAGATGGCATGAGCGCCGATGACCAGGAAACCTATACCGCTATCAATGAATCTATTTTACACAGGAGTAACCTGGGGCTTGTAGAGGTTTACCGGCAATCGGGCCTGGATAAAAGAAATAACCTGCTGGTGCTTGTGGACCAGTTTGAAGAAATCTTCCGGTTCAGCAAGTATGAAAAAGAAGAAGGCGACGGCAAGCGGGATTCGATAGCATTTATAAACCTGCTCTTAAAAGCGAGCGAGCAAAAAGAGTTCCCGATCTATGTGGTGTTCACTATGCGGTCGGACTTTTTGGGAGACTGTACGGAATTCAGGGGGCTACCGGAAGCCATCAATGAAGGGCAATACTTAGTGCCGCGAATGACGCGGGAAGAAAGAAGGGAAGCGATAACGGGACCGATAGCTGTTGGCAATGGCGATATAAGCCCTGCTTTGCTGAACAGGCTGCTTAATGACGTTGGCGATAACCCCGACCAGCTACCCATTCTGCAACACGCCATGATGCGTACCTGGGATGAGTGGAAAGAGCACAAGCCGGCGGGCAAGCCCCTTGATATTGACGACTATGAAAACATAGGAACGATAACGGAGGCACTGTCGCAACACGCGGAAGAAGCCTATTCGGAATTGACAACGGATAAAGAAAGGAAACTTTGCGAGATCATTTTCAAAGAACTTACCGATAAGGGCGGATTGGCCTATGGGATCAGGAGGCCGAGGATGCTTTCCGAACTTTGCGCTGCGGCTGACGCAACACCTGCTGAGGTGATAAAAGTAATAGAAGTGTTCAGGAAGCCGGGGCGGGGGTTTCTGATGCCGGCGTACCCTGCGCCATTAAATGAAAAATCAATAATAGACATATCGCATGAGAGCCTGATGCGGGTGTGGAAAAGACTGATCACCTGGCTGGAGGAGGAGGAGGAATCGGCGCAGGTGTACCTGCATTTGTGTGAAGCGGTGAACCTTTATGAATCGGGGAAGGGAGGGCTGTGGCGCGACCCTGAATTGCAGATAGCCATTAAATGGAAGGAAGAGCAGAACACCAATGCGGCGTGGGCGTCGAGGTATAATAACTACTATGACAAGGTAATTTTTTTCTTAGAACATAGCCGCCAGCAGCGCGACCTGGAGATAAAGCATAAAGAAGAACAGCAAAAGCAACGGCTGCGGGTAACGAGGCGTGTGTCGGTGGTGGTATCTGTAATTGCTTTACTGGCTTTTATGCTGTCTATATATGCCTTCCAGAAAAAGAATGAGGCGAACAAAGCTAAGGCCGATGCGCTTACAGAAAAACAAAAAGCCATAGACCAGGGGAAAATAGCGGAGCAAAATAAGACAAGGGCGCTTTACCAGGAGGCGCTGGCGCTGCAAGCCAAAGACAGCGCAGGCAAAAGTGAAGCATACGCGATAGCCCAGAAACAAATTGCGCTTAACCAGGAAAATATAGCCCGGCAGGAAAGCATTAACGCGAAGAAAGCGGAACAGGAAGCAAAACAAAGCGCGCAGGCTGCGCTGACAGCCGAAAGCGCGGCAGAAGAAAGCGAAAAGAAAGCGGAACAAAACAGGGAGGAAGCAGAAAAAAACAGGCTACAGGCATTGAACCAGAAGAAAGAAGCGGAGCGCCTGCAGAAACTTGCTGAAGCGAAAAATGACGCACACCAGGCCATGCTGTTCCTGAATGAGAAGGACTACCGGGAGTGCCATGATTATGCCATTAACGCCTATAATAATAACACAGCCAATAACGGGAGCTTCCAGGATAATGATATTTACAACGCGCTTTATTTAAGCTGGGAAAATACGATAGGAGATAAGAACGATATTATTTTTCATAACGCGCCGGTGCGGGCAATAGTTGGCTATTCAAAATCGGATATTGTTTTTTCGGGCGATGAAGAGGGGGTAATTATAACGTCGCAGTATAATGCGGGAATTTTGAAATCCAGGTCGTCTGTAAATGTGGGAAGTGGGGTGAGGGCTTTAGCCGTATCGCCAATGGGCGATTACCTGGTGGCCGTTTTGTTGCAGCAAGCGGTGGTTTTAAAAATAAACGCAGATAAGTCGCTTACGGAATATACAAGGGTAAACTTTACCGGCAATGGTAAGCATGGCGTTTTTCTGAACCCTAAATACTTCCTGGTGCAAAGCAGCGAGGGCGTGAGCCGTTTTGAAATTAAAAACCTGCCGCAGACAGGAGCGTTTAAAAAGGTAGCGGATTGTAATGCGCTTATAGCCGGGCCTAAAGGGAACCTGTTTATTTCGTCGGGGAAATATGTTGAGGAATATAAGTCCTGGGATATTTTTGAAGACGGCCAGGCTCCATTCCAGTCTTTTCAGCTACCGTCCACTGTTACCAGTATCAGTACAGACGAATCGGGCAGGTACCTTGCAGCCGGCACCTACGATGGCGAGATATGGCTGAAAGACTTAACCGGCGGGCAAAAACCTTTTATTGCAGCCCTGCATCATTCGGCGATCAATGACCTGAAGTTCAGCAATGTAGCGGATGGTGCACTGCAACTGGCCTCGGCGGGCAGCGATAAAACGGTGAAACTTTTCGAGGTGATTACGTCTCCTCCGGCGGCATTGAATACGCAGGACATGATAACGATACAGGAGCATTCGCAGTGGGTCTATACGCTGTATTATACGCCCGATAATAAGTATCTTTTTTCGGGGAGTGAAGACCACAGCATAATCGGATCGCCGACAACAATGGAAGTTGCTTACAATAATTTAATGGGAAAAAAATAAAAAAAGTATGAATAAAGTTTTACGGTTTCCAGCGCTGTTCTTGTTAGCCGTTCTGTATTCTGTGTGCAGCATAGCGCAGGATGAATGCGGGCATGGCGCTATACGCGCAGCAGAGACCAGGTACGACATCGGCAAGTTCATAGAGTGCATAGAGGGGTTGAAAAGTTGCCTTAACCAGCAAGGAGGGTTTGATTATACTGATAAGATACAGGCGTACAGCCTCTGCGCGAAATGCTACCTTGCGATGGATTCGGTAAAAGAGGCTGATAAATATATAGGGCTACTGCTTGCGGCAAATGAAAATTTTGTAACGGAAGCGCACGACCCCGACCGCTTTGTGATGGAAGTGGCATTGATAAGAAGCAGGCTAAGGGAAAACATGACATCATCGGTATCTAAGCGGAGTGAGAATATAGAGTGCGCACCGGCTACCATGCAGATAATTACCGCAGAAGATATAAAGAACAGGGGCTACCAGGACCTGGAATCCATATTCCAGGACTTGCCAGGCTTTGATATAACCACCTCTTACGGTGTGAGCTATTCGGAAATATATATGCGCGGCTACCGTGACGCGCAGTACACCGAAAGAATACTGATAATGGTGGACGGCGTGGAGGATAATGATATATGGAGCAACGTGGCTTTTATATCGAAACAATACCCGATCTCCAACGTTAAAAAAGTGGAGATCATTTACGGGCCTGCCTCCACGATATACGGGGCTAACGCATTTTGCGGAGTAATAAATATTGTAACAAAGGATGAGGATGATTATTTTCCGGGAAAGGATGGTAAGGGGAAAAAAGAGACTATAGCTGTGAATGCGCAGGGGGGGTATGCGTCTTACAACAGCCGTTACTTAGATGGCACGGTAACTGTGCGGAATAACAATATTCTTTTGTCAATTACAGGGAGAGCTTACCAATCGGATGGGGTAAACCTGTCATCGTCTCCGAACTGGAGCGGGGGTACCGATTTTGCGCAAAGCGTTTATACCAATAACCTGACGATAAATTATACGGCTGATACTTTTAAAAAGTACCGCGCGCTTGACCCTACCGGCCAATATTTTACTGTCAATGCAGATTCGACAAAGATCATACCCACTGCGAAAGCCATAGCAAAAGCCGACTCTATAGATAACGCGATGTATAGAAACACCCCCGGTTATAAAAACGCCAATGTTTTCTACGACCCCATTAAGGACTATTATTTGTCAGCAAAACTTTCGGTGGGGAGTTTTAAGTTTGGCTTTGAATACTATGATAAAAATGAAGGGTCGGCGGGCGATTATATAGAGAACTTTTTGTCGCCCAATGCCGCCTATACAAGCTGGGAAATACGCAACTATTATCTATACTCGCGCTACGACCGGGTAATCAATGAGCGCCTGAGCCTGTCGAGCCTTACGTATTACCGGTACCAGGATTACGGGAATAATTCAAGGCTTACAAGCTATAACAGTTACGGCAGCGACGCACTAAGCGGGCTTAACCTTTTATCGGATGTGGCTCCATATTTTAAGACCACTAATTACTACCAGGCGTCGAACCAGGCAAGCTCTGAACTGAAAGTAAATTACCACATCAATGATAAATTTGACGTGCTTGCGGGCACTGAATTCAGGACGGGTATTTACCAGGCCAATTATATAACATCGGCTGTTTCTCCTGCTATTATTAACGGCACTGTCGCTTCTGCTCCCGGTGGCAACGACCTTACGGAATATACTACCAGCGGCTACGCAACGGCGTCTTACCACAATGAAATGAAGCGGCTGAATATAGACCTCGGCGAGCGGCTGGATGACAATAAATTCAGGGAGAATAAAGGATATGGCGCTATGTTCAACCCGCGGGTTGCGGTGGTGTATTATCCCGGTAAGTTTATTTTCAAAGCTATTTATTCAGAGGCATTCCTTGACGCATCGGACCTGAATAAATTCGGTACATCGGCAACGAGGTTGGAGAATAATCCATCGTTACCACCTGAGAAAGTGAAGAACTTTGAGTTATCGGCGCGGTATAAATTTACGAGGAAAACCTATTTGGAAATAGTTGGATACCGGGCTGATTATACAAATTCCATAGGGCTGGCTGATGTTGTGTATAATGGCGTGAACACCACGCAGTTCCAGGATATTGGCAAGAGCCTGGTGTATGGTTTGCAGGTGGCGGCAGAGACTTATATATGGGACAACTTTTCGGCATTTGCCAACCTTACCCTGACCGACCCGCAAAGTATTTTTACTTCAGCAAACGGTGGCGATTCCATAGTGCGCACCGGGGATATAGCGTATTATTCGGCTAATGCGGGCGGCAATATTTCTTTCTTTAAAACAAAGCTGAACCTGAATGTGCGGGTAAATATTGTTGGCAATAAGCCGACAGGGGAGGGTACTTCCATCGCCACAAACCCGCTTACCTCCATACCCGGTTATGCTTTATTAAATGCTACGGTGGGGTACAAGATATTTAAGGGGATATTGCTGCAGGCAGGGTGTAATAATATTTTCAATACGCAGTATTATTCACCGGGCGACCGGCTTGCAGACGGGGTGGAATACCCGCCAAGCATTCCGCAGCCGCTACGGAATTATTATGTGAAGATGGTTGTGGAATTAAGGAAATAAAAAAGGGTATGGACATTACCAGGAGGCTAATAAGATATGCGCGGCTTGACCCGTCTGAAGAGAAAAACTTCAGGTTACTGTTCCTGCAAACACTTTTGTTTGGGTTTGGCGCTTCATTTTATTTAGTGGTGGTGAGCGCTTATTTTATTAAGAAAACGAGTATCGCCAGTTTCCCAGCCGGGTATATTATTTCTGGTTTGTTTGGGTTTTTGCTTACGGCATTTTATAAGAAAACACTGGGCAGGGGTGGGGCAGTGCGGGCGTATTCATTTGTGCTGTTATCGTTCGGGTTGTTGTCTGTGCTGTTGTTTGTATTGAGGCAGGCAATTCCTGATGCGTCGCCTTATTCTAAGTACGTGGCCTACTTAGGTTTTATAGGTATCTCTCCTTACCTCGCTATTATTGCGCTTGGCTTTTCAACTATCACGCTGCGGGTGTTTAATATTGCGCAAAGCAAAAGGCTGCTTGCGCTTATAGGCACGGGCGAAGTGGCTGCGGCGTTTATAGCGTTCCTGTCCGTCCCTTTTCTTACAAAGATAGTTGGCGGCCCTGTGCCTTTGCTTCTTTTTTCTGCGGCTGCAAGTTTCCTTGCTATTGTATGCCTGCGGCCTGTGGCGATCCATAATAAAGCGGCCCTGGCGCATGTGCCCGGCAACATGGCCGTAAAGAAACCTGACCTGCAATTATTTTTTAAGAATCAATTCTACCTGTTGTTTGCGGTCGTAACCATCTTTTCTGTGCTGGCTGTTTATTTTGTTGACTTTTCATTTTTACTGTCGGTGCGGTATGTGGCTACAGACAGCGGTATTGAAACGGCGAAAGTGGTATCGGTGGTATATTGTATCATCAGGCTTGGGGAGATCATTTTTTCGTTATTGTCAAGAAGAATAATGAGCGCGCAGGGGATGAAATTTGCATTGATATTGCAACCGCTTGTGTTGTCTGGTTCGGTAATTATTGCTTCTGTTTCCGGGGTTGTTTTTTGGGACATTCCTCTTTTTGTTGTCGCCTTTTTACTGTTCAATAAATGGGCTATACGGGTTATCGGCAGGTCGCTAACCACGCCGGCCATGAAGGTGCTGTATATGGTTGCCGAACCGCAGGACAGGGCGCAACTGCAAACAAATATTGACGGCACGCTGAACCAATACACGGCGGTGGTCTCCGGCATATTGCTGTGGGTCATTTCCAACTGCTCCGGCCATATGGATGTTGTGCCGTTCCTGAAACTGCTCACCATTATTTGTATCGTGGCGTTTGTGCTGTGGGCGTCTTTTACCAATAAACTGTTTGCAAATTATAAGCTGAAAATAAAGGAGTACCTGCATCATTTATTAAAGCATGGGCAGGATAAGCAAGCGGGACGCCTGGAAACAGACAGACGAAGCGAGACCCTTCGACCAGTTATTTCTACGCACCATCCTGTTTTAGAAAAGGCATTAGCCGATGGTTTTGTTTTTAATCCCTACACGATCAACGAGTATATCAGTTGCTACAACCCTGCTATAAAAAATTTCAATCCCGGTGACCCTTTATCATTTTCCATTCTGAAAAGAGCTTATTATAATAACGAGAATTTTTTCAGCCGACTATTAATTATCTGGCACACTGGGTCTATACCCTACAAGGCGCGATTAAGTTTTGTGAAAGAATTTTATGGTATTTCCGAGTTGCAGTTGCGGACAGAGATGATGAAGATGCTGAATGAGGAGGGGATAAAGCCGGAGCAGGCAGACAGTTATTTCTTCACATCGCTGGCAGAGGAGTGCGTGAAGGGGATAATGTGGACAGAAGCCACGCTGAGTGATGTTGCCGAACAGGTGAGCCAGCCGCTTATTGACGAGTTAAGGGATCATGTGAACATACAAAAGGCGCTCTTGTTTGAGCTATTGAAAACAATGTATGAAACGGAATCCATAAAGGCGATACAGGATGTGGTGAACAGCAAAGACCGGTCTTTTGAGAACAAGATATTTGCTGTAGAGTTGCTGGATAATATATTAGCGCCTGCGCTGAAAAAACTTATCATCCCGGTCTTTGAGGATATTTCTTTTCAAGCGCGGAAAGAGAAGCTGCAGAAGATCATTTTGGTGTACAACCTTTCCTGCCCCGAACGGCTGAAAGAGATACTGATGGCCAATTTTATGACTGTGGGGCCTTATATAAAACAGCTTGCGCTGGAGGAATATTACCGGCTTACGGGTGATAAAAGCGTGCCGGAAGCGTGCCTGTGGAGCAACCTGGAAAACCTGGGCGCGACAGCGGGGCAGTTATTGAACACCGGCGGCGGGCAGTTGTTTGCACATAAAATAAAAGCAATTGAAGCGCTGGAATTAAACAGTGTATTGCCAGGTACGCTGATCGCATACTATGCGAAGTGGGGGTTATTAGCGAAACAAAAAAACGGACTGGCAAATAAAAATGTAATTAAACAGGCGTTTCAGCATAATGCACAATATACAGAGCCGGTTGGGAATGGGGTAATGTCGGCGGATACGCTGGGGTTGTGGTTGATGCTGCGGGTGGGAGGAGTCCAAGTTACATCCCCCTAACCCCCTTCGCTAACGCACAAAGCCCACGCGGCAAGGGGGAATTACGCTATCACGACTCATCAACTTCATTGATTCTTTTCTGCGAAAAAAGCGCATTACAAACTACGAGACGCAGGGGGTGAATTTGCTACTTCCGGAATATTAATTTTATCTTTACCCCTGTTGTTAAATTGAAACCTGTAATCCATGTACAAAAAGCTGTTCTTCTTCTTTTTTTTTATACCTCATTTGCTGCCGGCTCAAATACTGCCTAAGGAAAACAGCAAGCTAAACTACAGGCTTATCGGATTTTCGTTTCCCCTGGTACCGGAAGTGAAGAAGTATAAAATTGAGATCGCTGCGGGAAACTATACTTCGGCAGATTCTTTTGAAAAGCATATCATCAAGACGGAGGTTTGCAGCAGCAATAAAAAAATTATCGAAGTACCTGCCTTTGGTAAAGCATATACCTGGCGCGTGGTATTTAAAGGCATAACGGCAAATAATGACCTTCATCATTTCAGTACCATGAGCAGCCCGGTCGCGGACACAAGCCTTACGCGCCTGAGGATTCTTAAAAAAGCTAAAAAATATAAGGACGCCTATGTATTTGTTGATGGGAATAATACATTGTATGATATGACGGGCAACCCGGTATGGTTTACCCATATAGAAGGCTTTGATTCTAATCTATCGCTTCGCGACCTGAAACTTTCTCCAGCCGGTACTATTACCTGCTTATCAGGAGGGCGGCCAGTTGAAATAAATTACAATGGAACTCTTTTATGGAAGGCGCCGGATAATGGTGTGGTAAGCGGAGACAGCGCAGAACATTATCATCATGAGTTCACACGCTTTGCAAACGGCCATTACATGATACTGGGAAGTGAGGCTGCATTGTGCCAACTCCCCGATTCGACAGATACCAACATGCACATTCTTAATTTTGACAGAAAGAAATTGGAAAGCAATCCAGCCGCTTACAAAAAAATAGATCTGGGAACGATCATAGAATATGATAAAAAGGGCAAAGTAGTATGGTCGTGGAAATCTTCACAGTATTTTATCGGGTCGGATGTGGAAAACTACCGAAGCCCTGGTACTGTTGATAAATATAATATAGAAGTGCATGAAAACGGGTTTTATTTTGATGAAAAAAACAATGCGGTTTATATCAGTTTCAAGTTTCTGAACAGGATAGTTAAAATCAAATACCCGGAAGGAAATGTATTGCATACTTACGGAGAAATATACAAACCTGGGGTGCCGGAAAAAGGGAATGCGTTGTTTAGCGGCCAGCATAGTTGCCTGCGCTCGCAAAGCGGCCTTTTAATTGTGTATAACAATAATTCCTGCAACCCGGGCGCTGTTTCCGAGATAGTAGCTTTGCAGGAACCTGTTTCTGAAAAAGACAGCCTGAAAAGAATATGGGTGTATAAATGTGCCATTGAACATAGCAGCGATGTAATGAAATACAGTTGGCAGGTAGGCGGCAATATCATTGAATTGCCCGACCAGTCGTTGCTTGCCTGTATGGGCGGCACTTACGGCGAGGTATTTATTCTGGGCCGGGATAAAAAAATATTATGGAGCGCACTGCCGGAACAATGGAACAAAACTGAAAATAAATGGACGCCCGGAGGTGGTGGTTACAGGGCAAGCATTATCATTGACCGCAAGGCGATGGAAGCGCTGATATGGGGCGGGGGACCTCTCCCGGCGGCTCCAGGGGAGCGGTGAATTACTTTGCCAGAAAAAACTTAATAATACCGATAATTGCAGCCAATTGCCCGATCAGGAAAATAAATAACCACTTGATCATTTCTGCCTTGCTTTCAGCAATTTTTGTTTCCAGTTTTGCTATATCTTCTTTAAATTCTGTTCGCAAATTGGCAATGTCTTCTTTTGTGGAAAGTGTTTGCCGGGCATCAGCAACCATACTCTTTTTTTAAAGGTTTGATTATGCAAATATAAAACATTTCCGCCAGTTCGTATTCTTATCCGGTTGTATAATAAACTATTCCGGTCGGAGACCTTCGTTTTATTTCTGGATTTAGTGGGGTGGAGCGTGGGCGTGTGCAGGTAGCTGTGCCACACCTCCGGAGGTGTGGCACAGCTACCTGCCGGCTATGCGGGAGCGGCTAAAACGCACCTGAAAAAAGTTTAATAACACTATGTGCAAAAAAAAAGTTCAGAAAAATTTTGTTTTATTTAAGAAAGTAACTATTTTGCATAACAAATTATTAGTTGATTACCCGAAAACCGTTTTGTTAAACTTTGAGTTAAACCTTTAATCATTTTACCCTCTTAAACAATTTCAAAATGAAAAGAATTTACATTTCGAAACTGATAGCCCTATTAGTTATCCTATCAGCAAGTAGCTGGAGCGCGAGCGCCCAGACTTCTACTTACAATTACACCGGTGGTGTACAATCCTATACCGTTCCTACCGGTATATCCAGTGTTGGCGTTGACATGTCCGGCGCTTGTGGAGGCAATACCTCTAATCCCAGTAGCTGGGGTTATGGCGGGGCAGGCGGTCGTGTACAATGTACATTGGCTGTAACCGGCGGCGAAGTATTGTATCTGTATGTAGGACAGGCCGGCACTAGCGGCTCCGGTACTGCATATGCAGCCGGTGGATGGAATGGTGGCGGTACCGCAGGTAATGACGCACAGGGCGGCGGCGGCGGCGGCGCTTCTGATATTCGCCTGACCAATAGCCCTGTTGGTACTTACAGCACTACTGTTGGCGCATCAGGTTACCGTATATTGGTAGCAGGTGGTGGTGCAGGCGCAGGCGCTGAAGAAAGTATATCTACCGGCGGCGCAGGCGGAGGCACTACCGGCGGTCTGGGCTGGATGTATAGTTCACAAACTACCTATCTTTGCTATCAGGGTACCGGTGGTTCCCAAACGACTGGCGGATACTCTGGTACTTGCGAAACCAGTTATACCGGTTCTTTAGGCATCGGTTGTGGCAATGCTACCTTTCCTTATATCTATTATGGCGGTGGTGGCGGTGGCGGCTACTATGGCGGAGGTGCAGGCTATGAGTATGCCGGCGGCGGCGGTGGTTCTTCCTACCCTGCGGCAAGTGGCGGTAATATCTCTAATCTTGTGCATACGCAAGGATATAATGGCGGCTCTGCACCAAGCACACCTCCAAACGGTTATATAACAATTGTAGGCCCTACGCCATTTGTATCGCCTACCAATCTTAACTTCGGGCCGGTAACTGTGGGAACTACATCTAATCCCCCACAGTTCTTCCAGATACTGGGAACCAATATGCCGTCTTCGGCTACCAATGCCTTTTCGGTGAGCCTTAATGCACTTGCTGTATCCAATGGTTACGAAATATCGGCAGATGGCATTACCTGGGGTATCAGTATCCCAGCCACTAATCCTATTTTCAGTTGGACCACTTCATCTTATATTAATTCGGGCATCAACATATATGTAGAATATAATGCCAATTCAATCGGCACAGCCACAGGTTCTGTACTTATCAACGACATATACGGAACGCCAATGACGGTGACGCTGAACGGCACCGGCGCTACAGCATGTAACGGGTCGCCTACGGCCGGCAGCGCGGTCATTAATGGCAGCACGACGGGCATAACTGCCGGCGGAGCCTCGCCAATTACGCTTAGCCTGTCCGGGTCCAGCGCATCGGGCGGCCTTACGTACCAATGGCAACAATCAACTAACGGCGGCGCTACATACAACAATATTCCCGCCGCAGTGCTGGCTACCTACAACACTCTGGGAATTACCACTACTACTACATACCGGTGCCAGGTGATCTGTACATCAGGCACTACGGTAAGTACGGTATATTCCGCCCCGGTAACGGCAACATTCAGCACCTGCCCTATTCCGGCAGCGGGCTGTTTGCCTAATTGCAGTAGCCCAAGCACGGTTACGAGCAGTAATTTTTATGTACAGAATACGGGCCACCCGCTTAGTATCAACGGAGCTAATGGCACCAGCATAAATGACGGGCTTCCCGGCCCGGCTGCGTCAGCTTCGGTACCCGCGTATATAGACAGGTCGTGTACCTACTCTGTAACCTTAGGGCAGGGTACGACTTATACTATATCGTATGGGGAGAATACATCGGGCGTACAGTTCAGCGGGCAGATATTTATAGACTTTAATAATAACGGGACGTTCGAGGCGAGCGAAACAGTGGGAGGCGGTACAATAGCCGCAGGCAGCACGGCAGCGCCCAATGCTATACAGGCTATTACTATCCCTGCAAACGCACCGCTGGGTATATACAGGATGCGGGTAGTATGGGCGTATAACGGCCCTAATACCGGGGCTACCTACCCGCAGTACCCGGGTATATCCGGTTGTACGAGCAGTACCAATTTATTGTATGGCGATAACCGTGATTATTCGGTATCTATAGTAGGGCCGCAATGCGCAGGTACTCCAAATCCCGGCATAGTTGCCGCGACGCCGGATTCCAGTTGCTCGGCGTACAACCCTACTTTATTCAACGTCGGGGTGACCAGCGGAGCAGGTATGACCTACCAGTGGCAGGTTAATAGTTACAATGGCCCGGGTGGACCTTCGCCTACCGGCTGGATAAACGCTACCGGTAGCACTGCCACGGCCTCTGTATATAATGCGTCTATACCGGCAACTCCCGGCACAGCTTCCTATTATTATTACAGGAATGTGGCTACGTGTAACAGCGTTCTGGGCGTGCCATTAGGATCCGCCACATCTTCTTCTTTTGCTTTAAAATATAACCCGCCGCCATCCGCAATAATCGGGGCTACGGGCGCATGTTCGGGCAAGACGGTAAATATCAGTTCCACTCCCGGCACAGGGGTATGGACGAGCAGCGATACCACATTGATGAGTATGGCCGGTTCATCGGGAGGCACCGGGCTTGCTACCGGTGTAGCGCTGGGTACGCCCACGATCACTTATACCTTGCCAACGGGCTGTTATACCACTTACCCGATGACGGTAAACACCAATCCCGGCCCAATAACCGGCAATGTGCCATTCTGTGTGGGTACCTCAATAACACTTGGAAACGCTATCGGCAGCGGTACGTGGAATGTATTTGGCGGCGCGGCAACTATTAATAACTCCACCGGGCTTACCAATGGTATATCCGGCGGTACGGCCACCGTTAGTTATTCTTTGCCAACCGGCTGTTTGAGCACTGCCACACTGACCGTAAACGCATTACCCACTCCGGGTATCGTATCGGTGCCATCACCGGAACCGAGTTTCTATTGCTTGGGTAACCCGAGCACGTCGAGTATCCAGTTGGGGAGTTCGCAGGTTGGGGTCAAGTACCAGTTGTACCTGAATGGCACTATATTAGTGGATACGCCGTTGAACGGCACCGGCAGCTTCCTGAACTGGGGGATACAATCAACGCCGGGCGCCTATACGGTGGTTGCCACTAATGCTGCCACGACGTGTACCAATCATATGATCTCAAGCGCGAGCGCTACCATTACAGTAATACAACCGCCATTGAAATTTGACGTTACCGGTTCGGGCAGTTATTGCGCCAACCCGTCAGGTATCCCGGTTGGCCTTGATTCTTCACAAACCGGCGTAAACTACGCTGTATATGAAGGGGGTGTAATGTTAACACCTACTTCATTTCCTATAGCAGGCCCCGGCCTTGTAGCCGGAGATGGCCATTCTATGGATTTTGGCAATTTCACATCGGGTATCTATAATATTGTTGCCACTAATTCGGCAGGCTGCGTTACGACCCAGAACGGGGATGCAATAATCACTGCCAACCCGCTGCCCACACCGCACAATGTATCGCCAGGCGGCGGCTATTGCGGCGGCAGCGCAGGTGTGGATATACAACTGGATTATTCAAGCACCGGTATTACTTATTCATTGTATGATGAAACTACAGCGTCAACCGTGACCTCTATTTCCGGCACAGGTGCGCCGCTTGATTTCGGCGCCTATACAGCAGGCAACTATATTATTACCGCACAAAATGCAACGACATTGTGTTCGGATAATATGACGGGTACGGCAGTTATCTACCTGAACCCGTTACCTAACATTTATACGCTATCGGGCGGCGGCAGTTATTGTGCAGGCGGCATCGGGTCAGACATTTATATGTTGCCAACTTCCGATCCCGGAACCAATTACCAGTTATATCTTGGGGGTTCCCCGGTAGGTTCTCCTGTTCCGGGTACGGGGGGAACCCTTGATTTCGGTTATTATACAACCGCAGGCACTTATACGGCAGTAGCCGTTGACGGCAGCACCAGTTGCACAGACAATATGTCGGGCAGCGCAAGTATCAGTATCAATCCATTGCCTGCTCCATTTGTTGTAACGGGCGGCGGCAACTATTGCGCAGGCGGTACAGGCAAGGTGGTAGGCTTATCGGGCAGCACATCAGGGGTTAGTTATACCTGGACAGGGGTATCTGGGGGCGCCACAGTAAATGGCCCCATTGCGGTTGCCGGTACCGGTTCTGCCTTGAACTTTGGCCTTATGACCATTGCGGGCACCTATACTGTTTCTGCAACAAGCAGCGTGGGCGGATGTACAAACATTATGACCGGCAATGCTACCATAGGTATCAACCCGCTGCCATCAACAACGCCAAATGTAACGGAATCAGCAATGGGTAATTATTGCGCAGGTGGCGTGGGTGTTGATATTGGGTTAGACTGGTCGAATACAGGCGTAAGCTACCAATTAGTATATGCAGGCTCCCCGGCGCCAGGCAGCAGCCCTGTATCAGGTGTTGGCGGCCCGATTGATTTCGGGAACCACACAGCTACAGGCCTTTATACCGTAAAGGCTACCAACGTAGCCACCGGCTGCCAGGATATGATGACCGGGAGCGCAAATGTAAATGTGAACCCATTGCCCAATGTGCATAATGTAACGGGCGGCGGCAATTACTGCGCAACAGGCGCAGGCAAGCCGGTATCATTAGACGGCTCTGACGCAGGCGTATTTTATCAATTGCGGGATGGCATTACCTTAGTAGGCACCCCAATGTCGGGTACCGGCACAGGCCTTAGCTATGGCTTGCAGACGGCTCCAGGCACTTATACGGTGTTCGCGACGGATTCGGCGACAGGCTGTACCAATAATATGAACGGCGGCGCAACCATCCTTGTTAACCCGTTGCCAAATGTATATACAGTAACCGGCGGCGGTATCTATTGCTTCGATGCTACGGGCGTACATATTGGCCTGGGTGGGTCGAATGCCGGGGTTAAATACCAATTATATGACGATGGAGTTGCATCCGGCTCCCCAATTTCCGGTACAGGTTTCGCAATTGATTTCGGTTTAAGCACGGATACCGGGCTTTATACCATTGTTGCGACCTTCCCTGCTACCACCTGCTCAAGCAATATGTCGGGCAGCACGGTTGTAGCAACCAATCCGTTGCCAAATGTATATACGGTAACGGGCGGCGGCAGCTATTGCGTTGGCGGCAGCGGTTATGAAGTGGATTTAAGCGGTTCGGACCCAAGTATCAATTACCAGTTGTATTATGGTACATCAATATTAGGGACGCCGGTTGCGGGAACAGGCAGTGCGCTTAGTTTCGGCACACAGACGCTTGCGGGCAGTTATACCGTTTCGGCTATCAATACCACTACCGGCTGTAAAGCAGGAATGTCTTCGAGCGCGAACATAACGATCAATCCATTGCCTCTTGTGCATAATGTAACGGGCGGAGGTAATTTCTGCGCAGGCGGAACAGGAGTTAATGTGTTCCTTGACCTTTCCAACACAGGCGTAAATTACCAATTATACAATGGCAGCACGCCGGAAGGCGCTGTGGTTGCAGGTACAGGCGCAGCCTTAAATTTCGGGTTGATGCTGAGCGCAGGTACTTATACGGCTGTTGCTACGGACGGAAGCACAGGTTGCACCAACAATATGAACAGCAGCGCCACTGTAGTGGTTAACCCACTTCCGGGCGTACATACTGTTACCGGCGGCGGCGCATATTGCTTAGGCGGTACGGGCGTGCCTGTTGGCCTTGATAATTCTGATGCAGGCGTTAATTACCTGTTGTCTTATGGCGGCGTACCTGTTAGTTCTCTTGCCGGTACGGGTTCTGCGCTTAATTTCGGGTTAAAGACGGGCAGCGGCAGTTATACCGTAACAGCAACCAATACAGCAACATCGTGCGTAAATAATATGAACGGTTCGGCAAACATAGCCATCACACCTCCGCCAACCGCGTATGCAGTGACCGGCGGTGGTAATTATTGCGCCACAGGGTTTGGATTGCATATAGGCCTGGCAAACTCTGATATTGGCGTGAATTACCAGTTAATGTTATCAGGCATGGCTGTCAGCAGTATCCCTCCTGTTCCAGGGACCGGCATCCCAATAGATTTCGGGCTTATAAACACAGCAGGAAATTACACGGTGTATGCAACAGACCCTGCAACTACCTGCAACAATAATATGGGCGGAAGCGCTACCATAGGCGTGATACCTGTGTTGTTGCCACATGTGGCTGTAACATCAAGTGATACGGCAATGGACGGCACTATTTTATCGTGCGCAGGCGCACCGGTGAGCTTCTCCGTATCCCCGATCAACGGTGGTTCAGCGCCTACCTACCAATGGATGGTGAATGGCATAAATGCAGGAGTAGGCACTACCTTCTCTTATACGCCTACGCATGGGGATATTGTTACGGCAATGATCCACAGTAATTATGTATGCGCTATACCGGATACCGGCAGCACTTCGATATACATGAATGTAAGCCCGCCTGAAATGCCATCTGCAAGCGTATCCGTAAATCCGGGCGCTACAGTTTGCACCGGCACAACAGCTACATTTACTGCTAATCCGCTGTATGGCGGGTCAGCGCCTTCCTATACCTGGCTGAAAGGTGGAAGTACGGTTGTAGGCACGGGGCTTACCTATTCTTATGTTCCAATGAACGGGGATATAATTACGTTTGAACTGGGCAGCAATTTCCCATGCCGTTTGTCGAGCCTTGTATTCAGCGACCCGGTAACTATGGTGGTAGAAAATGGGGTGATACCAACGGTTGCGGTTAATTCAAGCGCCGGGGTAAACAGCTACAGCGGCCAGACCGTAACCTTTACGGCTACAGCATCGAATGCAGGCGCTTCGCCAACCTACCAATGGTATATCAACGGCCTGACAGTAGCGGGCGCTAATTCGTCTGTATATACTACGGATAAGTTAGTGGATATGGATTCTGTTTCGTGCGATGTAGTGGGCCAGTGCGGATTGGTCGGGACTAATTCAGTAGTGATGCACGTAAGCGGCAGCACTAATGTATCTGTACAACAGATCACTTCTTCGGGCAGCAACATAACACTGGCGCCAAATCCTAACAAGGGTGCATTTACAGTGAAGGGTACCTTATCAGCAACAACCGACCAGGAAGTATCGCTGGAAGTAACAGATATGCTTGGACAGTCGGTATATACGAATAAGGTAATGACACAGGGCGGCAATATCAATGAGCATATCCAACTGAATAATACTTTGGCTAACGGTATGTATATATTGAACCTCCGCTCTGCGACCGGTAATGCAGTATTCCATTTTGTGATCGAACAATAGGATTTTGGTTACAAAGTATAATTTTTGTTTTTCTAATCGTTAATAAAAATGGCTACGAGAAATTGTAGCCATTTTTGTATTGTATAGGGTTGAAGATGGGATTGTGATAACGGCATCTTTTTTCGCCGATGGGCGTTGCCCATCGCTCATTTTTGCCGATGGGCGTTGCCCATCGCTGATGTATGCCACCCTTTCAGGGCTTTTTATGTTGAAATTGAAAAAAGGGTTTTAATTTATTTGTATATTTTCTGAGCGTTATTGCAATGAATACAAAATACTCGCATGAGATTAATATTTATTTTCAACTGCAAAACTTTTTTCTGACATTTGCCCTACCCGCGATGGGTTAGTAAGTTCAGTCCTTTCCCGACATGCTATAGCATGTCGGGAACTTTTTTTTAGGATCAGTATAAGTGTGGAGCTACGGAACTGCGCGAGGGAGGTGTTCCCACACCGGAAAAAGGTGTGGCAAAGCTGTGGGTAATTATCCCGCTGCGGTAGCGATGGGCTGCACCCATCGCTGACATATCTTGCCACCTTCGGGGCTTCCCCTCGCAGGTGTTTAAGACTAATAGGTGTTCCCACACCGGAAAAAGGTGTGGCAAAGCTGTGGGTAATTATCCCGCTGCGGTAGCTAATGGGCTGCACCCATCGCTGACATATCTTGCCACCTTCGGGGCTTCCCCTCGCAGGTGTTTAAGACTAATAGGTGTGGCTCAACGGAAAAAGCTGTGGCAAAGCTGAGGGTGGGTTGCGCGAGGAAGGTGTGCCACACTTTGTAAGTGTGGCACACCTGTCTAAATTTTCTTTCGATATAAACTTATCAAACTTACTTTATGAACTTATCAACTTACTTTGTATTTTGCATCTTCAAAAACACATAGCCATGAAATACTTTTTTCTTTCCGCATTAATTATCGCAATAACAATTGCAGGCAGCGCGCAAGGCCAGTTGAAGTTGCCACCTCTTAGTCCGAACGCAAAAATAACACAGGAGTTTTCTGTATCGAATATCGAGATCAGTTACAGCCGCCCTTCAATGCGCGGGCGCAAAATATTCGGGGATGTGGTGGCCTATGGTAAGCCGTGGCGCACGGGCGCTAACGCACCCACAAAAATAAAGATCGGTGAAGATATGGAGATCGGCGGGCAGAAGGTAAAAGCAGGCGAGTATTCTTTATACACTATTCCTAATAAAGACAAATGGGAAGTGATTCTGAATACGGGCGCAAAGCCGTTTGGCCCCGATGGGTTTCCTAAGGAAGATGATGTGGCGCGGTTTAAGATAAGGCCAACTATGATTGACGGCGAGTGCCAGACCTTCACTATACTTATAACGGATATTACCTTTAATACCTGCAGGATAGAGATGGTATGGGAAAGGACAAAGATAGTGATACCCATAGTATCGAAGAACACAGAGGCGATTGAAACGAATATAGATAAGGCTATTAACCACCCGGCAGGGCCGCCATACTTCCAGGTTGCTAACTATTATTACGAAACCAACCAGCAGACAGAAACCGCTAAAACCTATGTGGACAAGGCGCTGGAGCAAGACCCCAAGGCTTTTTATATGTGGTACCTGAAAGCGCGTATAGAAAAAAGATTAGGCCATAAAGACGATGCGGTGATCGCTGCAAAGAAATCTATGGAACTGGCAAAGGGTAACGCCAACGAAGCGGAATACCAGCGCAACAACCAGAAGATAATTGACGAAATAAATAAGACACGCCACAGGCAAACGATTGATTAATATTATTACACACACCAGATTTGACAACCCCGAACAATCGGGGTTGTCAAATCTTATCTGTAACACTCCGGCAATTTATCGAATTGCCGGAGTTATTTATTGAAGTACATTTGGTTTGCGAAAATAGTTTCCCCATGAAAAAAATAATGAGCCTTGTTTTGTTTGTCACCTTTGCTGTGATTACATACGGGCAGCAGGTGCGCCCGGCAAATTCGGAAAAGATATACCACGAGATAGCACAGATGCGCCACCTGGTAAATGTGCTGTATGTAGCCGCACACCCCGATGACGAGAACACGCGCCTGCTGGCATGGCTGGTGAATGATAAGAACATCCGCACGGCATACCTGTCGCTGACAAGAGGAGATGGCGGGCAGAATATTCTGGGCAGCGAACAGGGCGATGCGCTGGGGCTGATACGTACACACGAACTGATGGAAGCCCGCAAGATAGATGGCGCGGAACAGTTTTTTTCGCGCGCCGTTGATTTCGGTTTTTCAAAAACATTTGACGAGACCTTTAAGCACTGGCCGCAGGACCAACTTACCTATGATGTGGTATGGGTGATGCGTAAGTTCAGGCCGGATGTGGTGATATGCCGTTTTCCACCCAATGCTATGGCGGGGCATGGGCAACATGCTGCATCCGCTATAGTGGCAGCAGCGGCATTTAAGAAGGCCGGAGATAAACTGCAATACACAGAGCAACTGAGCACCTACCCGGTATGGCAGCCAAAACGCCTGCTGCTGAACACCTACCGTTTCGGCGACCGCAATACTACTTCGGAAGACCAGTTCAAGCTACAGGTAGGGCAGTATATACCTGTTTTGGGTATGGGCAGCGGGGAACTTGCCGGGCAAAGCCGCAGCGTGCATAAAAGCCAGGGAGCGGGAACGCCAAGCGTGGCAGGCGTGCAAACGGAATATTTCAAACTGGTGGATGGGGATAGCCTGTCGAAATCGTTATTTGACGGGATAGATATAACCTGGAGCCGCGTGGACAGGCCGGATATTGGCAGCGACCTGGACCAGGTGGCGGAGCAATATGATTTTCTGCACCCCGAAAAAAGCCTGCCTGCATTGCTTGCAGTACGGAAAAAAATATTGGAGGTAAAGGACGACTACTGGCGCAAAGAAAAGCTGGGTGAAATAGACCAAACCATACTGGACTGTACCGGCCTGATGGCGGAATTATATGCCAAGCAACCACAGGCGGTGGCAGGGGCTGTCTTGCCCTTCACGCTGCATGTAATAGCGAGGAGCCATACGCCGGTGATATTAAGCGCCATACAATGGAGCAATGGCGATACGGCTACAAACCTGCGCATACCCTTAGATACGCTGCTGACGTTTGAACACCCCATTGCCATACCTGCCGACGCCCCGGTAACACAACCTTACTGGCTCAGTATGGGGCATACTATAAAGGATATGTTTGCCGTACCCGATGATAGTTTACTGGGATTGCCGGAGACGCCGGATAACCTTGTAGCGACATTGCAACTGAACATAGGGGGAACAGACTTTGCTGTAAAAGTGCCGCTGTCTTACAAAAAAACCGACCCGGTAAAGGGAGATGTTGTGGAGCAGTTGCGGATAGTGCCGGACGTATCGGTGTCGTTTAATACCACGCTGCTGGTAACCAAACCCGATGGCTCTGTGCAGGCCGATGTGCGCCTTCATGCCTATAAAGATATAAAAGAAGCAACCCTTACGGTTGACGGGCCGAAATCAACGGTGGCGACTATAAAAGGGATAAACCTAAGCGCGGCAGAGGATACGTTGATACCCGTGAATATACCCGCGCCGGTTTCTGCGAAACAGGGGGCAGATGATTATTACTTACATGCACAGTTGGCGGCGGGCGATAAGGTATATAATCTGTCACAGCATCTTATTCAATACAACCACCTGCCTACGCTGCAATATTTTATGGATCCGTTTACAAAGGTGGTACGCGACAACTGGAAATGCACGGTAAAACATATAGGGTATATAGAAGGGGCGGGAGATTTTATAGCCGGCTTCCTGCGGCTGGCAGGGCTTGATGTGGACATACTGAAAGAAAGCGACCTTACCAATGCCGCCAAGCTGAAAAAGTATGACGCCATTATCACCGGTATAAGGGCGGTGAACGTGGAAAAGAAAATGGCATACTGGCTGCCGGTGCTTATGGAGTATGTGAAGAACGGCGGCACGCTGGTAATGCAATACAATACGTTGCAAGACCTCTCTACTACTAAGCTGGGGCCATACCCATTTACGCTTTCTGACAAAAGAGTAACGGAAGAGGACGCGAAGATTACCTTTGTGGACCCCAAGAGCAGGCTGCTCAATTACCCTAATAAAATAACTGACGATGATTTCAAAGACTGGGTGCAGGAGCGGGGCCTCTACTTCGCCTCAAAATGGGACGATAACTACAAGCCCTTATTCTCCATGCACGATGAAGGCGAAGACCCGCTGACAGGCGGCACGCTTTACGCAAAGTACGGCAAGGGCAATTACGTCTATACTTCCTTATCTTTCAGCAGGCAGATACCGGCAGGGAATAAGGGGGCGATACGGTTGCTGATGAATATGATTAGTGTGGGAAACCCGGGCGCGAAGGTGGGCAAACCAGTATTGGGTACTGCGATAAATTAGGTATTTCAATTTGGTTTTTGGAATATGTGCTGCCGGTCGGAGACCTTCATTTTATTGCTGGATTTAAAAACCAGTAGAGCTACTGCAAAATCTAAAGCAAAACAGGCGGATGTAGATAAATTGGCAAAAGAGATAAAAAAAGGATGGTTGGCTGCCAATGAAAAAAGGACTTTGGAAAAAATAAGTTCGCGCAACCCATTTTTTTTAGGATGACAGTATTCTTTTAACACGATTTTTGTTATTTTGCGCCTAATATTGTATGCTATAAAAGCAAAACCTTTCAAAATTGGAACAAGACACATACATAAGATTTATGGCACCAGTCGTGCCGGAAACAGCCAATAGACTATTTCAAATAATTGATTCTAAGATTCAGCAAGGTTGTAAGGTAATCCATTTATTGATATCTTCTCAAGGCGGTTCTGTTTTCCACGGACTATCATTATATAATTACCTAAAAGGCATACCCGTAGAAATAAGGACTTATAATTTTGGGTCAGCAGATAGTATTGGTGTTGTTTTATATTGTGCCGGTTCTAAAAGATATTCAGTCCCACATGCAAGATTTTTGATGCATGGAGTGAAATATAATTTTCAAGGTCAAATGAGTTTGGATGAAAAACAATTAGAAGAAAATCTTAAAAGCCTTAAAATTGATCAATATAATATATCCAAAGTAATTGCTGATACAATAAAAACAAAATCAACAGAACAAGTAGAGGTTGATATGAATTTACGGACAACATTAAATCCAGAAGAAGCAATTATTTATGGTTTAGTCCATGAAATAAAATCCGAACTTATACCAGCCAATGCTGACCTAAGTATTATTTCTGAACCAATACAGCAAAATATTCAGCCTATTCCAGGTATGTTTAGAGCCGAAACTTTAATAACAAGTTATTCATTTTCAAGGCATATTGACCACAATATCTTAATATAGTCATTAGTTATTTAAAATAAATAAAATTTAGCAAATGGATATAAAGCCTTTTAAATATTTTTTTACGGGCAATTGGGCATTTACACCTACGACAATAGAAATAAAAGACAACTCTTTTTGTAAGAATTTATTTGGGAACCCTGCAATTACAATAAATGGTTCTGCAAATGCTTCTATGCCTGGTATTCAAATGGGAAATACTTTTTTTATTGGAACTCAACCGATAGCTTTAAATGCGGCAAATGAGATGGTTACTATAAATCATCAGCAATTACAGATTATTACAACAAGACTTGATCTTATGTTATCTGTTATTGAGAAATTGAAAAGCAAGCTATTAGAACTAAATGATACAGGGTTTAATTTTTCATTTATAGCATATAATCTTAGTATAGAATGCGAAGTAGGTAGTATCATTGATAATTCTTCAAAATGGCTTTCAAAAAAATTTGTTGAAAATAATTTTGAGCTAATTGATAATTTTAAGAATTCCGATATATCTGTTGCCGATATATTATTTGTTATTCAAAAAGAAAATTCTTCTAAAATAACAATTCAAATTCAACCAAGAACAACTAAGAATGATTATTTATTTTTTAGAATAATTGAAGAAAATAATATAATAATTGATGATAAAGCACTTGGGCCTATGTTAAATACTTTGCAAAATAAATTTTTTGAACAAATAAATAAATTTGTCCCTAATGTCTGACAATATATCTATAGAAAATGCGCCAATTTCATTTGGCGCTAATTTCCAACAAAATGGTGAAAATGGAGCAATATTGAATGCTTATTTTGGTCTTGAAGTAAGTTTTAAAAATCAAATTTTACTTTCTCTATCTAGACAGGCAACATTTAATATTGATGATATTCAAAATCAAAACTTTAATCCGATACCTTATATGTATAATGATTTATATTTTATAAGAAGGGAAGAGTTTTTTTTTACTGGTATTAAAAATTTAAGGAAGAATGTGAAATTTTTACAACTTGCAAAAGATTTAGCTGCTAAGCATATTACTGAAGATGATTTTGAAAATGAAATAGAAAGTAACCCAGAAAAATATTTGATAGATATTAATCCTATGACTAATCCTAACGATATTGTTTTATTACATGAAATTGTAAATAAAATAGGAGATGATTTATCCATAGATGAGGCTGGCGATATTTTTTCATTTGATCCAAATAGTATTAAAGAACAACTAAATAAATTAAGCAAATAATGGCTGAACTTTATGGGATTAATGAATCAATTGAATGCAAAAGTGCAGAAGTTGTTGCCTTAAAAATAGAATCATGCAGTAAGGCATTGAATCATCATAAAATAGGTGCATGTATTAAATATTTGTGTACTCGAAATGGCTCAGCAACTATAAAAAAGGAATTAAGCCCTAAAGTATCTTTACTCGATAATCCTCATGCAAAACTTAATGAAGGTGATAATATTAATTCAGTTGCTTTTTATGTTTTAGTTAAAGGCTTAAAAATTGAATCAATTGAATTTAATGGGAAATTTTCCGGAAGACATAATTGCAATGCGTTTACATCAAATTCTAAATATACTTTTGCCGAAATTACTGAAGCTTTTCCCGGCAAAGAAGTAATATTAATAGAGTTGCCAAATGATTATATTAGCCCAATCAAACAATTAAGTAAGACAAAAATTGGATAAAACATCATTTTGTGTTTTAATAAAATATTAATAACTCATTATTATATTTTATTATTATTATAAATTACAACTATCTGTTTTTCACAATTCCCCATCATCTAGCCTCTCGTTAATTAATGTGAATTTTTCTTTTGTAGTGGTGAGTATGTAATAAGTTAGCAGTTCAAATCATGCAAAATGAAGAGGGCTGTTTTGTTATTGCTGCTTGTTGTTTCGGGATTCTGGGTTTATGCGCAGGGGTCTTATATAAGCCCGCCCGTAAGGAAACGGCTTGATTCCACATTCAGGCACTTCAGTGTAACCGATAAAAAAATTTCGGGCTTCCAGCTTGGGATCGGAACGGGTGTGTTTGCTCCGCAGGGTAATTTGTCTGTGCTTGGGCCGCATGTTTATTTGGGACTTACGTCAGGTTGGCGGTTTAATAAATTTATGTTAGACGCCAGTTTTTATTACAGATTCAACAATGCACCCAATAATTATACGGTTAATTTCAAAGACACGCTGTACCAGACGAATGTTTATCATGGCGGCGGGTATTGGGGTTTAGACCTGGGCTATGAATTGTACAAGAGCAGAAAACATGAAGTGGATATTCTCGCGGGTGCAGCATTTGATTTTTTTACTTCTGCCTTTAATAACGGCATAGATACCATGGCATTCAGTTCATTCAATTTCAATATAGGAATAGGGTACAAGATATTTCTGCGGCACATAAGAAGCGCAACATATCTACACAAATATACCAACTACCATAGCAAGAAGACTTCTTTTGCGAATATTACCTGTGCCGAACGTTATTCATACCTGGCGTTCCAGGTGAAATATAATTTCCTGGGTTATACTAATCCGGGAGGTACGAGTCTTTCGGGCAATGCAATTACCGTTGGGGTGGTATATGGCTTGTACAGGCACCCGGTAAATAATCATACGGTTTTTAGAGGTAAGGGGTAAGGGTTTGAATTGATTAGTGACATGCAGCGACAAAACACATCCCCCTAACCCCCTTCACTAACGCACAAGGCTTGCGCTAAAGGGGGAATTGCGGAATCGAATCCATTTAGCAGATACCATATTTCAGCTTTTGAATTCACTAATTCATCCCTTGTTAAATATAGTTTTAGATTTAACAAGGGCGACATTTGTAAAAAAATAAACGCAACTTTATTGCATTTACCTTACATTTGCTAATCGTATGAAAATGGATTTATCGGGGCAGATACGGGAAAAGGGATTGAAGGCTACGCCATCAAGGCTTGGCGTGATAAAGGTGTTGGGCAGCGGCCACCTGGCTTATGCACATGCCGAACTGGAAATGCTTTTCAGCGATATGGATAGGGTGACTTTGTACCGGGTACTGAATGATTTTGAGGAAGCGGGGCTGGTGCATAAGATAATAGATGGCGAAGGGGTTACGAGGTTTGCGCTTTGCAAACATGATTGCCCCGGCGAACATCATGTGGATGAGCATGTGCATTTTAACTGTGAGCAGTGCCACAAAATGTTTTGCTTAGATAATGTGCAGGCTCCTGAAATAAAAATACCCAAAGGCTTTAAAATAAAAATGGCACAAACTTTGCTTTATGGGTTATGTGAAACCTGCAGCGCAGCATGAAAAAGTTTCTCGCAGAGGCGCAAAGACGCAAAGGTGAAATTTGAAATGAAGGTATGAGAATTTTAAGACCGCAAAAGCAAGCATAGTAACGATTTAAAAATGATTTTTTATAGGCATTGAATAGAAATAAACCAGTTAGAAAACAGGCAGTGAAAATAGTAAGCTGGATGATGCTTGTGGTGTTCCTCATAGGGGTAGCGCCCAAGGAATATCTGCATGACGTGCTTTTTCACCACCATGATACTGTTGACCCTGTATTAAAGAAAGGGGAAGTGGTGATGGGCAATAAACATACCCACTGCGCCTTTTTAGGATTTGTTTTCGGCCCGTTTATTTCCAGCGAAAAACAATTTATTTCTTTCAGAGCGGTTGCAGTTCATACCAGCTACCTGTTACCGGTTTATCATTACCATTATTTTTCAGCGCACAACGCGGTATCACTCCGTGGCCCACCAACCGGTTGTTAAAATCCATCCTGCGGTAAGTTGCTATTCCTTAGTGAAGATGTCAAAATAAATCCTACAATTTGATTGTTCTTTTCCATTTCTGTTTCGTTGCAAAAGTCTTTAAATAGTTTGCTATTCGCAGATTTTGCGCCTCGCATAAAAGAAAAATAACTAACCAACTTCGTAGGATTTATTTTGACATCTTCACTTAGCAACTCATTTCTCATTTTAATTAAACTATACAGTCGTGGTATCTTTTATAAGGCCCACGGTACTGTTGTGTATGCTGATAGATCTATCAGTGTGCTATGCGCAAAAATGCAATTACCACGTAAGCGGCAAGGTTCTTGATGTGCATCATCAGACTGTGCCTGGGGCAATAGTCCGTATTGTGGATAATTCAACGGGTGCGGCAGCAGATACCAGTGGAAATTTCTCTATTGCCGGGGTGTGCCCGGGCAAGCATACTATTGTTACAGAAGCAATGGGCTATAAGGCTGACTCCATTTCCGTAACTGTTGATGGCGACAAGACGTTGAGTATTACTCTTTCGGCAAATAACATGCTTGGAGCAGTAGTGGTTAACGGGCAGAAAGTACATGATGAACTGCATACCGTATCGCAGGTGGAACTACAGGGATTGGCGCTGGAGCAGGTGCGTGGTTCTTCATTAGGGGAAGCCTTAAAGGAGTTGCCGGGTGTCACCGCTTTCCAGACAGGGCCTACTTTGTTTAAACCGGTGATACATGGATTGTACAGCAACCGTATCATTATTATGAACGATGGCGTTACGCAGGAAGGCCAGCAATGGGGATCGGAACATGCGCCGGAAATTGACCCGTTCACGGCCAATACTATTACGGTAATAAAGGGAGCCGCAAGCGTGCGTTATGGCGCTGATGCGATAGGCGGGGTTATTTTGATAAATCCTGCTGAATTGCCAACAGAGCCGGGGATAAAAGGCGATTTCTACATGATCGGTGAAAGCAACGGCAAAATGGGCATAACGTCCGGCTCGTTGCAAGGAGCTTTCGGGAAGAAACTGAAAGGGTTATCGTGGCGCATACAAGGAACAGCAAGAAAGGCAGGCACGTTCAGAACGCCGACCTATTACCTGACTAACACGCAAACGCAGGAAGGTGATTTCTCGGCAGACCTGGGCTATACGGTGAAGAGGTGGAAATTTGATGTACACTACAGTGAGTATAATGCGGACATCGGCGTATTTGCAGGAGCGGAGGCCAACTCGCAGGCGCTATTGGATTCGGCGTTTAAGTCTCCGAAACCTTTTTGCCCGTCTTATTTTTCGTACAACATAGCCCGCAGCTACCAGATAGTGGAACATGACTTGCTGAAAGCCAGCGCCAGATATACCTTTGATAACAACGGTAACCTGGAAGTTGATTTCGGGCTGCAAAAAGACTTCCGGGAGGAATACAGCGCGGACCTGCCACCTAACCCAGGCCTTGCGAACATACCGGAATTAACTTTCCAGTTGAATACGCAGACTCTGGATATTGTATATACCCAGCCGGGCAAGAACGGGTTTTCAGGTAGTTGTGGTTTTACGGGCAGCGCGTCGGGCAATATAGTGCAGGGGCTTTTTTACTTAGTTCCTAATTTCCGCAGTTACAACGGGGGGCTTTTCTATATTGAGCGGTATTCGGTTCATAAGCTGACATTGGAGGCCGGTGTGCGTTATGATTACCGTTGGCTACAAGTGTATAACGAAAACCAGACCACCCTTGCGCTGTATAATGAAACTTATACCTATCCGGGCAACCTTTCGGGGACCATTGGCGCTTCTTATGAATTGACCAGCCGTTTAAGCGTTAGCGGGAATGTAGGGACCGGGTGGCGTGCGCCAAGCATAAATGAAATGTATATTGACGGCGTTCATTTCAGCAATGCGGAGTTTGAAATAGGGGATTCGGCTCTGAAAGCGGAACGGTCTGTAAATACAGGGTTATCGCTGAAATATAAGAGCAATAACTTCAGGGGTTCTATAGATGCGTATTACAACATCATCAGTAACTACATCTATGCCGAGCCTACGCTTAGTTATACTCCTGTATATGGCGTTTTTTATCCCACATTTCAATACACGCAGAGCAATGTGGATATAAAGGGCCTTGACCTTGTATGGGCTTACGACCTTGTGAAGCATGTTACGTTCCAGTCGAAAACCACTATTGTACGCGGGTATAATGAATCTATCCACAATTACCTGATCTACATGCCGTCTGACCACTTCCAGAATGAACTGATCTATCATTATGATAAGATAGGGAGGTTAAACAACCCCTATGTGTCTGTTGAAAATGTAAGTGTGCTGAAGCAAACCCGGGTACCCCCTAATTCAGACTATGAGCCGCCACCAGCGGGCTATTCGCTGTTTAATGCCCATTGCGGGTTCTTTTTACCGGTTAAGAAGAAGCAATCTTTTAACCTGGATATTTCGGTGAATAATATCGGCAATATACAGTACCGGGACTACCTCGACCAGTACAGGTATTTCGCCAATGAACCTGGCGTGAACTGTACGGTAAGAATTAAGTATTCATTCTAAAAACTATTGTTTAAAAACTAAAAAAACCAAAAATGAAAAAATCGAAAAATTTAATTGCTGTTGCAGCAATAATTATCACAGGTATATATATGTTCTCCTGGTGTTCCTGTAACAAAAAAGCGGCGGCCACACCGCCAATAGTACCGGGCAATGAACCGATTACCACGCTGCAAATGATCTTCCAGAATATCAATGACCCTTCTGATATAGATACGGGTACCTGGACGCAACTGAATGTAAACGGCGGGCCTATTGATTACAGTAAGGCGCACGTCACCTTAAAGACAAATGCGAGCTACCGGGTGTATGTTAATTTGCTCGACCTGGATTTTCCGGTATCGGCAGATACGCCATATTTTGTTACCGGCGAAATACAGGCGCGCGAAAATTTTCACCTGGTATGTTTCCAGGCCGATACCAGTTTTTATGGCAACTTCTCAGTAGGAACGCCGGCATGGGGGACAACTTTGCCAGGCATAACTTTAAACATATACCGCGAAGATTCTGACATGAATACGCCAAAATTAGCAGTAGGGTTGATTGACAGTTTTGTAACAAGCGCTGATTCCTCCAGCGGTATATTGGATGTAACGTTACACCACCAGCCCAACGTAAAGAACGGCACTTGCCCGCCAGGTTCTATTGATATAGATGGAACTGATACCGTTTACATCAGCCCGCATAAATAATAACCGGTAAGGAATATTTTTTATAACCTTTTAAAAACAAAAAAATGAAAAAACAACTATTGAATATAATTACAACTACAGCCGTTACGTGCGCATTATTTATTTCAATTGCACACGGCCAGGATATAAACCAGCAAACGCAGGTTGCCCCTAAATTTATGATCGGCTTTACCGGCGGAGTAACAATGCCTATGGGGAATTTTGCAAAAACAGACTATTACAACGGCGCTTCAGGTTTTGCAGGTACGGGCGGTAATTTTGGCTTCACCGCCACTTATTTTATTGACAAGCACTGGGGTATTTCAGAATTATTTTCCTACCACCAGTTCAATTTTGTTGGCGCTGAAAATATGGCGTTGGGAATGCAAGGTTTTCCTGACGGTTTTGATTGTGATAGTGTGAATTTCAAAGTTATGGGCAACAATCATACGTTTAATTTCCTTATCGGCCCCGTCTATACTACGGGTATAAGTAAAAAATTGAACCTTGATTTCCGGTTATTGGTAGGATTTGTCAATGCTAACCTTGCCGGAAATAGCTTCACTATTACTGATGGCGGCGTAACAGACCCCACATTTTACCAGGCGGTATCATGGGCTAATACTTTTGGTTCGCAACTGGGAGCCGCGCTGCGCTACAATATATCAAAGCATGTAAGCCTTAGCGCCAATGTTGATTTCTTTTATTCCAAACCTGATTTTGAGGTGAATAATATAAACCGCAATAATCTTGCAGGCAGGGAGATATTAAGTTATGACCAGCCGGTTGAAGGGATAAACGGTAATTTAACCTTGTATTATATTCTCAGTAGAAAATAGGGAATAACCTATACAGGCAAGGGCCAATCCTTGCCTGTTTAACTATAAGGTTTCTTTTGGCATTTGCATAGCAGATAAAATCATGTATTTAAGTTGAATTTTGCCTTTATTTTTGAACAATGATTTACAAGCATAGTCTATTACTCTTAATAATTTTATTGTGTCCGGGAATATATGCCGGGGCGCAAACCTTGAGCGGCAGGGTAACTGACTCTGCAACTCACCAACCAATACCGGGTGTAATAATTTCTATCCCGCAGCTTAAATTAGGCGCTGCCACTGATACAGGGGGCTATTATAAAATAGACCAGGTGTCGAAAGGCACGTATGACCTCGAAGCACAGTTCCTGGGTTATGCCTCATCAATAAAACACGTTAAAATTACCGGGGCAACAACACTGAATTTTACTATGACCGAGTCAGCGTCAAGTATGCAGGAGGTAATTGTAACAGCCTTAGGCTATCAAACAACCAACATGCGTGCCCCTATACCCGTTTTGCCTGTTACGCATGAGATGTTGCTCCAGACCACCGCATCCAATGTCATTGACGCCATTGCCCTGCTGCCGGGGATGAATGAAATTACTACCGGCCCCGGCGTCTCAAAACCCGAAATAAACGGGCTGGGATATAACCGGGTACTGACACTATTTGATGGTGAAAGGCAGGAAGACTTCCAATGGGGTGATGAGCATGGTATCCTGATTGACCCGTATGCGGTATATAGCGCTGAAATTATCAGGGGGGCTGCATCCCTGCAATACGGCGCTAATGCAGTAGCCGGGGTAGTCAGCTTCAAATCTGAACCACACCCGGAAAGCGGGACCGTACAGGGCAGCGTACTCCAGGAATATCAAACCAATAATGGGATGATCGGGACCTCGTTTGATGTAGCGGGAAACCACAATGGTTTTATATGGGATTTAAGGGCAAGTAATGAAGAAGCGCATTGCTATACCGACCCTAAGGATGGCTATGTATGGGGTACTGCTTACACCCAGCAAAATATAAGGGGTTCCCTGGGGCTGGACAAGAAGTGGGGATATTCACACCTGTCATTCAGCGTACTTCACCGCGATGCGCAGATACCGGATGGCAACCGCGACAGCGCTACCGGCGCATTTATTTTCGATGTTCCCCAGCCTACCGGCTATGGCGGCAATCCACAGTATTATACAGCCGCAAATGCGCCATCGCCGTATCTGATCGGGACATTAGTACCCGGTACCGGGCAGGTAGCCCCTACCAGGTCTGATTTTTTGTCTTACAACCCTTTAAAAGCAGCGGTGTACCAGATATTGCAGCATGAAACAATCTGGTGGCAAAACAGTATTAATGTTGGCGAGGGGAAACTTGGCGTGGATATTGGCTATACGCAGAGCTTACGGAGGGAAGATGATACCGGAACCTACCCCGAGGAAAATATGACTGTGCATGACATCCCGTATTCGATAAAATACCAGGTAGAAAGCGCTAATTCCGGCCTGAAACTTACTGCCGGTGTAAACGGAATATATGAATGGTGTAATAATTATTCTGAAGTACCTGCCCCGTATATCAGTGATTACGAGATACCAAATTACCGTGATTTTGATATTGGCGGGTATGCTATTGTGCAAAAAGATTTTAAAAACCTTACCCTGAGCGGGGGGGTGCGCTATGATCTGAGAACAATTACCGGGGACCCGATGTACCTTGCTAATTACGCCACTCCTGCACAGCAACAGGTTCCGGCAGGGACAGCCGGCGCTGTTACGCAATTCCCGAATTTTAACCAGTCATATACCGGGACTTCAGCGAGCTTTGGCGGCACTTACCAGCTACCGGAACATAATTATGTAAAATTAAACGTGGCAAAAAGTTTCCGCGCTCCTTCCATAAGTGAATTAACCAGTAACGAGTTGGATCCCTCGAATATTTTCAGGTTAGGAGACGCTAAACTAAAAGCTGAATCGGGGTATGAAATGGATGTTGCCTTTGGAAACAATGGCAAGGATATTAGCTATGAAGTAGATGGTTTTGCCAACTATATCAGCAACTTTATATTTCCCTCAAAGCTGTCCAGTGTAAATGGCGGCGATTCCCTGCAACTGGGCGCTCCTGTTTACAAATATGGGGCTACCAATGCTATTATTGCAGGGGTTTCCGCATATTTTAATATACATCCTGCCGATACAAAGTGGCTGGAAATAAGAAACGGGTTTACTTACATTTATTCCTATATTCCAAATGCAACCGATTCAACCGATCATTTGCCATTTACACCCGCTCCGCGCCTGACTATGGAAGTGAAGTTTAAACTATCAGACCGGCAGCATTCGATACTTAAAGGTACTTACATCCAGTTTGGGGCAGAGCATGACTGGGCGCAGAATAATATTTACAGCGCTGATTGGAATGAACTGCCTTCCATAGCTTATACTTTATATAATGTGGGCGTAGGTACGAATTTTGTCAACAGAAAAACACATCGTACAGTAGCGTCGTTGTTCATTAACTGTACAAACCTTATGAACCTTGCTTATGTTGACCATACATCGCGCCCGCAATATTTCTGGGCGTATAATGGGGCTTATGCCGGACTAACCAACAATGGGGTTACCTCTGCTGTAGTGACGCAGCAAAGCCAGGGTATTTATAACATGGGCAGGAATGTAGGCATTAAGCTCATTTACCCTTTTGGCGGGCATAAAGTATCAGAGACGGAAATGAAAGGAATTGATTAAAATGCTCAATGGCTTAATGGTAACGTGAAAATGCGATAATGTGGAAATGTGAAAATTCAGCGATTCTGATGCCCCGGCATTTTATTTGCGGTATTATACTTCGCACCACATAGTTTACTGCATTGCTGAAAATGTCTTTTTGCGCCCATAGGTGTCCCACACCTCCGAGGTGTGGGACACCTCAATACTTGCAAAATACACAAACCCAATCCCAATTCGGGTATTAAAAAAGCCAGGCAAACTATACAGTTTGCCTGGCTTTTTAAAATAACCCGCCTTAAAAAAAAGTAACAAAGAATTGTAGCTTACAGCCTCCGGGAATTTTCACATTTCCACATTCTTAATTTTCACATTACCATTGAGCAATTCAGCCATTAAGCAATTGAGCCATTATTCAACAACCAACTTCCTGGTTTGCACCTGGTTGCCGGTTATCGCCTGCACAATATACATACCCGCTACCGGAATTGCCGAGTGTGGTATTAATATGTGCGCCTCATTATTTGTCAACTCCTGGCTGGCAGTATATACCACCTTGCCCGTGATGTCGGTAACTACGATCTTTGCCGTGCTGTTACCTGCATCTTTTATCACCACATAGGCGTCTCCGTTCGTAGGGTTGGGCGCAACAGCTACATCCATATTGCCCAACTGCACATTATTCACACTCGCGGGCCACGGGCTGAAACTGATCCTGTCCATGTAGAAATTATTACTGCTGCCCCCGCTGGTGGGATCTATGACCGGCATATACCTGAACCGGAACACCGTATAACTGGTTCTGGCTGCCATAGGTATATTAATGCTCATCAGCGACCAGTCGCTCATAGATTGCGGGGTATAGGGAGTGGCAACAGCGCCTTTATTGTCAATCTGGTCTTTGGTAAGTTTTGCCAGAGCTGTCCATGTTTTTCCATCTATAGAATAATCTATATCCAGTTCATCGTCTATAAAAGTAGAAGTGCTGGAGCGAGATGCGCCTGAAAAATAATAGCTGATGCTACAGTCGCCGGTATAAGCAGAAAGGTCGAACGGGATACTGAACAGGTCATCCACATCTCCCGATGGCATACCGGTATAGTTTGCAGGGAATATCCTGCTGTCATAAGCATTGTATTCCACAGAGCTATTATCGTAATAACCCACATTGGCATATTGCCATTGGAAGTTGTTGTTATAATAATTGAACATGGGCCATTGTGCGGTATCGGCACCGTTGAATTCTTCGTAGTAATTTGGGCCTGGGGTAGCAGTCGGGTTAGCTATATATACCGCGCGTGGCCAGGTTACTGTAGTGTCTCCGCTGTTATTGCCTTGTGCCGTCATGGACAGGGTAACCCATCCGCCGTCAGAAAAGCTATTGTAAAATATGGAGTTTACTGTTCCCGGAGTAGAGTAAGTAACCGTTGGTTGGGCTGCAGTGTTAGAAAATTTCCAGGTCAGACTTTCAATTGTATCATTCCATGTTTCGTTGTGGAAATATATATTGGTTTTGGGAAAGGTAAAATAGTCCAGCAAACTCATATAATTGGTAGGAGTAGCAGCATTTCCATTAATGTTATTTGTAGCCGAAAATTCAGGAATGGGCTTGAGGTCGGGTACAGGAGCTAAAGCGCCGGTATATACGAGGTTAGTAGAATCCCATAGATTATCGCGCCCTGCAATATCGCTGTTCAGCGCGGCGTGCATACGGGCTACTTGTCCATAAGTAAACATCCTTGCGCAATAGGTATAATCCATAATATTCTGCGTATTCGTTGTGTCGGGGTAATTAACAAGCGAATCAACAGTAGGATTGAGTATGCTTGGATAAAGCATAAAATAGTTTGTGGCGAACATGGTATCATACAGGCTGTTATCATCGCTGGCGCCATCGGTAGTGTCGCATCCGCCAAGATAGTGGCCCCATGTGGGCGGGGTATCATCCACACCATCGCTGCCACAGGCTACTTGTGGCGTATTAGTATTAGCCCAGGGGTGGTACAAATTGAAAATGTGCCCCATTTCATGGTTAATGGTTTTGCTCACAGCAAGCGGCTGGCCATCATAGGCATTGGCCATGTAGTTATACAATGCTATTATACCATCTCCTTGTGGTAGTTCTGCGGCTTCCGGTGGTTCAAATGCGTAAGCGGCAAATTCCTGTTCACCCTGGCTCATTGTGTTTACCGACCAGATATTTACATAAGAAGTTGGCGGCCACTGGTCCAGTTTGGAAGGCTCGCCGCCTGTATAGGTAAGATAAGACCTGTGGCGGGTAATACCCTTTGTTGGATTCCCATTTGGGTCAATGGTGGCAAGATGCAGGCGGATATGGGCATTGCCGATATACCACACATTAGTGTTTGGAATCAGCCCCTTGTAGGTCTTTATGACATAGGCGGTATCATAGTTCTGTTTTGCATAGACAATATTCCAGTTCTTCAGGTAATTAATAATACTGTCATCTGGTAAGTATTCAGCGCTGTAGTCGTGAATAATATGCACTACGATAGGTATATCGTACCAGAAGTCAGGATTGCCTGTCTCATCTACCGATGTGGTACGGGCAGCCCTGCTGTAATCAATTCCGTGCAACGACTCTTTAATTTGCTGTTCAAGAGTCGCTTCATAATTGAGTATCTCCGGGTGTGTAGTCAGTAACTTTTCACGAATAATATCGGTTGCACATGGCAATATTGTTTGGGCTGAAATTTTGCCTGCAAAACAAACTGTTGCAAACAATAAGACGGATAAAAAATTTTTCATTTTGCCTGAAATTTATTTGTTACGAATGTTTTTGGAAACTATAAAAAATGTATAAAACTCATGCCTTCATTATATATAGACGAGAAAATGAGTGGAAATCTTGGGTATTTTAAAAAATATTTTTTTTTCAATCCTCCAAAATATGTTTTTGTCAATTGGGATCAGACGGGAGTTATGTTTAGGAAGGTTGACAAAATAACTGCGCCATCTTGTGCAATTTATTTTTGTCAACGTTCCTTATTTTAGTATTGTTTTAGTTGTGGTACTCAAATATATTTTGTACTCATGCCCGCTTTGATTAATTTGCATCATTGGGTTGCAAATGAAAAAGCCTTTACTCTTTATTCTGTTGTTTATTTCTTGTTATGGGGGGTATAGCCAGGTTTATATACCTATGCCTGCGGATAGCGCCACATGGCGGTATAGGATATACACAGATGATTTCCTGGAAGACTTTATGTTGTTATTAAACGGTGCGGATACTTTTGCCAACGGCTATACTTATCACCAGGTATTTTCACGAACCTATTTTCAGCCCGGGCCTTTTAGCGGCTATCCGCCAATAGTGCCTGAAACGGCAAGCTATCCTGATATTTATTATGGCGGGATAAGGGAAAGCAGCAAGCAGGTATTTTTCCTGGGAGATACGCATGAAGAACTGATCTACGACTTTAACGCAGTGGTGGGGGATTCCATACCTGGGTTCACAAGCAAGTATTTGGTTACGGCTATTGATTCTGTGTTGCTGGCTGGCGTTTATCATAAACGCTATCTTACCAATGATACTTCGTTTTATGTGATAGAAGGTGTTGGCAGCAGTATGGGTTTGCTCCCCGACCTGACCAATGGGGCAGGCGATATTGCTTTTTTCTGTTTCACCTATCCGCCTGTTGTCTTTTCACCGATGGATACCGCGCCCTGCACTTATATTTACCCTTATGATTACGCTGCCGCTACGCCCGTTATAAATAGCCAAACACCCGAAGTAAATGTGTATCCTGTACCCGCAACCGAGGTGCTGCATATTACCTTGCCGGTGAATGGTATTTTGCAAGCTGCTATTATAAATTATATCGGGCAGGAGGTATGGAGTGGTAGTATAAACGGGCAGTTTGACATACCTGTTGCTACCTGGCCAAGAGGTTTCTACTATTTGCGGATTGAAGATGAGCAAAAAGGGATTGTAGTGAAGAAGGTGGTGGTGGAATGATATTATTACTTGCCAAACAAATTTATTAAGGTGATAGAAAATACCACTGCCACTTATGTTCGATACCTTCGGCATCGGAGCGTGTTCTATGGGTTTTCTATAAACATATGATACCTTCGGCATCAAAATCTCAATAAAATTGCTTAACTTGATGACGTTACATTGCCTTGCCAAGTATAGCCAATGAAGAAATTGCTATTTTTTATCCTGTTTGTTTTTTGTTCCTGTTTTTGTTCCGGCCAGGCTTATATAGCCATGCCTACTGCAACTGATAGTGTTACGTGGCGATACAGGCTGTTCGACATAGATTATTTAACTCAGGTATTTGACTTCATTTTGCTTTATAACGGGGCGGATACAGTGGCTAACGGCAATACCTACCACCAGCTATTTTCGCGTACATGCAGGCAATCGGGGGCGGTTGGTTTTGACCCGCCTATTGTGCCGGTGGAAGCAAGTTTCCCGGATACATATTATGGCGCTGTAAGGGAGAGCGGGAAGCAGGTATTTCTTTTGGATGGAACGAGTGAGCAAATGATCTTCGATTTCAATGCCGGGGTGGGAGATTCCATACCTGCTGAAACAGGCAAGGATATGGTGACGGCTATAGATTCTGTAATGCTGGGCGGGGTGTATCATAAACGCTACCTTACTACAGATACTTCGTTTTATGTGATAGAAGGGGTGGGGAGCAATATTGGCCTCATACCTGCCCTGTTTGATGGTACTCCGGATATTGCTTTTTTCTGTTTCAATTATCCGCCTGTTACTTATTCACCGGATACGACCATACCCTGCACTTATATCTACCCGGTAGGTTATACCGCTTCTGAGCCTGTTATTAACAGCGCACTATCCGCAATAGCAATTTATCCGGTTCCGGCTACTGATGTTTTGCATATTGCTGTGCCAGAGAACACAGTGTTACCTGCCACTATCTTAAACTATGTGGGGCAGGTGGTGTGGAGCGGTATGATAAATGAACAGTTGGATATTTCTGTTGTTGCGTGGCCCAGGGGGTTTTATTATTTGAGGATTGAAGATGCGGGAACAGGGTTTGTGGTGAAGAAGATAGTGGTGGAGTAAATTTATATCCTACAGATGTCGCTTATCATCCTTGCTGATTATTCCTTGATTTGAGCTTCAATATTATCCATTTGCTTGCTGCAAAATTAGATTTCTCTCATTATCATCACCTTCAAATTTTGCAGGTAGCGTCTGCAAAATTGAAAAATAAGGATAAGAAAGAGCGAAATCCCGCATGTAGCGTAGGTTACGGGGTGAAAAGCCCCTCATTTCCGGGAACTCGGTTTTGAGGTCAATTGCAAGAGTTTCTACTATCTTTTACCCCATCCCTCCAATTTTTCTTGTTCGGAAATAGCTTTCCCGACTTCCCAATAAATCGCCAATAGTTCAGCATTAACTGTAAGTGCAGCCTTTAGCCGTGCCTGCCTGATTTTTTGTTTCAGGTTTTCTAAAAGATTGACGTAGTTTTTATGAGAATCAGGAAGCATCTACACTCTATATACACGTAAATATATTTACTTTTCCGGCTTTTGCAGAATGAGTTTAAGTAAAAGTTTTATGACAAAGCGAAAAAACATTGCAAATGCTCATATTTTTCATAAATTTGCTTCTATAACGTTTAAAAATTATTATTGAAATGAAAAAAAATCACTTGATTTTATTGTTTGTAATTTTATGTGTATTCGGAAGGAGTTCAGCACAGCAGGTGCGCCCATGTTATACAGATGAAGTCCGTAAGCAGATATTAGCTGCACATCCCGAGATGCTTAAATATGAAGCTGACCTGGAAAAGGAAATAAAAGACGCCCTGCAAAAAATTGATTACAGTAAAGCGGCCCGCACCACATCTGTTGATGAGACAAATAATCCTGACTTCTGGTACGATATACCCGTAGTAGTGCATATTATCCATGATTACAGCAGTGAAAATATAACAGACGATGATGTTTTTAATGACCTGGCGGGCTGGAATATAGTTTACGCTAAGGAAAACTCCGATACTTCAAGTGTGATCGCGCCATTTGCGGGCCGCATCAATAATTCCACTATCCGCTATATCGGCAACCCGCATATCCGGCTGCATCTTGCCACCATTGACCCTAACGGGAACCCCACAAAGGGGATCACCCGCCACAGGTCTTACCTTACCTACACTGCCGGGGAACAGGCAAAATATGACGACTGGCCGCCATCCTCTTATGTGAATATCTGGTCTGTTAATACTATACCGGCATCAGGTGGGTTTACGGCTGCGGCATACGCATTCCAGCCCGCGGGCGCCGCCTCGGATCCTATAGGGGATGGCATTTTGTGCGACTTTGATTATATGCCAAACAGCCCTTACAGTTCGGGCGAGGTGGGTAAGACTATTAACCATGAAATGGGCCATGTGTTTAATTTATCGCATCCCTGGGGAAACAACAACTTCCCGCAGGTGGCGCTTGGGGATGATAACGTGGACGATACACCACCCACATGGGGGCATAACCCTATTGGTTGCGACATGGGACCATCAAGCGATGATAACAGCGTTTATGACACAATGTTCGCTACCAACTTTTATATGATCTATACCAGCGCCAGCGGTGGGGATTCGCTTGTGAATTATCCCGATACCACTAACGCGCAGAATATTATGGATTATACGTATTGCTCCAGGATGTTCACCAATGGCCAGGTGGCGCGTATGCACGCCGCCCTGAACAGCAACATAGCTAACCGCAACAACCTGTGGGATTCTACGAACCTTGCATTTACGGGCGCTTTAGCTCCCAGGCCGGACCTGAAGCCGATACCTGAATTTTCGGCTACCAGCAGCAGTACCGGCGTTGCGAATTTATCCAATTATATGAGTTCGCTGGACTACTTTACCTTTCCTAAAGTTGATATATATTTCCGCAATGAAACATGGAACGATACAGTGGAAAGCCTGACCTGGAAATTTTCCAATGCCGCTGCACAACCAACTGTTACTTACTCTTCTGCCAGCACAGTAAGTACGGTTGTTCCCAATAGCTTCTCTGATGCGGGTTGGGTTACGATGTCCATGACCGCCCAGGGTAATAACAGCGGGGATACTACAGTAACCTGGAACCGCGCAGTATATGTAGCTAACACAACAGCTACTGCGGGCGCAGATTATTTCCAGGAATTCAGCGGCGCTGATACTGCCCAATGGCCAATATTCAATTACTATAATAATAACTTCCAATGGCAAATGGCGAATGTTGGTTATTATGATAATAACTCTATAGAATACGTTGGTTATGATAGCAGGAGTTATCCTACAAATGCTATTGGCAGCCCTGCGGGAGATGTAGATGACTTTTTCAGTATCCCCATGAATCTTTCAGGTTATACCGGCGCCTGCAGCCTTAATTATTTTTATTCCGGGGCTTCACGTTCCAGCACCTCTGTTGACATTAATGATGAGTTGGACATAGACTATTCTGTAAATGGAACAACGTGGACAAACCTGGCAAAACTTACAAAAGATAAGATTGACAATAAGGGCGCTATTGCCACTGCATATACTCCGCAAACTATGAACGACTGGGCACAGATGGGCATTAATATACCTTCAGCTGCCAAGGTTAGCTATGTGGTATTCCGTTTCCGTTATCTGCCTAATGTAGATGTAAATGGTAACAGCAGCGGTAATAACTTTTATATGGACCGGATCAATTTCAGCCCGTGGCCTGCCGGTGTGAGCAATGTGCAGTTAGGCAATATGGATATGGCAGTTGCGCCAAACCCTACAAACGGAGACGCCTATGTAGTAATCAAAGACGCTGGTAATACAACTGCCAGGATCACAGTTACTGACATAACGGGCAAAGTGGTTTATACTACCAGCCAGGATATTACAAACAGCACCGCGACCATTGAAATACCACACGCCTCTATTTCAGTTGCCGGTATGTATATAGTGCAGGCGGTAACCGGCAACCAGGTGCAGACGAGGAAGCTGGTGGTTGAATAATTAATGGCTCAATGGTAATGTGAAAATTAAGAATGTGGGAATGTGAAAATTCCCGGCAATACCGATGACAATGTGAAAATTTCCAGGGATACTAAAATGCTGAATGGCTGAATTGCTCAATGGTAATGTGAAAATTAAGAATGTGGGAATGTGAAAATTCCCGGCAATACCGATGACAATGTGAAAATTTCCAGGGATACTAAAATGCTGAATGGCTGAATTGCTCAATGGTAATGTGAAAATTAAGAATGTGGGAATGTGAAAATTCCCGGCAATACCGATGACAATGTGAAAATTGCTGTAAAGGTTTTTTTAAAAAGCCATGTTAACTTTAAAGTTAGCATGGCTTTTTTAATACCGCAAATAATACCATTTAACCATCAGAAACCTGCATTGTAAACCTTATCATTTATGAGTATAAAAAATATTTTTAAAAATACCCAAGATTTTTCAGTAAATACTCGTCTATATATAGTAGGGTAATTACAAAAAGTATAAAAAGCGCAGATTTTTTTTGTTATTGTCTTATTTTTTTTAACTTTGTTACTATATAAATTTTCAGGAAAATGAAAAGGAATTTTTTATTTTTATTGTTTGCGTTAGTATGTTTTGCCGGCAACATTTCAGCGCAAACCGCACAGCATTCGTGCGCAACCGATGTGATACGTCAACGTTTATTGACTACGCACCCGGAGATACTCAATTACGAAGCGACCCTTGAGCAACAAATTAAAGAGTCGTTGCACGGAATTGATTACAGCAAGGCAGCGCGTACTACATCGGTGGATGAGTCTGGAAATCCTGACTTCTGGTATGACGTTCCTATCGTGGTGCATATTATCCATGACTATAGTGTGGAATATTTATCGGACGATAGTATTTTCAACTTCCTGAAGGATTGGAATATTGTCTATTCAAAGCAAAACTATGATACTGCGTATGTGATAAAGACCTACAAGGGATTAATACCAAATTCCAACGTGTGGTATATCGGTAATATCCACATCCGCCTGCATCTTGCCACCATTGACCCGGACGGGAACCCGACTAAAGGAATTACCCGCCACAGGTCTTACCTTACTTATACCGGCGGCGAGCCTTCCAAGCTGGACCAGTGGCCGCCCACTTCTTATGTAAATATCTGGTCTGTAAACACGATGAGCGCGGGGAACGAGGAAGCTGCGGCATATGCTTTTGAACCACCCGAAGGAGCATCCTTGCCACAAGGAGACGGGATAATAGCTTTGTATAATTACATGCCGGATGTATATAACGGCGCTGATGACGGAGTGCCTGCTTCCGCAAGTAAGACCATTCCACATGAAATGGGGCATATTTTCAATTTGTACCACCCCTGGGGCAATACAAATGGCCCGCAGATAGCGCTTGGCGATGATGGCGTGGACGATACACCGCCAACATGGGGCCATGAATTTGGAAATTGTGATACCACAGATGGCGCCAGCGATGATAACAGCCTGTATGATACCATGTTCGCCACAAACTATTACAAGATATATACCAGCGCTACTGGTACAGATTCGCTTGTTAATTATCCCGATACTACTAATGCGCAGAATATTATGGATTATACGTATTGCTCCAGGATGTTCACTTATGGCCAGGCAGCGCGTATGCACGCCGCGCTGAACAGCGATATTGCCGGGCGCGATAATCTATGGGATTCTACCAACCTCGTATTTACCGGCGCTTTAGCCCCTGTGCCAGACCTCAAACCCATACCTGAGTTTTCGGCTACCAACAGCAGTAATGGAACGGCTGCGAATCCCGGGAACTATATGAGTTTGCTGGACTACTTTACGATCCCCGGTGCTAAAATATATTTCCACAACGAAACATGGAACGATACAATTGAGAGTATTACCTGGAAATTTTCTAATACTGCTACCCAACCAACTGTTACCTATTCTTCCCCCGGCACAGTAAATACGGTATTTTCCAACAGCTTTGCTGATGCAGGGTGGGTCAATATGTCTATGACCGCACAGGGTAATAACAGCGGGGATACTACGGTAACGTGGCCGCGCGCGGTATTTGTAGCTAACAAAACAGCCACCCCAGGGGCAAATTACTACCAGGAATTCAGCGGCAGCGATACTGCCCAATGGCCAATGTTCAATTATTATAACAACAACTTCCAGTGGCAATATGCCAATGTGGGTTATTATGACAACAGCTCTATAGAATACAATGCTTTCGACAGCAGGATATTCCCTGCAAACTATACCGGTATGCCATCGGGAGACGTGGATGACCTGTTCAGTATCCCGTTCGACCTTTCGGCTTATACCGGCGATTGCAGCATCAGCTATTATTTTTCTGGCGCATCTCGCTCCAGCACTTCTACTTTTGTTGATGATGAGTTGGACATAGACTATTCTACAAATGGAACAACCTGGACAAACCTGGCAAAACTCACAAAAAAGGAAATTGATAATAAAGGCGCTGTTGCCACAGCCTATACTCCGCAATCTATGAACGACTGGTCGCTGATGAGCATTAATATACCTACGGCAGCCAGAACCAGTTATACGGTGTTCCGGTTCAGGTATATGCCGGTCATAGATCCCACCAGCGGGGGCAGCAGTAATAATTTCTACATGGACAGGATCAGTTTCAGCCCGTGGCCCGCGAGTGTGAATAATGTGCAGTTGGGCAATATGGATGTAGCTGTTGCGCCCAACCCTACGAACGGAGATGCCTATGTGGTGATAAAAGACGCAGGTAACAGCACGGCAAAGATCGTAGTTACCGACATCACGGGCAAGGTGGTATATACTGCCAGCCAGGAGCTGACAAATAATGAGGCGCACATATTAATACCACACTCGGCAATTGCGGTAGCGGGTATGTATATTGTGCAGGCGATAACCGGCAACCAGGTGCAGACAAGGAAGTTGGTTGTTGAATAATGTGAAAATTAATAATGTGAAAATGTGAAAATTCCCGGTAATAATGTGAAGATTAATAATGTGAAAATGTGAAAATTCCCGGTAATAATGTGAAGATTAAGAATGTGGAAATGTGAAAATTACCGGTAATAATGTGAAGATTAAGAATGTGAAAATGTGAAAATTCCCGGTAATAATGTGAAGATTAAGAATGTGGAAATGTGAAAATTCCCGGTAATAATGTGAAGATTAAGAATGTGAAAATGTGAAAATTCCCGGAGGCTGTAAGCTACAATTCTTTGTTACTTTTTTAAGGCAGGTTATTTTAAAAAAGCCAGGCAAACTGTATAGTTTGCCTGGCTTTTTTAATACCCGAATTGGGATTGGGTTTGTGTATTTTGCAAGTATTGAGGTGTCCCACACCTCGGAGGTGTGGGACACCTATGGGCGCAAAAAGACATTTTCAGCAATGCAGTAAACTATGTGGTGCGAAGTATAATACCGCAAATAAAATGCCGGGGCATCAGAAGCGCTGAATTTTCACATTTCCACATTATCGCATTTTCACATTACCATTAAGCCATTGAGCAATTCAGCCATTGAGCATTATTCAACTTCGTCTTTGAAAATAATACCATGATGTGCAAGCTCAGTAAGTACCGGGCGATAAACCGATACCATGTTTGGGATAAGAACGCCTGACGGTATTTTTATTTTTTTATTGAGGACCATCCTGGTAAGGATACCAATGGGTAGGCCTACTGTTTTAGCCATTGCGGTACGTTCACTGTTTTCTCCCTTAACGACCATACTGCTGGTAAGTTTTGTTTTTATATCATTGCGGTGTATGTATTCCACTTCGTGTTGCATCACTACCATGTCTTTATCGTCTGGCGCCATTTGCCATTTGTCTTTGAGCAGTGCGAACAGAATGCCTGCGGAGGAGGTATTGCCATGAGGCAGTGGCTTTTCATCGAACAGGCCGAGCCATTGCAGCATAGGGATGACCACCTGGTCATTTTCAGGTACTTTGAGTTTTTGTGCGATAAATTCTGGTAAGGCAGTTTTACCGGAATGCCCCGATCTTTTCATCAGCCAGGAGGCATAGGTAGCGCCTTTTGTTTCTACAACATCGTTGCCGTCTGTAAGGCCAAGTAACACCAGCGCCTGCCAGCCTTTGCAGAACAGCGGGTGCCGCAGCGTGGCGCGCATAAATGTTTTAGCGTCCGGCAGATCATACAGCTTTAAATATTTTATGGAATCCCGGTTCGGGTAATAAGCAAGCTGGCCGAGGTCTCCGGCATTTATTTTTTTATTGTGTTCAAATATTTTATTGTAAGGCACATCCACCTGCTTGCCATGATGCAGGTATTTAGCGCCGTCGGCGCCGGCAGCGATAACGTTCTGCGGGTTCCACGTGAATTTGTAATGCCAGGGGTTATTATCGCTTTCGGGGGCTATGAGGCCGCCGCAATAAGATGAGAAGCCCGTGATGACGCCTGCAACGCGCTGTATGCCATGAATGATCTTGCTGGCGCTCATATGGTCTATTCCGGGGTCCAGCCCCATCTCGCACATAAACATCAATCCCGCTTCTTTTACGGCCTTATCCATTTCTTTCATCTCAGCGGAAATGTAAGAAGAGGTGATAAGATTTTTTTTATGCTTCAGGCAGTCTTTGGCAAGATGGATATGCAGGTGCGGCGGCATAAGCGACAGCACAATATCCGCGCGTTTCACAAGGGGTTCGCGTTCGGCAGTTTTTGTTATATCTATCACCGCAGCTTCCACATGCTGGCTTCCGGCGGCCTTTTCAGTTATAGCTTTTTCGTTACTATCGGCTATGATTATCTTCCAGTGGTTTCGGGGAGCAAAGTTTAAGAGGTATTCGATAAGATAAATGGAGGATCTCCCTGCGCCGGCAATCAATATTGTTACCATATTATTTTGTATTTATCTTTGGAAACTATAATAATTGCTACAAATGTAATATTATTGCTTAATTATTTTATAATCTCCTTTACCTATATTTTTAATAAATACGTGAAACATTAAATAGCATGAATGAGACATGGAATAAATCGCCAATAAAATTAGAACAGCTCAATGAGATTTCTAAGCATACAATGGCTGAGTTATTAGATATACAATTCACAGAGATCGGCAATAATTATCTGAAAGCCACCATGCCGGTATGCGCCAAAACACACCAGCCCTATGGCTTGCTGCATGGAGGTGCGTCGGCAGCGCTGGCCGAAACAGTTGGCAGTGTGGCGTCGTGGTTAACGATAGACCGTGAGCAACAGATATGCGTGGGTATCGAGATCAACTGCAACCATATACGGGGCAAAAAAGATGGCGTAGTTACGGCAACTGTGGAGCCGCTGCATATAGGCGCAACCACGCATGTATGGGACATAAAGATACGGGATGAAAAAGAAAGATTGGTTTGCGTGAGCCGACTAACGGTAGCTATATTGGAGAAGAAGTGAGTATTGGGGGTTATATAATTTCACGCAGAGATCGCAAAGATTTTCGCAAAGTCCGCAAAGGTTTTCTTTGCGATCTCTGCGTTTTTTTCTTTACGATCTCTGCGTGAAATAAGTAGTTGTTGTTAATCATTTCCTCTTTGGGAAATTAAATAGTATGCTGGTGAGCAAGGGGGCTAAAAAGATAATTATGGTAAGCGCGGAGGTGCCGAGGTCGGCCTGGTGGCTGCATAGAAATAAACTGGCCGGGGCAGCGGGATAAAAATGTACGAAAGCAGACAAAGCCAGCTTAATACCCAATGCTACAATAACCAGGTATGCGCTGCCTTCCAGGAAAGGATAACGCTGCATAAGCTGCACAAAGCCTTGCGCCACAAACCGCATGGCCAGTATGCCTATGAATACGCCGCAAAGGATTATGAGGATATTTTTTGAGAATGCCACGGCTGCAAATACATTGTCCATAGAAAAAGCGAGGTCCATTAGTTCCACTGAAATAACGGTAGCCCAGAAGTTGCCAAAATTGCCAACGGTGTGTTTATAAAACCAACTGTTTTCTTTTTTTATCTGCGGCTCATTGGTGTTATGGGTATGTTTAGTCTTCCACCAGTCCCAGGCGAGGTATAAAAGGTAGATGCCCCCGGCAACTTTCAGCCACCATATTTTAATTAAGACGGACGCAAAAACAAGGCATACCCCCCGGAAAAGGTAAGCGCCGAATATACCGTATTTTAATGCCCTTTTCCGCTCCTCTTCCGGCAGTTCCATTACCATAGTGGCAAGTACGGCGGCATTATCAACCGATAGCAGGCTTTCAATAAGAATGAGGTTGCCAATTATCAGCAGGGTAGCGATAGGGTTGTTAATTATTTCCTGTACCAGTATGTACATATAGGATAGTTATTTTCTGGGTTATCAATTGTGTTATGTGTTTTGGTTAGCCCCTACGGGGCATTACTCATTTTGGTTTTAAAGGCTACAAAGAGTTAGCCCCGATGGGGCAATTGTAAAGTGAAATCAGTTAAGCCAACACTTTATGAATATGGCCTGCCCCATCGGGGCTAACTCTTTGTAGTATATGTAGCAAAATCAGGCGATGCCCCATAGGGGCTAACCTAAGTTAATTTGGAAAAAATTATTCCGGCAGTAAATGTAAGCAACAAAAAAACTCCCTACACTACGCAGGGAGTTTTTATAAAAAAGAATAACCCGGATTTTATTTCTCTATCACTATTTTTCCATTGTAATTAATATTGCCGGATTTAATGGACATTAAATACATGCCATCCTGGAAGGTGGTGGTATTTATCTGTGCCTGGCCTGATGCAGTATTAAGGTTGATGTTGCTACTGTAAACCATGCGGCCAGTGATGTCGGTGATGGTTATATCGGCATTGCCGGTTGGCTGGTTGTTCCATTGGATAGTTACATTGTTAACTGCGGGGTTTGGAAAAACTGTGATTGCGTTTGCAGTATTTAATTGCTGTACACTGTTAGCAATTTCATATGGCGTAATGGTGCCGTAAGCCGTGTGCTGCTTGAAGTCAATGCCAGACGCTGTTTCAGCAGACGTGGTTAATGTAATTACTGATGAAGGCGTGGTGTAGTATTTATAAGTTTCGGGGTAAATGATGTAATTGCCATTGGCGAGGCTGCTGAATGAATAGGCTCCTGTGGCGTCGGTATAAGTGTAGGTGAGCGTATGGCCTGTTGCGTCTTTGAGGTAGATAAGCATTCCGGTAGCGGGTATGTCGCCCGATGTACCCCTGCCTGCACCCGAAACAACATAGCCGCTGATGAAGCCTGGGCCGGATGGTACTGTGCCGTAAACCATAGTGATGTTCAATACATCTGCACCGCTGGTATGTGCAACTGTGGCTGCAGAATCCCAATGGGGAGTGGAGAGGCTATATGTGGGTATGTAACCACTGGTACCCGGTGTTTCACCGAGGAGGTCGGCTTTTACCATGTAGCTGCCTGCCGGTTCGCCATCAAATTCGTAGTAAGGTGTGCCGCTTGCCATACAGGTGTACATGGAATCTTCCGCGCTGATAACACTGTCGGACGGGTTGAACTGGATAAGCCATACTTTAAAGCTGTCTGTTGAAGAACCGCCGGAGTAGGTGATATTGCCGGAAATGGTGTTGCCGGAAACAGTAACAGAGCCGGTCATGTTCCTGGTACAGCCTGTTGTAGCATTGCTGGCAACTACAGTATAGGTACTTGCAGCAGTTTCTACGCCAATGGATAAAGCTGACCCTGTGCCTGAGACAGGACTTCCAACTGTTGATGAGCTATTATATAGTTGGTAATTAACACCAGAAGCAGAACCGCTAAGGCTAATATCCATACCGCCGCCGCAGGTAGCCGCTGTACCTATTACTGAATAGATGGTTGGTAAAGGATTGATGGTAATGGTATCGCTGCCAGACATAGTTGCAGAGCAGCCTGTAGCAGCATTGGTAGCCACTATGGTATAAACGCCTGCGGCTGTCATCATTCCGAAATCAAGCGCAGAACCTGTACCGGGAATTGGAGCACCCATTGCCGCGCCACCATTAAACAATTGGTAATTAACCCCCGGATCAGAATTGGCGATACCTACATCTGAACCGGTGCCACCGGTGCAATAGCCGCCACCGCCAGTTACAGCGTATGCGCTTGGCAAAGGAGATACTGTAATGGTTGCCGTGCCGCTCATTGCTGCCGAACAACCGGAAGGGCTGGTAGCAACTACGGCATAAGTTCCGCCGAGAGTCATGGCGCCAAAAGACATAGCAGCCCCGGTGCCTGTAACAGAACTTACTACTGTGCTGCCGAGCGATAAGGTATAAGTAACACCTGTACCGGAACCACTGATCCCGATAGCAGAGCCGGCGCCACCGGCACAATAGCTGCCCCCGCCGGTAACAGAATAAACTGCTGGCAGCGGGTCAACCGTCATTATCATAACGGATGCACAACCGGTGCTTAAAGTATAGGTAATTGTGGTTACCCCGGCTGCTACCCCGGTTACTACTCCGCCTGCGGAAATGGTTACGGATGGACTTGAAACGCTCCACGTTCCACCTCCCGATGCGGCTAATGTAATAGAACCACCCACGCATACCGATGAAGCCCCGGAAATGGGACTTGGCAGCGGGTAAACGGTTACCGGGTGGGTTGCGTAACCGCCGCCGCCGATAGTATAGGTGACAGTAACAACTCCGGTGGATACCGCAGTAACAACTCCTGTTGCAGAGCCAACGGCAACAATAGAAGGGGCGCTGCAAGACCATACACCACCTATTGTGGCGTCAGCTAAGGTAATAGTAGTACCCCCGCACATAGTAGATGGCCCGGTAATAGGAGCGGGCGTTTGTGCATAAGATGCTGCGCATAGCATTAATGCGCTGATAGTAAGGTAAAGGTTTTTCATGTTTGTTTGTTTTTGATTTTGTGATAAAATTAATAAAGATTATGATTAAGTAATGATTTTTTTGGAGTAGCCTGTTATAAATAAGACGTAAAAAAGCAATGGAATGTTAGTAAGCAAGAGATATATTTTTTATCACAAATAATAATACTAAATACGATGAAAAATAAATAATGGAAAAACAGAACTACCGTACATTTGAAAGCATGAAGAGAATTATCCTTTTCTTTTTGCTGTTATTGCCTCGTTTTGCCCATGCGCAACAACCGGTGACAAACAATTCTGTTCTTACCATAGACAGTTTTGTTTCCCAGAAAGAAGGAACCGATACATTGCGCTACCTGAATATTTTTAAAAACTTTGCCTGGGATGTAAGTATCATGGGCAAGGACGGGAGCAGCAAGCGGTTTACCACAACAAGGGTTGATACTATAAAATCAAAAGGAATGGATAGGATAGAACTGTCAGCATCATTTGCCGTAAGCCCGCAGTTGGTCGGTACAGAGTTTGCTTTATATTATGACATTACAGGTTCGGTAATGATGAAGCTGAACGGAACGGATGTTTTGATAACCGGCGCTTTCGCAAAAAACAGCAACCCAAGATTGGGTAGTCTTGAAATATCAGGGTTTACCAACTTTGTTATAAAGGATACCGTTGAAAAAATAGAGGCCACCTATATTCCGCATCCCGGCATCGGTGAGTTTTTTTTGAATTTTGTTGTATTCCAGGTAACGAATGGGTACCACGACTATTACAAAGCGGTGTATGGGACACCTCACAAAACACCTTTTCGCTGGGGAAGTTGTCCCACACCTCCGAGGTGTGGGACAACTATGCCGGTCAGCATTCATTATTACCTGTTAATCATGGATTTTTCCTATTGGTGTATAGACGGGCTTTTGGCTAAACAATACGTTGTACCTTTGTATTTTAAAAGAGAGGAAGGCATTGGACTGTAAAGGAGACTTACGACTAATGACTTACGACTTACGACTAAAATATGTTAGATACCATTGCATCTGCCCTTGAAGACATTAAAAAAGGGAAACTACTGATCGTTGTTGATGATGAGGACCGGGAAAATGAGGGCGACTTTATCACTGCCGCCCGCAATGTAACGCCGGAGATCATCAATTTTATGTCGAAATACGGCAGGGGGCTTATCTGCGCGCCGATAACAGAAACGCGTTGCGCAGAGCTGAACCTGAACCTGATGGTGGAAAATAATACCGTTTTGCACCAAACACCATTTACCGTATCTGTGGACCTGAAAGGGCATGGCTGCACCACCGGTATATCGGCGCAAGACCGTGCAAAGACCGTGCAGGCGCTCATAGACCCTGCCACAAAGCCGGAAGACCTGGGCAGGCCCGGGCATATATTCCCGCTAAGGGCAAAGGATGAGGGTGTGCTGCGCCGCAGCGGGCATACCGAGGCTACGGTGGACCTGGCACGGCTGGCAGGTTTTGAACCGGCGGGCGTGCTGGTGGAAATAATGAATGATGACGGCACCATGGCGCGCCTGCCGCAGCTAATGGAAATAGCAAAAAAGTATGACCTGAAGATAATTTCCATAAAAGACCTTATCAGCTACCGCCTGCAAACAGAGACACTCATAAAAGAAGAAGTAAGGGTACACATGCCCACCAAGCATGGCGATTTTGAACTGGTGGCGTTTAAACAGACCAATACCGGGGAAACGCACCTGGCATTGGTAAAAGGGAAATGGCAAAAAGACGAGCCGGTACTGGTGCGGGTGCATAGCAGTTGCTTCACCGGGGATATATTGCACTCCCTGCGCTGCGATTGCGGCGACCAGTTGGTAAAGGCTATGAAAATGGTGGAGGCCGCCGGTAAGGGCGTGGTGCTGTATATGAACCAGGAGGGGAGGGGAATAGGCCTGTTTAACAAGTTGAAAGCATATAAGCTACAGGAAGAAGGCAAGGATACCGTGGATGCAAACCTGGCGCTGGGCTTTAAAACCGACCAACGCGACTACGGTGTGGGTGCGCAGATACTTCGCTACCTCGGCGTATCGAAAATGAGGCTGATGACCAATAACCCGAAAAAACGCGCGGGTATGCTTGGCTACGGATTAGAGATAGTGGAAAATGTGCCGATAGAAATAAAACCCAATGAGCATAATGAGTTTTACCTGCAAACGAAAAGGGACAAAATGGGACATGAGATAATGCGGTAATGGTTAATGGTTAATGATTAATTGTTAATGATTAATGTTTAATAATCATGTTTCTATTAAGATAGTGTGTATGTAAAGAAGAAAATATAAAAGAGGCTGTCGGAAGGCAGCCTCTTTTATGTGTGATCGGGTTATAAATATGCACATCAATCTTTCACTACCCGGATCACCTGCATATTTATACCATTTTCGCCAACCAGCAGAAAATAGATGCCTGCTGCAAGCTGGGACAGGTCCAGATCGGTATTGATAGTTAGTTGAGCGGGCAAGTTGACAGCCTGTTCCGTTTTGCCCATAATGTCCTTTACCTGTATAAACAACGGCTGCGCGGTATTCTGCGTTCCGGTGAGGTGCAGGATGCCATCTACAGGGTTTGGATACGCATTGAGCGATAACCCATTTTCATCGTTCTTTTTGATTACCTGTATAACATTGGGGCCAACAGTGATGGTCGAAGTGTCTAAAGGCAAAAACCCTTCAGTTACTTCGTAAGATGGCGTAGTTGCGTAGTACGCCACTGCCTGGCCTGCGGTCCAGTCCACCATTATTGATGAACCGGAATAACTGCCGCCCGCGCCTGCCACTACGCTTTTGGCTATGGTCTGCGCCCTTGTGCCTGTAAACAGGAAGCACAACATGATCGTGGCCGGAATTAAAATTTTATATTGTTTCATGGTTGTTATTTTTTGTAAACTACAAATTGAAAAATATTATCGGCAAGCAGGCTGGTTACATTATAGGTAGAGACCACGAGGCTGCCGCTTAAACCGGTTGTTTGTATGAAACCTATCGCCCCGGATAATGTGGTGATAGCGGTCATGTTACTGGTAGAATAACTTTCACCTGCAATATTGACCGTGAAAGTGCCTGTACCTGTATGGGTAACCGAAATGTTATTCGATCCGTTCAGCACCGCGCCGGCTGCGCTGATGGTACCCCAGGCTAACGGGAGCATATTTGTTGTATCGGTATTCTTGTTCACCTTACCTGTAACCGTTACATTGCCTGTTGCGTTTACATTTGTTGCGCCGAGATTTCCGGTGGCTGTTATATTGCCTGTTGCATTTACATTATTACCTGCCAGGTTTCCGGCTGCTGTTATATTGCTGCCTGCCATTATAGCGCCGGTGGCATTTACGCTTGTTGCCGCAAGGGTTCCGGTAGCCGTGATGTTTGTCCCGTTCACATTCCCGGTAGCCATGATGTTGGTACCTGCGGTTATGCCTCCTGTTGCATTTACGCTGGCTCCTCCCAATGTGCCGGAAGCGGTAATATTTGTTCCGGTTACATTGCCTGTTGCACTAACATTAGCCCCTTCCAGCATACCGGAAGCAGTAACATTTGTTCCGGTAACATTGCCCGTTGCAGTAACGTTTGTGCCTGCCGTTACACTACCCGTGGCGCTGATATTTGTACCGCCCAGGGTACCTGTAGCTGATAAATTGGTCCCGGTTATATTCCCGGTTGCATTTACATTATTTCCTGCAAGGTTCCCGGTCGCTGTTATATTAGTGCCTGCAGTTATGTCGCCGGTAGCATTTACATTATTACCTGCCAGGTTCCCTGCTGCAGTTATATTGCTTCCCGCCATAATAGCGCCGGTAGCGTTTACACTTGTTGCCGCCAGGGTTCCGGTAGCGGTGATGTTTGTTCCGTTTACATTCCCGGAAGCCATGATGTTCGTTCCTGCGGTTATCCCTCCCGTGGCATTTACACTGGCTCCTCCCAATGTGCCGGAAGCGGTAATATTTGTTCCGGTTACATTGCCTGTGGCGGTTACATTAGTTCCTGCCGTTACGCTACCTGTGGCGCTGATATTTGTACCGCCGAGCGTTCCTGTTGCTGTCAGATTGGTTCCTGTAATATTGCCGGTGGCATTAAGATTATTACCGGCAAGGTTTCCTGTAGCTGTGATGTTAGCCCCTGACATTATGGAACCCGTAGCATTTACACTTGTTGCCGCCAGGGTACCGGTAGCCGTGATGTTTGTTCCGTTCACATTCCCGGTAGCCATGATGTTCGTTCCTGCGGTTATGTCTCCTGTTGCATTTACATTTGCGCCTGCAAGGTTTCCGGTGGCAGTTATATTGCTGCCGGCAGTTATAGCTCCGGTAGCATTAACACTTGTCGCAGCCAGGGTTCCGGTAGCCGTAATATTGGTTCCGTTTACATTTCCCGTAGCCGTAATGTTGGTTCCGGCAGTTACGCCGCCCGTAGCGGTTACATTTGTTCCACCGAGATTTCCTGCTGCATTTACATTGCCATTGGTGGCTATATTGCCGGAAGCCAGCGCCACCGATGCAGTTTTTACGCCGCCCGAAACATACTGAAACGTGCTGGTACTGTCATTAAATTCCAATCCCGTATTAGCCATAGCAGGGCTGTGGGATATTACCATCTGTGTAGGGTTCGTAGTTCCGCCGGCGAACAATGTAAGGCCGCCCGACTGCTTTGCATAGGGAACAGCTACAAGCTGCGTAGTACCCAGGTCAATAAAAGAAGCCCCCCCGGTAGGGTCCACCTTCACATCAATGTAATATGGGCCGGCATTCCATTTAATGGTATTCCACGTGCCTGTTACCACAGAGCCTGCGCCAATAGTGGCGTTTACCAACCCCTGCGGGGTGGTTACCATCATCTGTGTTTCTGTATAAACATTTGTGCCGGTTGCGGATCCCTGCATCACTGAAAATTCCAGGTTCACATTGGTACCTGACAGGGGAACACCTGCGCTGCTGCGGATCACGGCCTGGTAGCTTATCCCTTCCCCCTGTTGCGCACTTGCCTTCTCTAAGACAAGCAAACTGATAAACGTAAGTAGTAATAAATACTGTTTTTTCATAGCGATTTGTTTTAAAAGATTAATAATGAGTACGGTTCAACTAAAACCATGCCATTATTATCCTTCAGCAGTTGTTATCTGCGTATTGAAAAACAGTCTGCACGCCCGATTGGAGCGATATGGATGCCTATATTATTGGCGCTCAACGAAACTTTGGATTATTTGCTTTATCTATGTGCCGCAAATAAGCCGATGCTGAATTTGCAAACTAATGGGTGTGATAGTTCCCAAAAAATGTGGAGAAAGAATCCCAGGCCGTATATTGTAACCGTCTGTAAAATAAATTTTGGATATAACCAATTATTAAGCAAATTTTACAGGATAAGGGGAAGCCCCTTCAGGGGTTTGGGGTTTTTGGTTTTATGAAGATACTATTTCTTGCAAATCGGGTGCCGTTTCCGCCATATAGGGGCGATAAACTAAAGATATTTAATCTTGCGAAAAGATTAAAGGATCGGCATGAGTTGCACCTGCTTACGTTTGCACAAACAAAGGAAGACCTGGGGTATAAAACGGAGCTTGAGAAAATATTTACACAGGTTCATCTTGTTTATTTGCCAAAATGGAAGTCTGCAATTAATTGCTTACCTGGGCTGTGGGATGCAACTCCTTTCCAGGTGCTTTATTTTAAGTCGGATGAATTACAGCATAAATTGGACGAACTTTTAAAGAGCAAAAACTATGATGCCGTTCATGTGCAGCATCTGCGTATGTCGCCATATTTGTCGCAGCGGAAAGATATATCCCGTATCCTTGACTTGCCGGATGCTTTCTCCCTTTACTGGGAACGCAGGAAATTGGTGAAGCGCGGCCTGGCGGTAAAACTGTTTGAAAACATAGAGCAGCATAGAGTATTGAAGTATGAGCAGGTACTTAAAGAATATGATCTATCGTTAGTATGCTCTGTGGAAGACCTGGATTACTTAGCAAGGACCCACAAAGCAAGTAACCTGCGCCTGCTGCCCAATGGTGTGGACCTGGAAACATTTGCCCCACGCGGCCACGACTATACACATAGTAAAACCATATTGTTTACCGGAAACATGGACTATGCGCCTAATGTAGATGCGGTAAATTATTTTGCGGAAACAATTTTGCGCATAATAAGGTCGAAAATAGCCGATGTTAAATTTGTTATTGCCGGGCAGAAACCGGTACAAAAAGTAACAGCCCTCGCCAATGAATATATAACCGTAACCGGGTTTGTAAAAGACCTTGCAGCCACCTACAACAGCGCCAGCGTAGTGGTAGCCCCTTTAAGGTTTGGCGCAGGCACCCAGAATAAGGTGCTGGAAGCCATGGCTATGGGTGTGCCTGTGGTTTGCTCCCATATAGGCTTTGGCGGCTTAGGAATTAAAAGCGGCGAAGGAGCCATCATGCAAACAGACCCGGTTGCATTTGCAAACAGTGTTATTGAGCTACTTGAATCAGAAGCGCTGCGGCGCAGGGTAGGGCAGGAAGGGATGAACGTGGCCAGGAATAAGTTTGACTGGGATATTATTGCAAAAACACTGGAAGGGTATTTTGAGGAGATCAAAAAACACTGACGGCATTTAGTCTAATGTTGACACATAGTCTAAAAGCGTTTGTTTCCGGTATTCTTTAGGCTTCAACGCCAATCCATAAGCCTTGTTGATGTCGGAAACGAGTTTTCTTTTCATGCTTGTCGTCCAGAAGCTCTTTAGTTTTTCAGTATGGCTATCATACATTACCCGTGAACGCTGGTTAAAGAACTCCTTTGAATGATAATTGAATGAAAAGTAAGTATCGTAAACGGATAGTTTGCCGGTATGGAATACGCGGTAAAGCCGGTTGTCATTCAGCTTAGTCATAAAAAGGGACTGGTTATTTTCATACAGCATTATTGCGGTGAGGTTTGAATCCTTTATTTTGTAGGTATAGGTGGAATCCTGGCCGGGGTCAGTTTTTATACATACAGCATTATCTGCGCATACAATAATGCCTAGCAGCGTATCTGTTCCGTAAACAATGTACCCCGTGCAGATCTTTTTCCGCAGGTCTTTAAACGCATCATCATCTGATGAATAATGAGCGGCGGCATATCCTCCTCCGTGGCTGCATCCATGCCCGCAACCGCCTTTTGCGTAAACACTATTTACAAAAAACAGCAAGGCTGCAAAAATGAAAACCGGGTATAGTTTCATAAAAAATGATTTTAGCAAAAATAAACCGGTTTCCTATTTTCGGAGGTTAATTATAGTTAATGCTATGGTTTCTATGCGATAAGATGCAATTCTGACATTTTATTTTAATTTTACCACTAGGAACGCAAAGGAAAACACAAAGCCCAACAGGTGGGTATATTTACAAACTATGAAAGATTCTTTTTTAAATAAAAAACTGCTGATACTGGGCGCTATTTGCGTGCTGACTTTTATTTGTTTCAGATATACGCTGAATAACCAGTTTACAAACTGGGACGATGATTTTTATGTAACCAACGACCCGTACATAAAATCATTTACCGCCGAAAACCTGAAAGCCATTTTTACGCAAGACATCACCAAGAACAACTTCCACCCGCTGTGCATGTTGTCGCTGGCTATCAACTATCATTTTTCGCAGCTTAACCCGGAAGCCTATTATCTGACCAATGTCCTGATCCATATAGCAAATGTGATCCTGGTTTTTTTCCTGCTGCTGCAATTGTGTGTGCGCCTGAAAGCCGATGAGGTAAGCCAGCTTTTTATAGCGGGTTTTGGCGCTTTGTGGTTTGGCATTCATCCTATGAGGGTGGAGTCGGTGTCGTGGATAGCGGAGCGTAAGGACGTGCTGTATGCGTTCTTCTATTTTGCAGGGCTGCTCACTTACCTGCAATACCTTTCTTCCAATAAAATGAAATGGTACTGGGCCACCTATGCTTTGTTTGTGGCATCGTGCCTTTCAAAGCCTATGGCGGTGGTGTTTCCCTTTTCTCTATTGTGTTTAGATGTATTATTACAAAGGCCGTTGGGCAAGAAATTAGTTATCGAAAAAATTATTTTCTTTGCCAGTTCGCTCGTCTGCGGAGGCGCGGCCATTTACACGCAGCACAAGACAGGGGCAATTGCTTCTTTTGATACGCTGACCCTCGCCGAGCGTATTATGTATGCGTCTTATGGCTTTGTTATGTACCTCGTAAAAGTATTTAACCCTACCTACCTGTCCACTTTTTATCCATATCCATACCGTTATATCAGCGGGTACTTGCCGGTCATATACTATGCCGCCCCGCTTATTTCCATTGCGGTTGTGGCGCTTCCTCTGTACTATACCTACAAGCGCAATAAGGCGTATTTCTGGATCGTGGCTTTCGGTATGGGATATTTCGTAGCCAATGTGATGTTTGAGTTGCAATTTATGTCGGTAGGCGCGGCAATTATGGCCGACCGCTATTCTTATGTTGCCTACTTCGGTTTGTTTTTCATGATCTTTTTCTTCCTTAATGAGATCAGAAAACGTTTCCCCGCTTATAAGACTGCCTTGTTGGTTGTATTGCTTTGCGCATCGGGTGGGCTGGCTTACGGCTGTTATGAGCGCACCTATGTGTGGCATGATTCGGAGACGTTGCTGTCAGACGCTATTGAAAAATACCCGATGCGGGCATTGCTGTCTTATAAATGGTTGGGTAATTATTATTTAGACCAGGGAGATTATGACAAAGCGCTTGAAAACTATGAAGTGCTGACCACCCTTCGCGCCGCAGACGCACGGGTATATGACCGGATCGCGGTGATCTATGCAGGTAAAAAAGAATACCAGAAAGCGTTTGAGGCGTTCCAGAAATCGCTGGAGGTACAGAATAATGTATATAAAACCTACATAGACAGATCGCTGGTTTATGCAGCAATGGGCGATACCACTAATTCGCTGAAAGACTTTGTTACGGCATACCAGCTTGGTAAAGATCAGGATAATAAGGAAAATAAAGCGGAGAAAGCATTGTCTGACAGTTGTTTCAATTTTGTTCAGAACAAAAGATTCGACCTGGCAATAAAGGAATATGATATGCTGCTGAATATACTGCCTGCCAACCCGTTTTACTATTTCTACCGTGGGGTGGCGGAATACAGTACAGACCGTCTTGGCCCGGCGATGAATGACTGGTTGGTGGCTGTAAGGTTCAACAACAGGGATGTAAAACAATCAGCGTCTTATGACCTCTGTGTGGCATTCGATGCTTTAGGCAATGATTCCTTAGCGGTTTATTATGGCGAAATGGCTATAGGCGCGGGGTATGATAAAATGGCGCCCGACTACCTTGCGGGTTTGAAACAGAAAAAAGCACAGCAACAGGCGGGAAGGATAAATCCACAGCATTAAAATAGCATAGTTGTTCCATACCAGCGCGAGGAAGGTGTGCCACACCAGAAAAAGGTGTGGCACACCTGGGCTGCTATTATTGTATCCCGAAAATAAATTTTTGCATTTCTTTTTAATAAAAGCGGGCAGGTGGCACCATTTTTTAATGATTGCTATTGAAAAATGATTGTTGATCTAAAACCAAAAACTATGAAAAAGATTTTTTTAATGCTGACAGTTTTCGCCGCCGGGAATTGTTTCGCGCAAACCAATCAAAACTGCTTCAGCGTACCGCTTAGTTTAAATGAAGATACTAAAGAGGTAACCGTTGACAAAAGCCCGATAAACACGACTAAGGAAAAGGAGTATGTTTATTGCGACTGGCGAAAAAACAGGAAATCGCCCATGCCGGCGGAATATGCCGATCTGACCGACCCGAAGGCGTCCAGGCCTATATTGGTGAATTGCACAAAAAATATGCAGGCGGTAACACAAACTTACAAGGTGAGTGTGAGCGGGCCGCAAGACAATTTAAAAGTATGCCCGGATTTACCGGTAACCTTATCTACTGATATTAATGTAGAGAAAGAAGCAGACTATACCGGGTACTATCCTTCCACGGTCAAAAACAATTACAAGGAAGTATCAAGAAGAGTATATAGAAAGACTGCAAGGAATATGCGCAATGCAAAACGTAAGGAAGAAAAAATGGCCCGCCTTACCGGGCTTCATGTAGAGGGTCCGACAGAAAATGGATAGATAGTTCAGCATAGCTGAACAGGAAAAACCGCCCCGGTAGAAAAGTGCAATACTTTCTACCGGGGTTGTTTATTTATAAATTGTTTAAACAAAGTGAATTGTACTGGCTTATAGGTTAGCTAATGGTACTTACATCCTTAGCCGCAGCTCTGCCAGCGGGAATAATACGTTCCGTTTTGTAGTGGAGCAATAAATGATTCTGTAATGAAAATTGAAAGGTGGTTTCTGATGGGGCAGAGCCACCTTTTTTGGTTTTTGTTGAAATAATGTTGATAATTTTTAAAAGCGTATAGCATTTATAATATCAATAGTTTATTTTTGTAAAACAATGCTTTCCTATATGAATTTGAAGTTAGCCAAAGATGTAAAAGTGGTGGATTTATTTTGTGGTATAGGTGGGCTAAGTCATGGGTTCGGGTATGAAGGGTTTAATGTAGTTGGCGGATTTGATATTGATGAGACTTGCAGGTTTGCATTTGAAGTAAATAATAAAGCTCCTTTTTTTTCAAAAGATATTTCAACGGTTACAGGTGCCGAAATAAACAAGCTATTTATAGACGCCAAAGTAAAAGTTTTAGTTGGTTGCGCTCCTTGCCAGCCATTCTCTTCTTATACGTTTAAAGACAAAGAAAAAAACAATAATAAATGGGAACTCTTGTATCAGTTTGCCAGGTTGGTAAAAGAAACAAAACCAGACATTGTTTCAATGGAGAATGTAGCCCAATTGCTTAATTTTAAAAAAGCGCCAGTGTTTGAAGATTTCCTGGATGAGCTAAAAAACGAAGGTTATTTTGTAAGTTACCAGGTTGTGCATTGCCCTGCATATGGGATTCCTCAAAACCGGAACAGGCTTGTATTACTTGCGTCAAGATTAGGTGAAATAGCGTTAATTGAGAAAACACATACACCCGATAAATACCCTAATGTAAAAGACACTATAGGCAAAATGCCTAAAATAAAAGATGGAGAAACTGATAAAAATGACGTGTTACATTTTTCGAGAAAACTAAGCCCGCTTAATAAAAAACGCATAAGACATACACCCTATGGCGGGAGTTGGAAAGATTGGCCGGAAGAATTGGTTTTAGAATGCCACAAAAAAGATTCCGGCAAATCATATCCCAGCGTTTACGGCAGGATGAAATGGGAAGAACCAGCGCCAACAGTTACAACGCATTGTATCGGTTATGGCAATGGCCGTTTTGGGCATCCTGAACAAGACAGGGCTATATCATTAAGAGAAGCTGCGCTATTTCAAACCTTTCCGGTAAACTATAAATTCTATGATCCTGAAAAAGAATTTTCAACAGTAGTAATTGCCCGGCAATTAGGCAATGCTGTACCGGTTTTATTAGGACAGGTTATAGCCAAAAGTATAAAGGAACATTTAAAATTTATTTCAAAATGATTTCTGAAGAACAAAAACAAAAAGCGGAAGCACAAATATTGCTTGAAAAAGTTCCGGTAGATTATGATACAAGGGAATTTACTGTAGAGCATATAGTTGAAATGTACAATAAAAATGAGTACAAAATTCCACCGTATCAGCGGGAGTTTGTTTGGAAAAAAAATAAACAATCTAAATTTATAGAATCTGTTTTGTTAGACTTACCAATTCCCTATTTATTCTTTGCTGATGACAAAGTTGAAGGGAAGTTGGAAATAGTAGATGGTTCACAAAGGATAAGAACATTAGATGCGTTTATAAAAAATGAACTGATATTAGAAGAGCTTGATAAGTTGGATGAACTAAATGGTTATAGATTTCATGATTTATTGGAAAGCCGGCAAAGACGTTTTTTACGGAAAACATTACGATCTATTGAGCTTACTGAAGAAGCTGATTTCGAAACGAAAAAAGATTTATTTAGAAGAATAAATACCGATCCTTATGATTTGTCAGATATGGAAATAAGAAAGGGGCTGTATGAAGAGGGACCTTTTTATTCACTCATAAAAAAATGTTCCGAGAATGAAGTGTTTATTGAATTGTGTCCTGTTTCTGAAACCAGAAAAAATAGAGGAGAACGACAGGAATTAATACTTCGTTTTTTTGCTTATTTAGAAGGGTATAAAATGTTTGTTCATCGCGTTGATGTATTTCTTGATGAATATATGGAAATGAAAGCTAAAAATGGATTTAATGAAAACCAAATGCAGAATGAATTTAACAACATGCTTCAGTTTGTTCAATTAAACTTTCCTAATGGATTTAAAAAAGGGCCTAATGATAAATCCACTCCCAGAGTAAGATTTGAAGCTATTTCTGTGGGAACTGGATTAGCTCTAAGAGAAGATAATTCGTTAATTGGGCAAAAAGTTGATATTTCTAAATGGATTGATGGAGAAGATTTTAAGATTAAAACTACTTCTGATGCTGCAAACAACAAGAGAAAAGTAGTAGAACGAATTGAATTTGTACGAAATAAAATACTCGGGCAATGAATGAAGCGAGAAGAATATTTGAAGGAAGAGAAAAGGAAATAGAACATTATTTTATTCATCTTCAAAAAGTTGAAGAAGGAAGTAATGACACCTTATTCAGAATATTAAAAGCAAACTTGCTATTGATGCTTTATAATATTGTTGAAGCCACAATTTCGAATGCTATAGATGCAATCAGGTTAGCTATTCACAATGATCAGAATGTAAATTTTGATTGTTTGAAAAATGAAATTCGAGTGCAAATAATAAGGGATTTAAAGAAAAATGTTAGTCCAGATCATTTCATCAAATCATCAAAGGATATTTCCCATGATATTGCTAAACTTTCCTTTAAAAAGGAAGAAATTTCAAGAGGTAATATAGATAGAAGTATTATTATTGATTTGTCAAAAATTTATGGTTTTAATGTCAATGATAGCAATTATCAAGAAACGGGTCATGGTAACACTTTAGTATCAATAAAAGAGAAAAGAAACGATTTAGCTCATGGAACTTTTTCTTTTGCGGATGTTGGTAAGGAATACACAATGCAAGATTTAGAAAAATATAAAAACCAGACTATTAAATACATTGGCTTTATATTGGACAGCATTGAATCCTATCTCATAAATCAGGAGTATAAACAACCTGCCGCATAACCGACATAAAAGATCGCAACCACCTTTTTCGTTTTACCCGACCCTCATTTCCCCGCAAGGTTTAAATAAGGCGATACATATTTTTTGCTGTGTTCTATGCAGTTAAAATCGCGTTAAACCGTATTTGCATATTTTGTTACGAATACCTACGCCCTATTTTTGTATCTTCGCGCACTTTTCATAAAGTATCTTGATGGATTTATTGAACTCACTTGACCAAAGCAAATTGCCAAAGCATGTAGCCATTATAATGGATGGCAACGGGCGTTGGGCTAAAGAGCGCGGCCAGGACAGGGTTTATGGCCACCACGAGGGGGTGATAAGCGTGCGGGAGATAGTGAACGCCAGCGCGGAAGCCGGCATACAATATCTTACGTTGTACGCCTTCTCGGCAGAGAACTGGAACCGCCCGAAAGCCGAAGTGGACGCGCTGATGGAGTTGCTGGTGAACACAATAAGAAAAGAAATAGAAGACCTGCGGAAGAATAATGTGCGGTTGCACATCATCGGTGATTTCGCGAGCCTGCCGGATATTTGCCGGCGGGAACTGAATGAGGCAATGGAGATAACCGCAACCAATACGGGGCTTAACCTTGTGTTGGCATTGAGCTACAGCTCGCGGCAGGAGATAGTGGACGCCGCAAGGAAAATAGCGCAACAGGTAGCTGACGGGACATTGAAACCCGCCGAAATTGACGAGCGCCTTTTTCAACGGTACCTGAATACTGCTTCTTTTCCCGACCCGGAACTGATGATACGGACGAGCGGCGAATACAGGATAAGTAATTTTTTGTTGTACCAATTGGCCTATGCCGAGCTTTATTTTACCAATGTGCATTGGCCTGATTTCCGTAAGAACAATTTATATGAAGCATTGCTGAATTACCAGCAGCGCGAACGCCGTTTTGGCAAAACAAGTGAACAAATTCAAACGAACACCCCCCAGCATGTATAAAGGCGTTATTAAATATAGTTTGTTGCTTTTTTGTGTTATTTGCATTACCAGGGCTGGCGCCCAGATCGGTGGTTCCGGCGCCGGCCTGAATAAAATATTACAGCAGTCGCCATCGGCAGGGGACAATACAAGGCCCAAAGAATATCAACTGGCAGGTATTACCGTTTCCGGCGACAAATACCTGGACCAGGACCTGCTGATAGCCGTTACCAACCTTACCGTAGGCGAGAAACTTTTTCTTCCCAATGACGAGCATATAGCTAAGGCAATAAAGGCGCTCTGGAAACAGGAACTTTTCTCCAACGTGGATATTACCATTACCAAGTACATAGAAGACAAGGTATTTATTAACATAGCTGTAGAAGAGCGCCCGCGCCTGAGCAGGTTCAACTTCAGGAATATAAAACCATCTGAAGCAAAAGAACTGAAAGGCAAGCTATCATTAGTGAACAATAAAGTGGTAACCGACGCCACTAAGAAAGAAGCGGTGGTGCGCATAAAGAAATTCTACACCGATAAGGGTTACGGAAGGGTGAAGGTATCGGTACTGGAAAGGAATGATACGGCGGCTATCAATAAGGTGATACTCACATTCGTGATTAATAAAGGCAATAAAACACACATCAATGATGTAAATATTGTAGGTGAGCAACATGCTGCCGAGACTCGGCTGAAAAGGACTTTGAAAGGCACAAAAGAAATGACCCGGTTTACCCTGCACCCTGACCAGGAAACAGTTTATGATGTGCCTAAGCGGTCATTTGGGAAGTATATGCGCAATTTTGGATTCCTTTCCCCTTCCCAGACATTGGACGCGCTTGAGCCTTATTTCCGGTTTAAACTTTTTACATCTTCAAAATTCAATCAGTCTAAGTTTGATGAAGATAAACAATCGCTGGTGAGTTATTACGGTACCCTCGGTTACCGTGATGCGGCAATTGCTTCTGACACTATTTACCAGGTAAAGAACGGCAATATTAATATTGACATCAGGGTAAAAGAAGGCCGCAAGTATTATTTCGGCGACATCACCTGGAAGGGTAATACAAAATACACCAGCGAATTTCTTTCGCGCACGCTGGCAATAAAAAAGGGAGATGTGTATAACCAGCAACTCTTAGAAACGCGCATGGGCAGGCAGTTAAGCCCCGATGGCAATGGGGAGGACGTGAGCAGCCTGTACATGGATGACGGTTACCTGTTCTTCAATATAGACCCGGTGGAAATTTCTGTTCAAAACGATACCATTAATTTTGAAATGCGCATCACGGAAGGCTCCCAGGCTACCATAAGGGATGTGAACATCAGCGGTAACGAACGTACCAACGAGCATGTTATCCGCCGGAATATACGCACATTGCCGGGAGATAAATTCAGCCGCGCACTCCTTATCCGCTCCCAGCGCGAGATAGCAAATCTTGGTTTCTTCGACCAGGAAAAAATAGGTATCCTCCCCAAGCCGCACCCTGAAGACGGGACTGTGGATATAGACTATACCGTAGTGGAAAAATCGAGCGACCAGTTGCAGCTATCGGCAGGTTTTGGCGGCGGCGTAAACTTTTATGGTAATGTAGGTATCACGTTCAATAACTTCGCTATCCGCAATATCTTCAAGCCCAAAATGTGGGATCCCTTACCGGTAGGCGACGGGCAGAAATTTTCTATCAGCTACTCGTCGAACGGCGCGTATTATAACTCGTTGAGTACCGCGTTTACAGAACCCTGGCTGGGTGGCCGCAGGCCAAATGCCTTAACCGCCAATATAGTGTATAGCAAATACTCTGCTGCTGCTGTAGGTACCGACCCAAACCTGTCGTTCCTGCGTATGGCGGGCGGCGGGCTGTCTATGGGTAAGCGCCTGAAATGGCCTGATGACTACTTTGTGTTCAACTACGGTATTTTTTATAACAACTACAGGCTGCAGGACTATGCGTTGGTGCCGAATTTCACAGATGGTTTCAGCAATGATTTCCACTTTAAGTTTGTGTTATCGCGCAATTCCATTGATGTGCCTTTGTATCCCCGCAGTGGTTCAAACGTATCATTCACTTTGCAGATAACGCCGCCTTACAGCGCTTTCACCGGCATTGATTATGCAACCGAATCTTACCAGGAGAAGTACAAACTTATTGAGTACCACAAGTATAAGTTTACCGCAGACTTCTACCAGAAAATATATGGCAACCTGGTACTGAGACTGGTGTCGAAGTATGGGTTCCTGGGTTATTACAATTCGGGTATCGGGTTTTCACCATTTGAACGGTTCCAGGTGGGGGGAGACGGTTTGTCGGGTTATTCTTACTTCATAGGTAAAGACATCATCAGCCAGCGTGGTTATGGTATATATGCCACAGACGCTACGATTTTCAATAAGTACCAGGCGGAACTGCGTTATCCTTTTTCATTAAGCCCTACGGCTACCATTTATGGCTTGATATTTGTAGATGCGGCTAATGCGTGGGAAGATTTCTCTACGTATAACCCTTTCCAGCTTAACCGGGATTTTGGCGTGGGGATAAGGATATTCCTGCCTATGTTCGGGCTACTGGGATTGGATTATGGTATAGGTATAGACCAGTATAACCCTGCAAATGGCACTACCGGGCTTCAGAACCTGGGTAAGTTCAACTTTATGCTGGGCTTTGAGCCGGAATAAGGAACATTGACAAAATATAGGTTTATCAAAATTTTAGCTTTATAGCGTTCTATTTAACATAGAATATTACCTAACTTTATCGTTCTTATTAAAAGAGATTTTCGGTTAAACTTTATTATATGAAAAACATACTGGTTAGTGCATTGCTTGTATTAGCATCGGTTTCGGGCGCAAATGCGCAGCAACATTATTGCATAATAGACTCGAAGTACATACTCGAAAAAATGAGCGACTATAAAGACGCCCAGAGTAAATTGGACAACCTTTCAAAAGGCTGGCAAAAGGAAATAGACGACAAAATGGCCGAGGTGGATAAGATGTATAAAGGCTACCAGGCAGAAAAACCCATGCTCTCTGACGATATGCGCAAGAAACGCGAAGATGAGATAGTGGCTAAAGAAAAAGAAGCCAAAGACCTGCAAAAACAACGTTTCGGGTACGAAGGCGACCTGTTTAAAAAACGCCAGGAGTTTATTAAACCTGTTCAGGACCGGGTGTTTAATGCCGTACAGAAAATGGCTTCTTCCAAAAATTACGACCTTGTGCTGGATAAGGCAGGCGGCGTTACCCTCTTTTATGCCGACCCTAAATTGGACAGGAGCGATGATGTTTTAAAAATTCTTGGAATAAACAAATAATGGCATTTACTTTGCACATCAAAAAAAATAAACAAACGAAAAAATATAATGAAAAAAATCGTAATTCTCCTTGCTTGTAGCCTGCTGACAAGCGCAATAGCTTTTTCCCAAACATCATCGCCGAAAGTAGGATGGCTCAATTCTTCTGAACTGCTTTCTGCTATGCCGGAAAGGGCTAAAGCCGACTCTGATATGGCTAAATATGCCAAATCTTTCCAGGACGCCATTGACGATATGATGAAGGAATACCAGACCAAGGGGCAGCAGTACCAGGCTAATGAAAAAACCATGTCTGACGCTATAAAGGAGGTAAAGATGAAAGAAATACAGGACCTGCAAAACCGTATAGAAGGGATGCAGCAGAGCGCACAGGAAAAATTGCAACAGAAGAAGCAGGATGTATATGCGCCTATATTAGAGAAAGCACAGAAAGCGATAGAAAGCGTGGCAAAGGAAAAAAGCTACGATTATATTTTCGATAAGAGCGGCGGCACTTTGCTGTACGGCAGGGAAGGTGATAATATCCTCCCGTTGGTAAAGGCCAAGTTGGGGATCAAGTAATTTGTTGTTATCAATTTTTTGTATAGCTCCGGGTTTTAGCCCGGGGCTTTTTTTTGTCTGAATCACGGATTAGGCGGATTAAAAGATTTCACGGAAATGCGAGCGTAAAGATGTTTCGTTCCTCAACACGAAATGGTTCGACGCGGTTCACTGTAACAATAATCTGCCATAAAGGTGGGGTGGTTATTGAAAAGGGGCAATACGATTTTTCTATTTGGATATTGTTGATAAAATTGTGGCAATTTATTGTGGCTGCTGTTTTTTAAAATGATTGATCTTCCAGGTAAATACGAGTAAAAAATAGCGTTGCTGGATATTGCTGCGGCTATCTTGTATGTAGGTGTCGGTGATGGTGTGCTGGATATTGTTATTCTCATTGAGCAGGTCGAAGAAGGACAGGCGTATGTCGCCCTGGCGTTTTTTGAATAGCTTTTTTCCTACACTCAAATTCCATAACAAATAATCCTGGTTGTAGCCCGCCGACAGGCCGGAGTTGGATTGGTAATTGATGGCGGTATTGACAACAATACCTTTCCACAATATAAGGTTTATGGAGGCTTTGCTTGTGCCATTGATATACGTGGTATTTAGCTGCCTGTTTATGGAGTTTTCATTGGACACCACATTGACATTTGAGGATAGCAGGAAGTCCACATTCTCGCTGATGTTGCTGCCGATGGATGCGCCGAGGCCGGCATTTTTATTTTCCTGCTCATTCACCACATTGTTTATAATAGATGGCGATTGGTTCATACCCGCATTGAGGCTAAGGTTGAGGTGGCATTTTATACTGCTCAATGGCATACCATAAGAGATATTGCCCGAGAGGGAACGATTACCGTTAATATTTACCGGCATAGTAAGCTGTGAACCGGTGGCGAGGATAATATTTTGCGTGATAGTGGTATCGTGCGTGGCAATAATGGAATTGGTGGCAATGGCATGTTGCGTAACCGCGCCCGTGAGCGAAGCAGAAAAACTGTTTTTCGCATTGTTGCTGGTGGCGTTGTAGCGCAGGGTAAGGTTGTGCCGGTAAGGTTGTTTCAGCGCAGGGTTACCGGTGTAGAGATGCAGCGGGTCTATATTGTTGATCACGTTTTGCAACTGGCCTACCGATGGGGCTTGTGTGTTGGTGTTGTAGGTAGCTTGCAGGTTCTGTGTTTTGGAGCATTTGTAGTGCAGCGTGGCTGTAGGCAGCCAATTCTGGAAATTCTGGCTGAGGCGGTAGCTGACGGGCAGCGATTGGTTGTTGTATAGCTGCGTAAGCTGGTAATTAAGCCCTGCGGAAAAGGTTACTTTTTTCATGTTTACCTGGTAGCTGGCGCCTGCCCTGTGCGCTATGTTGCGGCTATAGAACACATTGGAATACTGGTCGTTGGGCAGGGAATAATTATTGGCGGTGTAAGAATAATCATCGGTGTTGCGTTGCGCGCTTGCGGGCAGGTAGCTGATGTTGTATTCCAGTTTCAGCAGGCCGTTGTTGGCGGTTGGTTCGGTGTAGGTGGCGTTGCCGGTGAGGTTCCAGGTATTTTGTTTTTGCAGGGTTTGCTGGTTCAGTGTATCACTGAGCGATGGGCTTGTGTAATAAATATTCTGCGCGGTATGTATGGTTGTGCCGTCATTGCCATTGTTGCCCGCGTTCAGGTTCATGGAAAATGTGCGGCCCCGTTTATGGAACTTATGCCGCAGCAAAATATTATTGGTAAAACTTAGCCCGGTATTGTTACTTTGGTTGCTGCTGGTGGTATTGTTTATGGGCGTCAGGGCTTCCACCGTATTGCCCGCCTGCTGCGAATTGCTGTTGTTTTTGTTTAAAGAAAATGTAGGCTGCCAGAGTATGGAGTTCATGGTATCTGCTGCGTAGTTGAGGCGCATATTGAAGCGGTGGCTATAGCCCTGGTTGGCAGAGGGGCTGGACTGGTTGAATACCTGGCCGGAATCAACGGAGAGGAGGTAGGTGCGGCGTAGCTGGCCCTCCATGCTGCTGTTGGTTTCGCTGAAAAAATAGCTGCCGCTGACGTCGGTTTTTGTACCCCATTTATCGTTGTAGTTGATGCCGCCCGCATTGGTCTTTACTATACCTGCCCCACCCCCGCCTGCTGCCGCATTGCTGTTATCGCTGGTGAAGTTCTGGATGTTTATATTATTCGATTGGCCGGTAAGTGTGATGCGCTGGTCGCCGCCAAACTGGTTGAGGGTAGTACCCGCGCCATACTTGCCATCATCGCTGTTGTCGCTGCCATAGCCGCCATACAGTTTGCCGAACAAACCATTGCGCTTATCGGGCTTGGTGATGAGGTTGATTGTTTTGCTGGTAGCGCCCTCGCTGAAGCCGGTGAACCGCTCCTGGTCGCTCTTTTCGTTATATACCTGCACTTTGTCTATCATATCGGCGGGCAGGTTTTTGAGGGAGGCGTAGGGGTCGGCGCCAAAGAAGGGCTTGCCGTCAACCAATATCTTTACCACGTTCTCGCCCTGCGCGGTTATTACCTGGCCGTTAATTTCTATGGAGGGCATTTTGCGCACGAGGTCTGCCGCGTCAGCATCGGGGTTTACTTTGAAGGCGCGGCTGTTGAACTCCAGCGTATCATCTTTCTGCACCATTGCGAGCACTTTCTCGACGACCTTTACTTCATCAAGGGGATGGCTTTCTAAAAGGAGCCGGATAACCCCCAAACCCCAAACCCCTCCCGATGAAGAATCGGGACCTTGTTCCGGGGCTTTACTCATGGTTACACTATCCTTGTATTCATCATAACCATGCGCACTTACAGTTAGATAATACAGCCCCGTATCTGTGGCTGTGATGGAGAAATTACCTTGTTTGTTTGTTTTTGATATTATAGTGTCTTTGGGATTGGCTAATACTATTTTTGCGGCGGCGATTGGCAGGCTATCTTCATCAACTACTTTGCCGGTGATGGTTTGGGAGAAAGAAAAAAAAGGAAAAAACAAGAAAAGGAAAAACCCCAAACCCCTAAAGGGGCTTCCCAACATTTTGAAACTCTTGTAGTATAAAATATGGGCGCAGATAACATGAGTAAGCCCAATCGAAGCCGTCATTTCGTAACGAAGTCCCGATTTTTCATCGGGACGCAGTGAAGAAATCTCCTGATGACTGGTTTGTTGCTTCATTCATTTTTAAACTTAGGGCGACATCTTCAAACATCAGGAGATTTACTTCGTTATTGAAGTCTTTTTAATTGTCTCAGTGATAAAGTGCTCCATTTCGTTACGTTCCGATGAAAAATCGAAACGTAACTCTCCCGATAGCTATCGGGATGAAATGACGTCTTCGATTGGGCTTTTCCCATGTTACTATTTAGGTGTACCCACACCGGAAAAAGGTGTTGGACACCTGCGCGCCATTACCTGCTGTTACTCACCACCACTTTCTCATTCCATCTCCCGCTTGCTGTGGTTGCTGATATAAAATAAACCCCCTCCGGCATTTCCATTTTTACCTGTGTGGGTGTGTTTGCTGTTGTGTTTAATTGTTTTACTTTTTCACCGAGTATATTGCTGATGGTTATTGTTGCCTGCTCATTGGTTGGGGTGGTTACAGAGAGGGTGAAATTACCGTCATTGGGGTTGGGAAAGATGGTTAATGCTGTGCCTGCGGGGTTGATATTTGTTACTTCTTCGGTACAGGCTTCTACAGTAACTATTTGTGCGGCTGTATCTGCACCACAGGTATTGGAAATGGAGTAAAATATGGTATCTACTCCAACCGTTATGCCTGTAACAGTATCTGCTGAGATTGTGGCTATAGTATTTACAGCGAACCATATGCCACCTGTTATGGTATCAGTAAGTATGACTGAACTCCCGGGACAAACAGTATCTGGCCCTGAAATGGAAACTGCTATCGGTAGCGGCAATACGTTAATATAGAAATTAGCAGTATCCGGCACATTGCCACAATCTATTATAGATACCCGGAAGGTATCTGTGCCCGCATAGCCTGTAGCAGGCGTATAAGATAGTCCTGTGGGCGTTATAGCCCCGCCTGTGGATATGGCGCTGTAAGTCGCTATAAGTGTGCCATGAGCTGTAGGAGTTAATACTGCCCAGGTTTCCGGCTGGCCGGTATTACTGTCTGCTATTACCAGCATGGAATCAATACTTATAGTTACCGGGCAGGTGGTAATACTAAATGTATGACCGGCAATAAAGGTTGGTGGGTAATTGTTAAGCACTATCCTGCGGATGCGGCTGTTGCCGTGGTCTGATATATAAAGGCTGCCGCTGCCGCAACCTGCCTGCCACACAATATCATAAGGATTATTAAACTCGCAAGTGGTAGCGGGTCCCCCATCCCCCATAAAGCCGGTTGACCCGTTGCCCGCAATGGTTGTAATAATGCCCGCCGCATCTACTTTACGTATGCGGTCGTTGCCATTATCGCAAATATATAAATTGCCAGAAGTATCGGTTGCTATGCCCCAGGGGTTGTTTAACAACGCGTTCGTTGCGGGGCCACTGTCGCCAGAGAAACCTGGTGAAGCGGTGGTGTCAGGAATACCCGCATAAGTGGTAATAATACCTGCCGTATTTACCTTGCGGACAACACCATAACCGTTATCAACAATAAATAAATTGCCTGCGGGATCTGTGGCTAAACTCCACGGAATTACCTGCGCATCAGTAGCTGGTCCCCCATCTCCTCCATAAAGATGAATCGCAATTATCGCGACACTATCTCCCGCAATGGTATTGATAATGCCTGCGGGGTTAACCATACGTACACGTTCATTGTGCCCATCACATATATATACATTCCCTGTTCCATCCGCAGCCAGCCCATCGGGATCAAACATTAAAGCGGCAGTAGCGGGACCTCCATCGCCACCAAAAGAATGGATACCACTCACACCCGCAAAACCTGTGATAATGCCTGATGTACCAATCTTACGTACATAATATCCATTATCCGATACATATACATTACCATCCTTATCGGCAGCTATAAATTGGAGACTTGAGAATACAGCGGCACTTGCCGGGCCTCCGTCCCCTGAAGGTAGTCCAGGAGTCCCTGTTCCTGCAATAGTGGTAATAATACCCGTCGGGTTCACCCTGCGGATCCTGGTGCCTTCTGCTATAAATAAATCCCCTAAAGAATCTGAAGCTATATACGCAGGGTATGGAATACCTGCAGATATAGCTAATCCTCCATCCCCGCTAAAAACTGTTGTACCGTTCCCCGCAAAAGTGGTAATTACTTGGGCATGGGTGAACTGTAATGAACAAAACAAGAATATGCTAAATAGAAAATAAATACTCTTTTTCATAACATGGTTTTGGGTAAATAAATCTACAAAATCAATTTATAAAAAACATAGGCTCCGCACCGGAAAAAGCGGAGACCTATGTTTTTGTTTTTTTTATTTACTATGAAATTCATATGATTATTCTACAGTAAAAATACATAAAAATAGCACATTAATTTCAATCAGTTTAGGCGGTTGTTACTATTGATAAATATCAATAGTAACATCGCTGCCTGAATAGGTCCATGTTGCATAATCGCTACCGGAACATCCACCTAAAAGTGTAGGTGTTGAGGATCCACCACAACCTGAATAACCTACATAACAAGTATAATCAGGTATAGGCAAACAGGCGTCATGGATTTCAACGTAGGCATAGTCCCATTCAAAGTCAGAGGGTGTGCCAGGTGAACTACACCATGCGTATGTAGAAGTACCAATGCAGCCTCCTAAACTCCATCCCGGACTATTAGAGAAATTACATGGGCTAGGAGTCCCTCCTGTGGATAAGGGGTAACTTGGAGCGACAGTAATTGTATTTCCTACCATATAGCCGCAAGGTTCAAGACAATAAACGGGTGAGCTTGCATACATAGTTACCGAAACAGTAAAATCGGTGTGGTTGTTAATAGTTACTGACTGTGCAAAAGCACTGCTACCCATTGCGAGCAGCGCTACGATAAATAAAAATTTCAGCTTTTTCATTTTTTTGAGATTTTAATTGTCAACGAATTAATTGCATGTTTTCATACCAAAGAGTTTGTTTGAGCCATCTACGCACTGCCGCATGGCGGTATCATTTTTTGCTCCCATAAAAATTTGTAAAACCTGCCTCACAAGCCTTACTTTTTTTGAACGCATTTAGGCTCCGCCGCGAGGCTGAGGAATTTTGTGCGTCCTCCGAATTTTAAAAAGAACCATTGACCGTAATAAATCGCAAACACTACGTCCTGGCCTATATTTTATTGCAGTAGCAGTGGGAGCCATAAGCTCTTTTATTTCCGGGCCTTTTTGGGCAAATAGTGTTTTACTTTTTTATTTTTATCGGTACATTTTTCAAGCCAATTACGTATTTGGTTCTTAAATGCTGCATAAATCTATAACAAGTTATTAACAATAAAAAAAAAATAGCATCATTTTTAACTATATTTTAACAATTAAATAGCTTATGAAAAGCTACTCTACCTGCGCTCACTCACCACCACTTTCTCATTCCACCTGCCGCTTGCTGTGGTTGCTGCTATAAAATAAACCCCCTCTGGCATGTCCATTTTTACCTGTGTTGCTACATTTGTTGTAGTGGTGAATTGCTTTACTTTTTCTCCGAGTATATTGATGATGGTTATACTCGCTTGCTCATTGGTTGGTGAGATTACAGAGAGGGTGAAAGTGCCGTCATTGGGGTTGGGGAAGATGGATAATGTTGTAATTGTGGTGTTGATATTTGTTACTTCTTCGGTACACCGTGTTACAAATACCGGATGCGTTGCGGTGTCTGTACCACAGCTATTACTTACTACATATCTGATGGTATCTGCACCAGCGGAAATACCCGATACTATACCTCCCGATATGGTGGCATTGGCATTACTGCCGCTCCATGAGCCGCCAGTAGCGGTGTCTGATAGCGTGATGGTATTGCCGATACATATAGTATCTAAAATTTCTGAACCGGTGCTTGTGATAGTGCCGGCGGATGAAGATATATCCACACGCACATAAAAGGTTGCCGTATCCGGCACATTGCCGCAATCAACAATAATAACCCGGAAAGTATCTGTGCCTGCATAGCCTGTGGCAGGGGTGTAGGAAAGACCAGCAGGAGTTATAACACCCCCGCCAGCCGTTGCGCCATATGCCGCTATTAGTGTGCCGTGGGCGGCAGGCGTTATTACCGCCCAGGTATCTGCCTGCCCCACATCGCTGTCTGTAATTGCCAGCATGGAGTCTAAGCCTATGGCGCTGGCGCAGGTGGAAAGGCTAAAGCTATGCCCTGCATTAAAGGTTGGTGGATGATTGTAATAAACTATCATGCGGATACGATTGGCAATATTATCTGCTACATAAACGGTATCTCCGCAGCTCCCCGGCTTCACAGCAATACCTATAGCCTGAATGAACTCGCAGTCGGTAGCAGGGCCACCATCGCCAATAGTTCCTATGGTCCCATTCCCGGCATAAGTGGTGATTATGCCTACGGCGCTTACCATACGTACTCTGCGGTTATTTATATCACAAATAAATAAATTCCCTGCCGGGTCTTTAGCTATTCCTTCCAGAGAATTTAACGTTGCGTCCGTAGCCGGGCCACTGTCGCCACTGAAACCAGGCATACCGCCTATACCGGCATAGGTAGAAATGATGCTCGCCGGATTTACTTTTCGTACAATACCTTGTTCATCACTGATCAGCACATTCCCTGCGCCATCAATGGTAATACCGATCGGCTGTAATTTTGCATCGGTAGCCGGAAATCCATCACCGCTATAACCAATTGTACCGATTCCGGCAAATGTGGTAATGATACCGGCTGCATTCACTTTGCGCACACGGTAATTATTAGCATCACAGATATACACATTGCCTGCGTTATCAGCTGCAATTCCAGTCGGCACATTCAGAAATGCGGCTGTAGCAGGCCCACCATCGCCACTATAGCCCATCATGCCTGCTACCCCTGCAATGGTGGTAATAATGCCTGCGGCATTTATTTTACGAACATTATTCACAGTTGTTATATATATATTCCCACTGGTATCTGTGGCTATATCCAAAGCCCCATCCAGGCCGGTTGCTGTAGCGGGTAAGCCATCGCCCAAATATGTACTACTGCCATTGCCGGCTATAGTGGTTATAATGCCTGATAAATTTATTTTACGTATGCGGCCTTCAGAAACTATGAGCAGTCCCCCCGATGTGGTTAATGCTATGCTGGTAGGATTATCTACTATTGCTGTAGTAGCTGGTCCGCCATCTCCACTAAAACCTGCCATGCCATTTCCCGCAAAGGTGGTGATTGTTTGGGCAAAGATGCACTGGCAATAAATCCCAGAAAAAATGAGTAGAAAAATTTTTTTCATAAAATGGTTTTTAGCCTGTAAAAATTTCATTGCTTTAATATTGCTCAATATCAATAGTCACATCGCCACCAGAGGATGACCAAGTAGCTTTCAGGCTAAATCCACCACAGCCTGGATATGGACCAGACAGGGTAGTTGCTCCCGAACAACCAATAGTTCCATCACCAACAATTAATGGAAAAGTAGCAGAAGTCCAGCAACTGGCAGCGCCAGGCATAGCAATGGTTGCATAAGTCCACTGGAAGTCGGAAGGGGCTGAAGGGCACCAGACAGAGGCAGCAATAGCACAAAGCTCATAACTCCATCCTGGAGAAGTAATAATGTCGCAGGGAGTTACTGGACCATAAGTTGTGGGGCCGAATGGATAATTCAGCTCATATATGGTTATTTGACTGGTTGTATAGGTAGTACCGCAACCACCTGATGAACAAGTAACCGGCGCATACCCGTACACTGTAACATTAGTGGTGTAATCGGTATTATTAATAATATATACTGTCTGTGCAAAAGCACTGCTGGTCAATGCGAGCAACGCCACCATAATCAAAAGTTTTAGCTTTTTCATTTTTTTTGGTTTAAATGATTACCAAATTAATTGTTTATGTTTTCATACAAAAGAGTTTGTTTGAGCTATCTATGCACCGCCGCGTGGCGGTGTCATTTTTTGCTCCCATAAAAAATTTGTAAAGCCAGCCTGCAAGCCTTACTTTTTTTGAACGCATTTTTGGCTCCGCCGCGAGGCTGAGGAATTTTGTGCGTCCTCCGAATTTTAAAAAGAACCATTGACCGTAATAAATCGCAAACACTACGTCCTGGCCTATATTTTATTGCAGTAGCAGTGGGAGCCATAAGCTCTTTTATTTCCGGG
>Ga0206818_1007_pt1 | contig 98368 bp, 71 predicted proteins | sample Alteio_BWOrgCont_86_FD_152881 | JGI IMG/M metagenome (GOLD analysis project Ga0206818, IMG submission 152881) | Enriched cells from forest soil in Barre Woods Harvard Forest LTER site, Petersham, Massachusetts, United States -... | ecosystem: Environmental > Terrestrial > Soil > Temperate forest >...
TGCTTCGAGGAAAGTATGCGGCTGCGCGAGGGCGAGACGCCATTCGTTTTTTATGAGGGGCCACCGAGCGCCAATGGTATGCCCGGTATTCACCATGTTATTTCCCGTACCTTAAAAGATCTTGTTTGCCGCTATAAAACCATGCAGGGCTTCTTAGTACACCGCAAGGCGGGCTGGGATACGCATGGCCTGCCCATAGAATTGTTTGTGGAAAAAGAACTGGGCATCACCAAAGAAGATATTGGAAAGAAAATAAGCGTAGCAGACTATAATAAGAAGTGCCGCGAGGTGGTGATGCGCTACAAGGATAAATGGGAAGAGATAACGGAGAAAATGGGCTATTGGGTGGACATGAGCGACCCATATGTAACCTTTGATAATAAATACATAGAAACACTCTGGTGGGCGCTGAAGGAACTGTATAATAAAGACCTGCTTTACAAGAGCGTAAGCATACAACCCTACTCTCCCGCAGCAGGCACCGGCCTCAGCAGCCACGAACTGAACCAGCCCGGCACTTATAAGGATGTAAAAGATACTACGGTGGTGGCGATGTTTAACCTCACCCCGGCCCTCTCCGAAAGAGAGGGTGAGGTCGAGTACCTTAATCCATTGCAGTTCAAGCTGCAATGGTATGCACGCAATGCGTGGGAACCTTTTGCCAACTCCCTCTCCCTGGGAGAGGGCCGGGGTGAGGTCCCCGTATATTTTATGGCATGGACCACTACTCCGTGGACGCTCCCCAGCAACTGCGGACTTACCGTAGGGCCAAATATTGATTATGTTTTAGTACAGACTTTTAACCCCTATACCCACCAGCCTTGTAATGTAATTTTAGCTAAAGCGCTACTAAACAAATACTTCAAACCGGAAGGAGAAGAAGCTGATTTTAGCCGTTATATCTCCCTCTCCGCTGGAGAGGGCCGGGGTGAGGTCGCTCCCTGGAAGATAATAGCCCATTTCAAAGGCAGCGAACTGGAAGGTATCCGCTACGACCAACTGCTTCCGTTTGATGGTAATACCCGTGAGGTAACCGGCGGCGACCCGTGGCGGGTAGTAACCGGCGACTTCGTGACTACCGAAGACGGCACGGGTATAGTGCATACCGCCCCGGCCTTTGGCGCAGATGACTTCCGTGTGGGTAAAAAACACGGACTAGGCATACTGACGATGGTGGATAAGGAAGGTAAGTTCAACGACTATACCGGGGAATTCAGCGGCAGGTATGTAAAAAATTACAAAGACGACCCCGACTACAAGGATGTGGATGTGGACATAGCCGTGAAGCTGAAACTAAGCGGCAACGCCTTTAAAGTAGAAAAATACGAGCATACTTATCCACATTGCTGGCGCACAGATAAGCCTATTATATACTACCCTCTTGACGCCTGGTTCATACGCACTACGGCTGTAAAGGACAGGATGATAGAACTGAACAAGACCATAAACTGGAAACCAAAGGCTACCGGCGAGGGGCGTTTTGGCAACTGGTTGGAGAATATGGTGGACTGGAACCTGAGCCGCAGCCGCTTCTGGGGTACGCCGCTGCCTGTATGGGTAAGTGATGATGGATCAATGAAGTGTATAGGCAGTATTGAAGAATTGGTGAAGGAAGCACAGAAGGCAAATAAAGCACTTGGGCTTAACCAATTATTGGAGCAGGAACACGAAACCACTGCCGCACACGAAGTAGTGGGTACGCTTACCTTCCAGCCCACCCGCAAAGAAGACCTGGACCTGCACAAGCCTTTTGTTGACCAGATAATACTGGTATCAGACAGCGGGCAACCCATGCGCAGGGAACCCGACCTGGTGGATGTATGGTTCGACAGTGGTGCTATGCCTTATGCACAACTGCATTATCCGTTTGAACACCATTCGCATAAAGACATTAAGAAAAATTTCCCTGCCGACTTTATTGCAGAGGGAGTTGACCAGACGCGCGGATGGTTTTATACCCTCCATGCGCTGGGCGTCATGCTCTTTGACAGCGTGGCTTATAAAACCGTTGTGAGTAATGGCCTGGTGCTGGATAAGAACGGCAATAAGATGAGTAAAAGGCTCGGCAATGTGGTTGACCCGTTCACAACCATAGAGAAATACAGCGCAGACGCCACCCGCTGGTACCTTATCACAAACGCATCTCCATGGGATAGCTTACGATTTGATTCAGAAGGAATTAAAGAAGTACAACGGAAGTATTTTGGAACACTATACAACACCTACCAGTTCTTTGCCCTCTATGCTAATGTTGACAATTTCACATTCAAAGAAAGCTACATACCATTAAATAAACGCCCGGAGATAGACCGCTGGATTTTATCTTCTTTGAATAGCTTGATAAAAGAAGTTACTGCTGCTATGGAGGATTACGAACCTACCCAGGCTGGCAGGGCTATGGAGTTTTTCCTGGACGAGCAGTTGAGCAACTGGTATGTGCGCCTTTGCCGCCGCCGGTTCTGGAAAGGTGAATATGAACATGATAAAATATGCGCCTACCAGACGCTGTATGAGTGCCTGGAAACTTTATCATTGTTAATGGCGCCAATAGCTCCCTTTTTTGCCGATTGGTTGTTTTCTAATCTCGAATGTGTTACGGAACGTAATACATGCAGGTCTGTACATTTGGCAGATTACCCGGTAGCTGACGAGTCTTGCATAGATTTTGATCTTGAAGAGCGTATGCGCCTGGCACAGGATATTTCCTCCCTTGTGCTGTCTATACGCAAAAAAGTAAACATCAAAGTAAGGCAGCCATTGCAGCGTATTCTTATACCGGTTCTGGATGCGCATACCAAAGGGCAAATAAGCAAAATAGAAGAACTCATAAAAAGCGAGGTGAACATAAAGTCAATAGAATATTTGACTGATACAGAAGGATTTATAAAAAAGAAAGTAAAGCCTGACTTCAAAACATTGGGCGCCCGCATGGGAGCCAAAATGAAAAGTGTAGCCGCTGCCATTACACAAATGAGCCAGCAAGACATAAGTACGCTTGAAAAGCAGAAAAGTATTGCGCTGCAGGCGGATAATGAGCAGGTGGAAGTACGGATTGAGGATGTGGATATTATTGCGGAGGACATTCCCGGATGGTCGGTTGCCAATAAAGACAATCTGACAGTGGCATTGGATATTACCATTACCCCCGAACTACAGGACGAGGGTAATGCACGTGAACTGGTGAACCGCATCCAGAAGATCCGTAAAGAAAGTGGTTTTGAGGTTACAGACCGTATTAACGTTGAAATTCAGGAAAATGAGCCATTTAAAAGTACAATAATTAATTATTGTGACTATATTTGCGCCGAAATTTTGGCTGATTCTATAAAAACAGTGCCACAAATAGAACATGGAACTGAAATAGAAGTAAACGATGTAATGCTTAAAATTTTAATTTCTAAACAAACTTAAACGTCATGGCTACAAAAAACAAGAAGGCTGCTATGCCATCGAAAAGCGCGAAATCCACTACCGGTGCAAACAAAGGTGCGCCCGCCCGAAAAGCCGTGGCTGTTAAGTCTGTAAAACTGGCAAATAAAAATACGCCGGCAAAAAGTGTAATTAAAAAAGCTGCGCCTGCGAAGAAAGCTCCGGCCCCGGTAAAGAAAACCGCACCCTCAAAACCTGTGGCAAAAGCAGCCGTAGCAAAGAAGGCCGCCGCGCCAGCGAAAAAAACACCTGCTAAATCAATAGCGAAAAGCGCGCCAGCGAAAAAAGCGGCCCCCATAAAAAAACAACTAACTACAAATAATCAAAAGACTGTGAATAAGAAAAATAGCAAACCAGTACCACCGGCAAAAAAAGCGCCTGCTAAAAAAGCAGCGCCGATAGCAAAGAAGGCGGCGCCTGCTAAAAAAGCAGCGCCTGTAGCAAAAAAACCATTAGCGAAACCTGCTGTAAAAACGCCGGCAAAACCCGTAGCGAAAGCGCCTGCAAAGCCGGTAACAAAAACACCGGCGAAGCCCGCAACTAAAACACCGGCGAAGCCCGCAACTAAAACACCGGCGAAGCCCATAGCGAAAGCGCCTGCTAAACCTGCGCCAAAAGCGGCTCCTGTGGCTAAAAAGGCCGCTCCGCCTGCTAAACCGGCTGCACCACCAGTTAAGAAAGCAGCGCCCCCAAAGAAAAAACTGACGATTACCCAGATGCCGGTAAAAGTTAGCCCTTCAGCGCAAAGGCCAATGGCGACGCCAGCTTCCCGCCCAACGACGGATAAAAAGAACACCGTAGTGATTGCGCACCGCCGGCTGGAAAATAAATCGAAAGCGGTAAAAGAAAATGCCAATACCATGATCCAATACCAGCCGGAGACCTACAGGTCTATTCTTGATGAGCCGCTACAGCAGCAAGGCCCCGTATATCGTTACAGTGATGAAGACCTGGTTGAGTTCCGGGACATCATCACCAGCCGGTTAGAGGCGGCGCGTAAAGAACTCAACTACCTGCAAGGCCTCATTACCCGCAAGGATGAAGCAGGCACCGAAGATACCGAGAACCGCTATATGAATATGGAAGACGGCAGCGGAGCTATGGAACGCGAACAACTTGCCCAGCTTGCCAGCCGCCAGATACAATTTATGAGCCACCTCGAAAAAGCCCTGGTGCGTATTGAAAACAAAACATATGGCATTTGCCGCATTACCGGTAAGCTGATAGACAAAGCCCGCCTGCGCGCCGTGCCTCATGCAACACTCAGCATTGAAGCCAAAAAAATGATGGTGACCAAGCAAAATTAGGTTAAGTTAATTGGGTTAAAAGGTTAATTGAGTTAAAAGGTTAAAGGGTTAATTGGGTTAAAAGGTTGACCATTTATTTAATTGAAGGAATCCTGTCAGTACACCTCTTTGGGTGTGCCCTGACAGGATTTCGTTTTATGATACTTGTTTGTAGTTAGGAACGATGGTAAAGCAAATAAAAGTTACTTATTCGGGAGTCCCTATCTGCTCCAGGAGCGAAAACCTGCGATCTGGTTTTTTTCTGCATATAGCGCCCACAATCAGACCTGTTACAGCGCCAAATAAAGCGCACATCATAGCCACCATGAAAATATTAAACGCCATGTTAGTGTACAAAAAACGGGAAAGTTTCAGTGAGCTTGCAATCGTGGCTTCATTGATACCTTTTGCAATCATTTTAACTTCACTTGCTTTAAGCATCTTTTCCACCGCATCTGGATGAAGCAGGCGATAGAATATAAAATTAACTATACTACCGGATATTCCCGAAATAAGAAAGGATAGCAGCGTACTATTGAATGCCTGTCCAAATGTAATATAACCTTCAAGCTCTTTATCTCTGTATTTCTTAACGAGTACAATTGAAATGATGCCGAGCGTTATAATAAACAGGTAGCTTTCCGCAACTCCTTCGCCCTTCTCGAATTGACCGCTGTAATATTCTGCAAGGAGATAAACAAAATTTAACACAAAGAATATTATTGACATCTTCTTCACTAAAGCAAATACAGAAGGCTTTTGCGCGTTTGCGGTTTCCATATTGTGTGTGTTTATTTGTGCTTTTCTATAAAATACATACTCAGTTCACCCTTGTTTTTAGCTGCTATCTGGCCCCGGTAAGTGCAATCGAATTTGTCCTTTACCAGTTCATAAGTGGTCTGGGAAATATTTATTTTGCCGGGTGCGCTGTTTTGTTCCATTCTTGCGGCGGTGTTTACGGTATCGCCCCAAATATCGTAGGCAAATTTCTTTACGCCAACAATGCCTGCCACTACGCTGCCGCTGTGAATACCAATCCTTATATCGAATGTTTTTGCGCCTTGCTGCTTCCTCAATGCCATAAATTGTATAATTTCATAAGCGGCATCAGCTACTTTTCCGGCATGTGCATTATCTGGCAGCGGCAAACCGCATACGGCAAGATAGGCGTCGCCAATGGTCTTTATTTTCTCACAACCATGTTTTGAAATTATGTCGTCGAATGCTTTGAAACAAATATCAAGTTCATCAACCAGTTCCTGCGGAGCCATATTTTCTGCGGCCTTTGTAAAGTCAACAAAGTCGGTGAACAGCACCGTAACATCGTTAAAGAACCTTGCCTCCGACCTACCCTTTTCTTTCAGTTCATCTGCAATTTCGGCTGGTAATATGTTCAGCAACAGATCATCCGATTTCCTTTTTTCTGTTTTCAGTTGGTCGTGTTGTTTTTGTATCTCTTCTTTTTGGGTAACTACCTCGGCAGTGCGTGAGGACACTTCCTGCTCCAGCCTTTCTTTTTCGGTTTCGAGCATTTGTTTTTTCTCTTGCTCCTTTATAAGGTTTTCTTCCGAAAGTTGTTTTATGGAGTGTATCTGCGCCAGCAATTTCTTATAGTTAAGGCCATTCCGCCTGCCCAGCACTATTGCGGCAGAAAGCGGGTAAATACATAAACCAATATCAAATAAATATTGTATAATATGTTTAGCAACAAAAACATCATCCAGATGATTTGATACCACTATAGAAGAAATGATAACCGGCGTTAAGAAAAAGATAAGTAATGCCGTAGAAACAATGATAACCACAGCCCGCGCTTCCCACTGTTTTTGCCCAATTCCCTGCACTAAGAAAAATAAAGACGACAGTATCGCATAACCACCTAAAACAACAATAATGGCAACCCTGATAAATGGTATCGGGGGACCAAACAGGTGTGTATAATTATGTAAAATGGCCGGGTGAAAAGAAATGGCCGAGATAATAAAAATAACCAGCAGGGGGATTTTTGATTTTTCCCTGTTTTTTAATATCCTGACAAAGAAGATGGATAAAAATTCTAAAGAAAGAACAAAAAGGAAAGCTGCTGTAAAATCATAAATACCGGAAGAAAAATTACTCCATAAAAAAGAAAGAGCGGCGCATAAACAAAATAAGGAGAAATATAAATTCTCTGTTTTCTCCTTGAAAAAGATAAACAAAATGATAAAAATAATAGCAAAAGCGAGGTAATAAAACCCGAGGGCAAAACTATCGTTTTTATTCCAGTTTTTATCTTCCTGTTCCTGCTCCGCTTCTTTTACCTGGTCAATTGTTAACCCTAATGCTATAAAATTTCTATGAGGGTGTGTAACGTAGGTTATTTCGATATTTTCAAGGGTATCTTTAAAAAAGAAATTAACGTATCCGCTCTTGTTCAGCTTACTCATTTTATTTTCAGGGCCTGTAACAAATTTTCCTGTAGTAATGAGCGTTTCCCCGTTTAGCTTTACGATCACAGAGCCATTAACTGCATAACTGAAAGCATATATTTTATTGAGCAGTTGCGGGGCAACGCTGAAAGAAGTGGTAAGATGAATGGTAAACGGCTCGTTATAATAAATGGTATCGGGCATAGTGGTTGTAAACCGTGCAGTATCCCCGTTATTTTTTACAACCTTTACATTCCATTCATACCTTGTTAAAATATTTACAGAGGGTGTAGTATCTTTCTTTGGTTTACCGCCAGACACCTCGTTGGTGCCTATATAATCTAATTTTACAACCGGAACCGCATACGTGCTGAATGCGCCAAACAGCAAGCAAACACAAACAATAAACTTTCCCAGGAACGATGATGAAATAAATTGTTGCATCCCACTATAATATTATCTACTCGGAAACTATGTTATTATAAGTTTCTTTTTTACAAATAGCGCCTGCTATAAGCCCCACGATAACGCCAAATATAGCGCTGGAAACGATCCCCATGATAATAAAAATAGCAGGGTTGGTAATCATCATACGGCTCATTTTCATCTGGCTTTCTATGGTGGCATCTGGTATTCCCATAGTCACCAGTTTCGCTTCCTGCACTTTAAGCGTTGCTTCAATAATAGCGGGATGAAGAAGGTGAATAAAAACAAACTCAAACAAGGTGGACAATATGCCCGCAACTACAAGAAACTGCAATGTAATACTAAAAGCCTTGCCGAAAGTTATATACCCCCCGAGTTGGTTGTTCCTGAACTTTTTTAACAGTACAACACCAATAACGCCATATAATACAATAAATATACCTCCCATCCAGGCATTACCACCTTTTTCCTTTTGGCCGGTAAAATATTCTATTAACTGGAAAACAATTTGTAAGCCGCCTAAGAGTAATCCGGTCTTCATCACGAATTGTAATGAAGATGGTTTTGTGTTTGTGTTTTCCATGATTGTATGTGTTTTATAATGTTCCTTAAAAGTAATATTTTTTTGTAAACCCTGAATTATATTTCCAGTCTTTTATTTTTTTCTGTAAAATAGCACCTGAATGATTTGATGCAATATCTCATTTTCTTGAAAAAAATAATGGGCGATTGATGGGATATGCAAGGGCTGAAATGCCTTACTGTGGCTATTATTGTATTTTTCGCGATTATCTCATTTGTATCGCATTGGACCTCTCCCCGGCCCTCTCCAAGGAGAGGGTGAGGTGGAGTTGAGATACGTAACCCAAAGCGAATATCACAAACCTCACCCTGCCCTCTCCAAAAGAGAGGGTAAAAAATGAAAAAAATAACGGGAGGTTGATGGGATATAGAATGGCTGAAATGCCTTACTGTGGCTATTATTGCATTTTTCGCGATTATCTCATTTGTATCGCATTGGACCTCACCCCGGCCCTCTCCAAGGAGAGGGTGAGGTGGAGTTGAGATACGTAACCCAAAGCGATTTGTGTCGTCCTGAATATTGAAATTTAATAACTTCTGGAATTGCGGGTTTACTTCCGGTTGCTTCCGGTTTGTAGGCTTACCGGAAGTAAGCGTATTGCTTTACCAGTAAGGTTTCCAGGGTGTATTTCCGGTTTTCAGATAGTTTCCGGTTCATAAAACATTTCTTTATTCAGAAAAGGCTGCCAATGACAATAATCCGGCACAAAGGTAGGGTGGTTATTAATACGGGGCAATACGATTTTTCTATTGGGGTATTGTGAATAAAAACACTAATGCCGCACTTTTTGGGTGCGGCATAGCTATACGTCAATAAATGATTGCTAATCTTTCGTTATTTTCCCGCTCATGGTAACTTTTGTATTTTCTGATATGCGGTATAGATAGGTACCGGGGACTAAACTACTTACATTAATGCCTACCTGAACACCGGATTGCAAGGTTTGGGTTATCACCGTTTTCCCGCTTACGTCTGTTATCTCCAATGTTATGGTTTCATCGGCCTGCAAAGCTGTGTACATCACTTGCAACACATCATGTACGGGGTTGGGGTATATGGCGTTGTTTGATTTCGCGCCTATCACTGTTGGCTGCACCGGGTGATAAGACCTTCTGCCGGCGGTATCTGTAGGATTGGGGTAAAGGAGGGTATCTGTGAGCGGTTCGCCATCGAAGCTAAACAGCCAGTTCTCGGCGCGGGCGTGCGCCCACATGGTGGTGTTGGCTTTTACAGATTGCAGCGTGGCTACTTCACCTTCAGAAAGCGAAAACAAAGTTGTGCCATTTATGTGGTGGCTGACGATTATATTTTCCAGGTTGCGGCCTTGCGTAAACTCATTGGCTTCAATACTATCAAGCGAATACCTGGTGATGATGTTGTTGTAAATGGTATTGGCGCTGTCTATGTAATTATCTTCTATGAGCAGGTTGGTGATGAGCAGGTCGCCATAGGCGGTGCCCATCTGGCCTGCCCAGTAGTAGATGCTGTCGCGCCGGTGTGTGCCGCCGAGGTCCATCATGTAATAGTTCACATTGGCGGCGGCTACCGCATAGTTGAGGGCTACATCTGTACCCGCATAACGCTCACCGGCATATTCGGTAAGGGTAAATGGCCCGGAGCCGCTGACGGCATAGCATTGGGCGGGGCTGGCGACAGAAACCGTGTAAACGCTGGGGGTAGCATATACAATTGATTCCAACGGATCAGCGCCGTACCATTTATAGGTAATTGAATCCTGGTAGTTAACAATGAACAGCCCTGATTTATTACCAGCCGGCAGGTCGTAATGGCCGCCGGATGAAGAAGTAGCCTGTACAGGATTGATGCCACCTATACCGGAACCAGCGCCCAACACTGAAATTTCGCAACCGGTAAGACTGTCTTTATTACAGAGATATTGCAAGCCCGATGTATGGCTGTTGTTGACAAAATTGCTAAGCAAGGCAACTCCAACATTGGAAAATGTATTGCTGGTTACCTGGTTATTATCGCTGCCGGTATTGTATTGGAGCGTGCCGGTAACATAGGTAGGTAAAAGCGGATCAGTGTTCTGGAATAGGTTATTGGAGATGTTGTAACCCGCAGAACCATTGACCAATACCCCAATGTTCTGGTCGCTGTCCACAAGAACGGTAGTACCGGCATAACCGTAAGGAGTGGTACCCGAATAGGGTGGTATATTAAATGTACTGCCAGTGATCGTATTAGCTATGCCTCCATTAATCCATACGCCAAAATTATTGTTAGTGAAGATGCCTCCGATGAGGGCCGTATGGGTTCCGGTAATGTAGGAGGCATAAACGGCATGGGTGAAATTGGTGAAGGTGCAACCGGCAATATACAAACCAGCCTCCAGCCCATTGATGCCCGCATACACAGTATTGCCAGAATTGTTCGCAAAGTTGCAAGAGTAGAACTCGGCAGGCCATGCGCCAATAATATTTACAAAGTAATTTTTGGGAAACCACGCATTGGCGTCGTAAACAAAAGCGTCGTAACTGAATATATCATCTGCCTCCCCCTCTACGCCGCTTTCCATATTGCGGTAAGGCCAGAATTGCACATCAAGCCGGTTGTTATAAAATGTATCGTTGCCGAAAGATTCTATCTCTCCGCCCGCTGACGCGCCACCTGTGCCGTTTGCCCAGCCTACATCGGCATAAGAAATGGAACTGGCGGTCCAGACCAGGCGGGCATTGGGGTTTGGCCAATACGTCCCCGCCTCCGATATGGAGGTGTCGCCTGCAATGGTGAGGCCGCCCCATGTGCTGGTATCTGTGCCTGCGCAGCCCCTGTATGCGGTAACCCTGGAATAATACAGGTCTAAGTAGCCACCTGTGCCGCCTCCGGCGGCATTGCCCACCATGATGCCGGCTTTTGGCCCCATCTGTATCGTCATGCCTTCAAGCCCCAGTTCTGCTCCTGCGGGAATGATAAGGCTGTCCTGGATGCGGATAACGCTGTCCACGCCGCCACCGCCGCGCATCTGGGTGATCGGGTTATTAGTTGGCGTCCATACCTCCGTGCCGGAGACCACGTATTTATAAATATCGTAGGAGGGCCAGGGTACGCCGATGGCATTGGGTGGGCCGGGAAAACCATAATCAATGAGCGGGTAAAGAGTATCCACAGCAACGTAGGAAGAAGCGGGGATGGCGGGATAGTTTATTATTACAGGTGCATTGGCAACAAATGAATCTGCAATCTTATCGGTATAAGTAAGCTGAATTACTGGTTGTGAGCCATAACAACTACCACCTGCCATATCGTAATTAATATCGTCATATTCAATATAATAGTCTATAGTATCTGTACCATAAGTATTATTGAAATAGAATTGATTTGATGCGCCTAATGTAGAAGGCAAATTATAAACGTTCATATAGTAACCGCACATATCCGTTGCATTGAATTGAAATTGAATATTGTATGGATTAAATATTGGTTCACAATTTGGAGGAGTCGTCATGTCTGGAAAATAAGTAGTATAATGTGCAGATAACCCTAAATCCGTTGGCTGATCCATAATAGTGGATAAGGGCGGATCGGTCTTAACCTGGAAATGGTAAAATGTGCCAGACGGATATACGCCGCTGCATATAGGCGCAGCTTCTATCCATACTTTTCTTATTTTTTGGATCATGATTATATACCCGTTCAAAAGGTAAGAATTTGGAATTGAAGTATCAGCACCATGACCATAAACATGCACTTCGTAAAGACCCTGCGTGGCATTAGAAAAAGTAAAATTGGCACCGGCAGCTACATCTGTATAAGTGGAGATAAGGTCGCCGAAAGTAGTATCTTTATAAACATAAATATCATAACTGGTTGGTGTTGATGTATTGAGATTAACAGATAATGTCATGGAATCATCGGGTGACGTATAACCGCATATCAACATTTGCCGTCCACAATTCCAAAGTATTGGATCGGTATATGGATAAGGCAGATACTGGATAAAATCATAATCATCATAAATGGTGGCTGTTTTCCCATAGGAATTTGTAGCCGTGAGGGCATAATTCCAAGACATGCTAATAGTAGCAGTTGGGGTAATAGAGAAACACGGTACAGGGCAAGGTGGATCATAGGCATGAGCGGGATTGGCAAAGCCAATAGAAAAAAGTAAAATAAAAAAAGGCAAGAAGCGCCTGCTGCATTGTGTGTGTAAGTATTTCATAAACGGTTTTATTTTAAGTTTAGAATAAAAACTCTTTTGCTTCACATGCAGCACCACAATTACTTACTTTTCACTATCTCCTTACTACCCACGCCCATAGAAGTAATAACCTCTAGAAAGTACACGCCTGCCGGAGTATCAAGCACAACATCCTCCGGCTTATTAGTAACTACGTCCATTTCCTTTATTTTTTCACCAATTAGATTTATGACAGTAACTTTTGCTGTTTCCTGTATTGTTGAGGAAATAAGTAACGTAAAATTTCCTGTATTGGGGTTAGGGTATGCTGCAATTGAAGTCGTATTAGCATTAATATTAGGAACAAAGTCCGGCATACTTGTATAACGGATACGTGCATTTGCATAATCTGCAATATAGAGATTACCAGAACCATCAACTGCTACTCCTGTTGGTGAGTATAATTCAGCCGTATCTGCAAGGCCTCCATCTCCGCTAAAACCAGCTATGCCTTTTCCCGCATAAGTAGTAATGATGCCTGAAGCATCAATTTTGCGAATACGGTTATTACCCCCATCAGCTATATATAAATTCCCCTTTCTATCAGGGGCTATTTTATATGGAGATGATAGCAAAGCGGCAGTCGCCGCCGCCTCATCTCCGCTAAATCCACTACTGTTCTGCCCTGCTATTGTAGTGATAATACCCGATGTATTTACTTTTAAAACACGGTTATCAATACTTCCACTTGCAGATACATTGTTCCCACTGGCAATGTATAAATTGCCTGATACATCAACTGCAACGCCAGTAACAGGACTCAACCCAACTGCCGTTGCAGCCCACCCGTTTTCTCCAGACCAATAAGGAGTTCCATTTCCCGCAACTGTAGTAATAATACCCGAAGGATCCACTTTACGGACACGGCCATCACTAAAATCTCCGATGAAAACGTTTCCCAAACTATCAACCGCAACATCGAATGGTGCATATAGTTGAGCAGAAGTTGCAGGTATATTATCTCCATTATAACCGCTTATACCAGTACCGGCAATGGTAGTAATAATGCCGGAAGTATTAATTTTGCGCACACGATAATTTAAGTTATCAGCAACATATACATTACCACTATGGTCAACTGCTATACCAGTGGGTTGATAGAAGCTGGCTAAAGTCGCGGGACCACCATCACCGCCATATCCCGATGCGCCACCTCCGGCGATTGTAGTGATAATACCTGATTGGTTAATTTTACGTATCCCACAACTCTGGTCAACAATATATAGGTTGCCAGAGCTATCTATAGCAACACTAAATGCGCCTCCAAATGAAACATCTATTGCGGGCACCCAAACGTCACATCCTAATGTCCCACCACCAGCAATAGTATTGATTATCTGAGCCTGTGTGTGTGAAGCAACAAGAGCAAGAAGAAATGTAAGTATGGTGTTAAAAATGTTTTTCATAAAAATGGGTTATGTTAAAAATACGAAATTACCTCCTATATAATAGACGAGTTTTTAACAGAAAATCTTGGGTGATGAGGTGGTTTTTTTGTAAAATATTTAAACCATCTGCCAATCGTATTAAAATTACTTTCACAAAAATAATAGAATATTTTTATAAATCAACCGATTCGTTGAGTTATTTTTTAGCCGTTGTGAATACTATTGATTAATGCCAATCAGTAAATCACAAAAAACAAAGCTGATTCAATTAGGGTTAAAGGTGAAAGCTGTTAGAAACAGTAAACATCTTACACTCAAAGAACTGGCACACTCTATTGGTAAAGACCCTCAATCCATTCACAGGTTAGAAACCGGAAGTATTAATCCATCCTATTTGTACTTATTAGAAACTTGTAAGGGTTTGGAAATAGACATTACCGAGCTATTAAAAGATTAGCAGTAATGCTGTCCTCACTCATTTATTTACCACTACTTCCTTATTGCACACACCATTTGTAGTTGCAACCTCCACAAAGTATATTCCTGATAGAGCATCAATGGCTACTTCCTCCGGCTTGTTGGTAACTGTAGTTATTTCTTTCACTTTTTCACCCATTAAATTTGTAATAATTATTTTTGCTTGCTCCTGCATTGTTGAAGAAATTAGCAGAGTAAACTTTCCAGCGTTAGGATTAGGATATACTGTAATAGCAGGAATATTGGGATTAATATTAGGAACAAGGTCCGGCATACTTGTATAACGAACACGCTCATTTCCCTGATCTGCAATATAGAGATTACCGGAACCATCAACCGCTATGCCAGTTGGCCCGTATAATTCTGCCGAATCTGCAAGGCCACCATCTCCGTTAAAACCAGCTATTCCTTTTCCGGCATAGGTTGTAATGATACCGGAAGCATCAACTTTGCGAATGCGATTATTACCCATATCTGCAATAAAAAGGTTCCCTTTATTGTCAGGCGTTATTTTATAAGGGTATAACAGCAAAGCAGCGGTAGCAGGTCCGTTATCGCCGTTATATCCACTATCACTCTGCCCTGCAATTGTGGTGATAACACTTGATGTATTTATCTTGAAAACGCGGTTATTAATTTCGCCGAATACAGTTTGATTGTTGCCACTGGAAAAATAAACATTACCTGATCCATCAACAGCAATGCCTGTAATAGGACTTTCCATTTCCGCAATGGTAGTAATAATACCAGTTGTATCTACTTTACGAACACGGAAATCACTAAAATCTGCAATGTACACATTGCCAAGACTATCAACCGCGACATCAAATGGTGCATATAGTTGAGCAGAAGTTGCAGGTATATTATCTCCATTATAACCGCTTATACCAGTACCCGCAATGGTAGTAATAATGCCGGAAGTATTGACTTTTCGTATCCGATAATTTAAGTTATCAGCAATATATATATTGCCATTGTGATCCACAGCTAACCCTGTGGGTTGATGAAATTTAGCTAAAGTTGCCGGTCCACCATCTCCGCCATATCCAAATAATCCTCCTCCACCAATTGTTGCTGAAATAATACCTGATGAATTTATTTTCCGTACCCCACAAGCATCATCAAGCGTATATACGTTACCCAAATTGTCTGTAGCAACGCTTATGACGAACCCAAATCCAGCATCTATTGCAAGCGCTGCGGTATCACAGGCTGCACCACCACCACCGGCAAAAGTATTGATTATCTGTGCCTGTGTGTGTGACGCAACAAGGGCAAGAAGAAATGTAAGTATAGTGTTAAAAATGTTTTTCATAAAAATGGTTTTATGTTAAAAATACGAATTTTCACATAGCTATTATATAATAGACGTGTTTTTAACAGAAAATCTTGGGTATTTTTGAAAATATTTTTTTTATTTTTTATTTCTTGCAAAGCACCAAAAAAAGAATAGAAAATTCAATAGCTTTTAAGAATAATTTATAGCTTTGGGGAATAGTTTATAGCTTACAGGAATATTTTTATTTTTTCTAAAAAGACGTCTTAAATATGAGTACGGAAACAGGCTTGCGTATAAAAAAAATAAGGGAGTTCAGAAACTTTAACCAGGATTATATGGCTGATAAACTGGACATCTCGCAAAATGCTTATAGTAAGATAGAAAATGGCACTTCAAAAATAAGTACCGACCGCCTAGAACAAGTTGCGAAGGTGTTGGATGTGCCTGTGGAAAGCCTGTTAGGTAGTGATAGAAATATTTTTAACATAGACAATGTATGCGGGTATATAGAGAACGGGCATGTTGAAAATATGCAAAATGGACAAGGGGCAATGCAACAAACAATAGACCTGCTAAAAGAGGAAGTACAATACCTTAAAGACCAAAATCAATCATTAATTAAATTGGTAGAAATAAGCTCAAGAAAATAATAACCGTTCAGATTACTTTATCGCTACTTCCCTGTTACTGATAATAAACTGATTGCTGCAATTCCAGGGGTTACAACTGTCATCAGTCTCGCCACCAAGCTCATAATTTATAAGAATACCATCGTCAAATATCTGGTTGATATTGGTGGTATAGGAAACAGGAAGCATTGAGCAAATACTAAAGGGCTGTCTGATATTAGTGCGGTAAGTGTTCGGTAAACTCACGGTGAAAGAGGACAGTAAAGAGAAAGTGTACAAGGGTGCGATGCAACGATGCTTAATAGCAACAATGGAGCCGGGACCAAAACTAATCAAATGTAAGTACCCATTTTGTAATTGGGCAATATTGCAAAGTAATTTTACTTGTCTCATCTTTGCGGTATGAAAAACAAAGTGCTGGTAATAGATGATGAGGAGAAACTGCGTAAACTATTGGCCAGGATCATAGCGCTGGAGGGATATAGGGTGTATGAGGCAGGCAGCCTTGCCGAAGGCATAAAAACTATGGGCAGCGATGATATTGACGTGATACTGTGCGATGTGAAACTGACTGACGGGAACGGTGTGGCTTTTACCAAAGACATAAAACAACAATACCCATTTACCGAAATAATACTGCTGACCGCATACGGAAATATACATGACGGTGTGCAGGCTATAAAAAACGGCGCTTTCGACTATATAGTAAAGGGCGATGACAACGAAAAGATAATACCCTTACTGAGCAGGGCTATAGAGAAGGTGTACCTGCAAAAAAAGGTAAAACAATTAGAAAAACAACTTACCGGGAAATATGGGTTTGATACCATCACCGGCGAGAGCAAGGCACTGATTACGGCCATAAATCTTGCTAAGAAAGTAGCGCCAACCAACACACCTGTATTGCTAACCGGCGAAACTGGCACGGGTAAGGAGGTGTTTGCGCAGGCCATACACTATAACAGCGCGAGGAACAATTATCCGTTCGTGGCATTCAACTGCAGCGCACTGAGCAAGGACATTATGGAGAGCGAACTGTTCGGGCATAAAGCCGGGGCATTTACGGGCGCCACAAAGGATAAAAAAGGATTGATAGAAGAAGCGAAGGGCGGCACACTGTTCCTGGACGAGATAGGCGAAATGCCGCTGGACCTGCAACCAAAACTATTGCGCTTCTTAGAGAACGGCACTTACTACCGGGTAGGCGACGCCACACAAAGAACCACGGAAGTGCGGCTGGTAGCTGCCACGAACCGCGACCTGCAAAAAGAAATAGCCGCAGGGCATTTCAGAAGCGACCTGTATTACCGCATAGCGGTGTTCAGCATACCATTACCCCCGCTTAAAGACCGGCAAACGGATATTCCGCTGCTTGCGGAACATTATCTTAAAGAATACGCGGCTAAAACCAACAAACAGATACACGGCATAAGTAAGGAAGCTATGCTGGCTTTGAAACTACATTCATGGCCGGGCAATGTAAGGGAACTGAAAAATGTGATAGAACGGGCCGTGATACTGGAAGACGGCCCCATGCTGGAACTGAACAGCCTGCCCTTTGAGCTACAGCAAACCGCTATATCATCGGGTAAAGAACAATTAGTGTCGTCCCTTCACCTGGCAACGGTAGAAAAACTCCATATCCAGAAAGTATTGTCTTACACCAATGGCAACAAAGCGGAAGCGGCCAGGCTGCTGGATATAGGCCTTGCCACCTTGTACCGGAAGATAGAAGAGTTTCATCTGAAACCGTAGGGGGTGACAAACCTCAGGGCAAACGCATTAAAATTTCTAAACCCGAAGGGTTGATATTATTGTAGTAAATGGGATAAAAATCCGAATAAACCCCGAAGGGGTGATATTATTTTTCTATGCGTGAGCGAATAATGCCACCCTTTCAGGGTTCTTCAGAAATTTGGTATTTTATTCTATAATAATATCAACCCTTCGGGTTTGCTATAAATGACTAAATTGATTTAAAAATGTCATTTTAATGTGTTTGCCTTGGACAAAACCTGACGTATATAGCCCTTGCAGGGCAAAAATGTTACCAGCCGATGGGCGATGCCCATCGCTATCATATTTCGCCCTTTCAGTGCTACCCGTATTCTCTTTTACCGATGGGCGTTGCCCATCGCTGACGTATTTAGCCTTTGCAGGGCAAAAATGTTACCAGCCGATGGGCGATGCCCATCGCTATCATATTTCGCCCTTTCAGTGCTACCCGTATTCTCTTTTACCGATGGGCGTTGCCCATCGCTGACGTATTTAGCCTTTGCAGGGCAAAAATGTTACCAGCCGATGGGCGATGCCCATCGCTATCATATTTCGCCCTTTCAGTGCTACCCGTATTCTCTTTTACCGATGGGCGTTGCCCATCGCTGACGTATTTAGCCCTTTCAGGGCTTATGTTACCGGCACTCATTTTGCCGATGGGGGTTGCCCTACCGATGGGTGTTGCCCATCGCTGACGTATGTAGCCCTTTCAGGGCTTATGTTACCGGCACTCATTTTACCGATGGGCGTTGCCCATCGCTGACGTATTTAGCCCTTGCAGGGCAAAAATGTGAGTTTACAAGAAAAATAAAATGCTTTTTAAAGAAATGCCTTTCTCATTATGAGAATCCGGCTTCTTATTTTGATAGCTTTCCAATAGAAAAATAATCAACAAAATTCCTGTAACCCTTTATTTTATTGGCTTTCCCCATCCCTTCATTTTCTGGCATTCCTTTTGGCATAATTATTTAAAAAACAGGCATTATGCTAATAACATCCGTTTTAATACTCACCGCCCTTACCTGCTTTTGGGTTCTTTTTAAATCAATTGATTGGTTTGAGAAAATATAACCCCCAAACCCCTAAAGGGGCTTCCCCTCAATTCGATAGGAGGAGTAAAATAAACACTTGGAAATGATATTTTATGAAAAAGAAACTGCAAATAATTCTTACCGGCCTGATGGTATTATCGTATGGCCTTAGCGCAAAAAGCGAGAGTGGCATTTATATGAGTACAGCTGACTTTAAGAATAACAAACTGACATTTGAAAGCGGCTGTGCCCGTGGAAAACATAGCCTTAGCATTCACCTGCATGATTTCTTCTGGAACATGCCATATATCACCATCACAGAAGGCGGCAAGAAGAACGTGCTGAAGAAAAGTGATGTATATGGCTTCCGCGATTGCGATAACGAGGTCTATAGGTTTTATAAGAATACTGAATACCGCATAGCCGAGGCAGGAAACATTTATGTATATACACAGGAGCGGAATATAGCCCAGAGCAAGGGATACAAGGTAATCAATGATTATTTTTTCAGTGTTTCGGCAAGCAGTGAAATACTGCCTTTAACGATATGTAATCTTAAAAATGCTTATAGTGGAAATGATAAATTTCTCGACCTGCTGGACCAGTATTTCGGGGGAAGTGAAGTAAATGAATATGACAACCGGCATAAGACCTTTAAGATAAATTATGTGTTTGCAAAATCAATGAAGTGAAAATGGTGGAGAAAATGTTTTTGCTTATTTAATAATGCCCATGACAAGATTCTATTTCAATAAAATCATCGCTTACTTTATAAACTATTCTATGCTCATCATTAATTCTTCTGGACCACAACCCCTGATATTTACCTTTAAGAGGCTCCGGTTTCCCTATGCCCTTAAATGGACTATGCTTTATATCAGAAATGATTTCAAAAAGTTTAAAAACCAATTTCTGATTACCATGTCCAAACTTTTGCAAGTCATCAAAAGCAGAAGGCGAAAAAACGATTTTTCTCATCCGGCTGCTATTTTGTGTACATATTCTTGCAATTCTTCGATAGTAAAAACTATTCCTTTCCCTTCATCAATGTCTTTAACAGACTTATCTATCCGGGACCAATATTCTTCTGGTGTTTCCTTACGTAAAAGCGTGCTTTCGGGGTTGTTTACTTTAATGGTAATTTCCCCGATGCCAACACTTTTGATGAGCGATTTTATTTTCTTAAATAATTCTTCATTGAATTCAGATGAAGACACCTCAATTAATGCATCCATATCAAAACATTTCTTCAAAATTAAATCAAAAAAATGAAAAAGAATTAATCCTTGCTCCTGCACGGGAAACGTTGATTAAATAAAACTTAAACAAAAAAATTATGACAGCGCTATTTATCGTATCCATACTCACCTTTTGCTACATGGTGTATGTATTGATAAAACCGGAAAAATTTTAGAAGAAAAATAAAGCTCCTTTATGAATACAGAATTACTCGGTGTTATTGTGATGTTTGTTGCCACCTTATTACTCGCTGTTCCGCTTGGGCAGTATATAGCAAACGTATATGGCGGAGAAAGAGTTTGGACGGACATAATTTTTAATCCGGTTGAAAGGCTGTTTTTTAAAGTCTCCAGGATTGACCCCGCCCAGGAAATGGGTTGGAAACAACACATGACGATACTGCTGACCATTAACCTTACCTGGTTTTTCTGGGCAATGTTTTGCCTGATGAACCAAAGCTGGTTGCCCATGAACCCGGACCATAACCCGAGCATGACGGCTGACCTGGCGTTTAACACAGCCTGTTCATTTATCACTAATTGCAACCTGCAGGATTACAGCGGGGAGACCGGGGCTTCGTATTTCTCACAGGTGTTTGGTTTTATGTTCCTGCAGTTTGTTTCGGCGGGCACGGGTATGGCGGCTGCGGCGGTTGTATTTAATGCTTTGAGAGACAAGACAACGGAAAAGCTCGGTAATTTTTACAATTACCTTTTGAAGAGCATGACCCGCATCCTGCTACCCATCTGCATCCTGGTTGCCACGGTGCATGTGTTTGAAGGTACCACAATGACCTTTAAAGGTATGGATACCATGACCAGCATACAGGGAGACACCTTGCATGTGAGCCGTGGGCCGGTTGCGGCAATGGTTGCCATCAAGCATGTGGGTACCAACGGAGGGGGATTTTTCGGGGCCAATTCCGCGCATCCTTTTGAAAACCCTACCTACCTTACCAATATGGTACAGATGATCGCGCAGATACTTATTCCCTTTGCAATGGTATTTGCGTTCGGCTACTATATCAGGAAAAGGAAACTGGCATGGGTTTTCTGGGGAGTTATGACCGTTGGTTTCCTGATGCTGGTTATTCCTACGATACAGACAGAGATACAAGGCAACCCAATGATAACCAAAATGGGTATCTCCCCTATTGGTGGAAATATGGAAGGTAAAGAAGTGCGTTTTGGCGCAACGGCATCCGCATTCTGGAGTATTGCCACAACCGTTATTTCCACGGGGTCGGTAAACGCCATGCACGATAGCTTTATGCCCATTGCCGGTATGAACATGCTGCTCGGTATGATGGTAAATGCCTTTTACGGAGGCGTAGGCGTGGGCTTTCTTAACTTCTTCGTTTACGTGATATTGGCAGTGTTTATCGGTGGACTGATGGTAGGGAGAACGCCGGAATTTTTAGGAAAAAAAATTGAGGCCAGGGAAATGAAGATAGCTATGATCTGCGCTTTGCTGCACCCGTTCCTGATATTAGTTGGCACCGCATTATCCAGTTACTATGTAGCGCATGATACCAATATGGGATGGTGGTTTACAGATGCTGCCGGCAAGCATAATGCCAGTGGTTGGTTGAATAATCCTACCTATCATGGTTTTACCGAGATGCTTTACCAATACACCTCCACATCGGCAAACAATGGCAGTGGTTTTGCGGGCCTTAGCGCGAATAATCCTTTCTGGAATATATCTACAGGTATTATACTTCTGCTGTCACGCTACCTGCCTATCATTGGCCCGGTAGCTATTGCCGGATCAATGGCTATAAAGAAATTTATACCCGAAGGCAGCGGTACCCTGAAAACTGATACCGGCACCTTTGGCCTGTTGGTATTTGCAGTGAAAGTGATCATTGCCGCGCTTGCGTTTTTCCCTGCGCTGGCATTAGGGCCTATTGCGGAGTGGATGGGAACAACCCCCTGCCCCTAAAGGGGGGTACTTTGAGATTAAGACATTTAAAACCCCCGGCCCCTAAAGGGGAGCGCTTTGAGATTAAGACATTTAAAACCCCCGGGGCCTAAAGGGGAGCGCTTTGAGATTAAGACGTTTAAAACCCCCGGCCCCTAAAGGGGGGTACTTTGAGATTAAGACATTTAAAACCCCCGGCCCCTAAAGGGGAGCGCTTTGAGATTAAGACATTTAGCTTTTGAATAAAAAATGAACATTATAATAAAACTCTAAAAATGAACTGAACCCCAATGACCTTGATAATTGTACTCCCCTTTAGGGGCAGGGGGTAAGCGGGGGGTAAAACTATTAACATGAGAGACCGTAAAGAAAGTTTATTTAAAAGTGAGTTAGTAATTGACGCTGTCAAACAATCGTTTGTAAAGCTGAACCCAAAGGTACAGTGGCGCAACCCGGTAATGTTTACCGTGGAGATAGGCACCGTGATAATGATGGTTGTTTGCGCATGGATACTGTCTGGAGAAAATTCGCAGGGTTCATTCACTTACAACCTGATTATTTTCCTGGTGCTGTTATTCACTTTGTTGTTTGCCAATTTCGCGGAAGCATTGGCGGAAGCAAGGGGCAAGGCGCAGGCGGCGTCATTGCGCAAAACGCGCGAAGACACTCCCGCCAAAAAAATAGAAGTGCTTGGAGATATATTTGTGAACGAAGTGCATGTAGTGCCATCTTCCCAATTGGTAAAAGGGGATATGTTTATGTGCGAAACGGGTGATATTATTCCTTCGGACGGAGAAATTTTAGAAGGGATCGCAACTATTGATGAATCGGCAATAACGGGAGAATCGGCCCCGGTTATCCGCGAGGCAGGGGGTGATAAATCATCTGTTACGGGCGGTACAAAGGTGTTGTCTGATAAAATAAAAGTGAAAGTAACCACACAGCCCGGCGAAAGTTTCCTTGATAAAATGATAGCACTGGTGGAAGGCGCCTCCAGGCAAAAAACGCCTAATGAAATCGCTCTAACCATTCTGCTGGCTGGTTTTACGCTGGTGTTCATTATAGTTTGCGTTACGCTTCATCCGTTTGCTGCTTACGCTAAAACACCTATCCCTGTATCGGCCTATATTTCTTTGTTTGTATGCCTGATACCGACTACTATTGGCGGGTTGCTTTCTGCCATAGGCATATCGGGTATGGACAGGGCATTGAGAGCTAATGTGATTGCCAAATCGGGTAAGGCAGTGGAGACAGCCGGCGACCTGGATACCTTGTTATTGGATAAAACAGGGACTATAACGATTGGCAACCGTAAAGCCACCAACTTTTATCCTGCAAAAGGCGTTGATGAACAGCATTTCATCAAATCCGCTGTATTGAGTTCCCTTGCCGATGAGACGCCGGAAGGCAAATCAATAGTAGAACTGGCCGGGGCGAATCATTCAAACTATAAAATTGCCAATGCTAAGTTCATAAAATTCACTGCAGAAACACGCAGCAGCGGCATTGACTTTGATGAAACACGCATCAGGAAGGGGGCTTATGACGCCATGCGCGCATTGGTGGAAAAAGCAGGTAATGTTTTCCCGGTAACCACTACAAACGACGTCAATAAAATATCTACAAACGGAGGAACGCCGTTGGTGGTGATCGAAAATAATAATGTTCTTGGTACTATAGAACTACAGGATATTATTAAACCGGCTATAAAAGAGCGTTTTGAGCGGTTGCGCAAAATGGGTGTAAAAACGGTTATGGTTACCGGCGACAATCCACTGACCGCAAAATACATTGCTGAAAAAGCAGGCGTAGATGATTTTATAGCCGAGGCTAAACCTGAAGATAAAATGGCCTATATCCGCAAGGAACAGCAGCTTGGCAAACTTGTGGCTATGATGGGAGACGGCACCAATGACGCCCCGGCGCTGGCACAGGCTGATGTTGGCGTAGCTATGAACAGCGGCACAGCGGCAGCAAAAGAAGCCGGAAATATGGTGGACCTGGACAATGACCCCACCAAGCTGATAGAAATAGTGGAGATAGGCAAGCAGCTACTGATGACGCGCGGCACACTTACCACCTTCTCCATAGCAAATGATGTGGCAAAATATTTTGCTATAGTGCCGGCCTTGTTCATTCTGTCCATACCTGCCTTGCAGCGGCTGAACATTATGGGCTTGCACAGCCCGTCGAGCGCTATACTGTCGGCTATTATCTTCAATGCCATCATTATCCCTTTGCTGATACCGCTGGCATTAAAAGGTGTGGCGTATAAACCTATAGGAGCAAGCGCATTGTTGCGGAGAAACCTGTTTATCTATGGCCTGGGAGGGATAATTGTTCCTTTTATCGGTATAAAATTAATTGACCTGGTGGTAACGTTTTTTATGTAACTATTTAATAATGACCATGACAACTGTAAAGGAAACCACAAGATTGAAAATGAACAGGCTTCTTCATTTGATAGTTGATAGTGCTTTCGCCATTTGTTCAAATTCTTCACCAGTAAAAAAAATAAAGTTATCAGGATTAGTGTCATTTATTGCTTCCTCAATTCTGGTTCTTGCTTCTTCCCGTGTTTCCACGCGGAGATATTTCTTTTTCGGAGTTGAGAAACTTATAGTAAGCTCTTTGACATTAATAAAATGGAAGTGTTTTTTTAAACCCTCAATTAATGGAAGGTTTAAGTCATCAGTCTTAATTTTTAATGATTGTTCCATAGTAAAAAATCAATTGCAAAGCTAATAAAAATATAGAAAAATGAAAAATGAAATTATCCCTTCGCTATTACTTACTATCGTCTGTATCCTGTTCTTTTCGGGCGTTTATCCCGCTGTGATATGGGGCATAGCACAGTTGGCGCCAAATAAGGGGGAAGGCTTTGTAGTAAAGGCCACCAATGGTAAGGAATACTACGAAAACATTGCACAGTCCTTTACCAAAGACAACTACTTCTGGCCGCGCCCGTCTGCTGTCGGCTACAATGCAAACGGCTCCGGCGGCAGCAATAAAGGCCCGAACAACCCCGATCTGCTGAAACAGGTGCAGGACAGGATAGATACCTTCCTGGTGCATAACCCAGGAGTGAAAACAGCAGATATACCCATAGATATGGTAACGGCAAGCGGCAGCGGCCTCGATCCGCATATAAGTGTGCAGGGAGCAATGGTGCAGGTAGCGCGTGTTGCAAAAGCAAGGGGACTGGATAGTAAAAAAGTGGACGCGCTGGTACAAAACCATATTGATAAACCTATGTATGGCATGGGGCCGGAACGGGTGAACGTACTGAAACTGAATATTGACTTAGACAATCTGAAATAACCAAATGAATAAAGAAACAATTTACCGTTCTATTGCCTTTTTTTTACTTGCCGGGCTTTGCGAAATAGGCGGTGGGTACATGCTCTGGATCGCCCTTAAAAACAAGCAACCTTTTTGGTTGGGTATTTTCGGCGCCATGTTACTTGCTGCTTATGGCGTAATAGCCACCCTTCAGCCCGCAAATTTCGGGCGGACATACGCCGCGTATGGAGGCATATTCGTGGTGATGGCATTATTATGGGGATGGATGGTGGATAAAATAAGGCCAGACCTGTATGATATAATAGGCGCTGGAATAATTTTAGCGGGGGCTATTGTTATTTTCTACGCCCCGCGTAAAGTGATTTAATTTTTTAACCAATAAATTTTAATACACACTCTAAAAAAACAAAAACATGAAGAGAACAAAAATAGCATTACCGGTATTAGCGGCCATAATGCTTACACTGCAAGCTAACGCACAGAGTACCAATGCCAGCGATGGCTCACCCGCCGCGCCTGAAAGGGCGACAGAAGCGCCTGTTGCAAAGATACCCTGGGATGGTTTTGATCTTACCTGGGTAAATGGTGGGGACCGGAGAGATTCTTCGATATTCCATATCCCGTACTTTACGCCGTCTATAATGGTGGATAATAACATCACCCATTCATTCAATGACCCTATAGACCATACGGTTGTGGGTTCAACTGCGCTATCCCGTAATGATGAGATGGTGATCTCGGCCATAAACCTGGGCGGCGACTTTACTTATGGCGACGCACACGCAAGGATAATGACGCAATTCGGAATACGCTCACAGGTTGTTCCCAGGAACGACCTTAGCCCATATCGCGGCCAGTATGATATGGCAGACGCTTACCGTTACCTCGATGAGGCATACGCAGGATACCATTTCAACAAATGGTACGGTATAAATATTGACTTCGGGTTGTTCATGTCTTACATAGGGCTTAATTCTTATTACCAGGAAGAGAACTGGGAGTACCAGGCATCCTTTACTTCCGATAATACGCCGTGGTTCTTCAATGGTATCCGTATCCAGATATTCCCTTCCAAGTATCTGAAGATAGAACCCTGGATAATAAACGGATGGCAGAGTTATGGTATGTTCAATGCGCTGCCAGGCCTGGGCTGTAATATCACTTACATTCCTAAGGAGAATATTAAAATGCTTACCAATGATTACTATGGCACAGACGCCGCCGGCCTGCTGGGCAGGCACCGGTTCCATTCCGATAACAGTTTCTTGCTGAGATACTACCAGGGGTCTAAAACAAGCGGGGTAAACAGGATGGCATTTTCTGTAACCGGAGATGTTGGTTTTGAAAAAGGCGATGGCGTAAACGGCTTTAATAACAGTAACCCGGTAAACAACCCTGCCCAATACTTTGTGAGCTGGATGGTATATAACCACATCTGGTTTGCAAAAAACAAACTCGGCTGGTATGTTGGCGGCGGCTGGATGACAAACCCCGGACGTTACTTAGTGCTTGCTCCAACAGGAGACGCAAGCCCTTTCCCAAATCCATATAACCCGACGCAACCGGCAGGTACACATCCATTCACCGAAAACCCCGGAGACCAGTTTACCGGTTGGGACTGTTCTACCGGGCTTAGGTGGTTGCCCAATCAAAGCCTCGAATTTAAGGTTGAGTGGGTGCATCGCGAATCAAGCGTACCGTATTTTGCAGGCCCTGGCGGGGTCACCTCCCCATCAGGCTATACCTATACTCCCCTGCCCTCCGGTTGGGCGCCAGACCTGGTAAGATCTGAAAGCCGTATCGTTGCCGCATTCCTTTTCCGGTTGTAATAAAAATGATAACCAAAATGAACAATTATTTAAAATAGGGTGTGTGTATAAAGTGGCGCGGAACTATTGTGAAGCGCCACTTCTTTTTCGGATTTTTACATCGTTTAAGTATCAGAAATAAGCAGTGAATATGGTGGTACAAATTATAGGTTCGGTTATTATTTTCATTGTTGCAGTATTGCTATCCATACCGGTTGCAACGCTGATGAAGAAAACCTATAATGGTGAAAAGAACTTCATGGATTTTATGCTACCTCTTGAAGGATTCATTTTTAAGATTTGCCGCATTGATCCCGGCAAGGAAATGGACTGGAAAAAATACTTATCTACCCTGCTGCTGATACAGGTGTTTTGGTTTGTTTTTGGCTTTGTTATCTTATTGGTGCAAGGCCGTCTTTTTTTAAATCCCGCCCATATACCCAGTATGGAATGGACGCTTGCGCTGAACTCCGTTACCAGTTTTCTTACCAGCGCCAACCTGCAACATTATTCGGGGGAAACGGGCGCCAGCTATTTATCGCAAATGGGCGTGTTTATGTTTTTGCAGTTTGTAAGCGCGGGTACAAGCCTGGCGGCGGGAGTGGCAATAGTAAGGGGTTTGGCGGCAGGTTCCACAACCACGCTCGGTAATTTTTACAATGATTTTCTAAGGTCGTGCACCCGGATACTTTTGCCCCTTTGCATCATTGTGGCGGCAATATTTATCTTCAATGGTATGCCTATGACCTTCAAAGCCGCACAGCAAAGTATCTCCATTCAGGGAGATACAACTGTAGTAGCCAAAGGCCCGGTAGCAGCCATGATACCCATAAAAGAACTCGGCTCAAACGGCGGCGGATTTTTTGGCGCAAACTCCGCGCATCCATTTGAAAACCCTGATTTCTTCACTTTCATTATACATACGCTGATCGTGTTATTGTTGCCATTGGCATTCATCTTTTTTGTAGGGAAATACCTTGACAATAAAAAATTCAGCCGAATGCTGTTTGGCGTTATGCTTGCGGGGTTTATTGTTACCTTGATACCCATTGTTGTGAACGAAATGTCCGGGAACCCAAAAATTGCGGCTATGGGTATTAACACATCTATGGGCAATTTGGAAGGGAAGGAAGTACGATATGGTTCCGGTTATTCCGCTTTTTACAGTGCGGTGAATATGGTAGTGCCTGCGGGAACAACAACCGGTATGCACGATAGCTATATGCCGCTTTCGGCAGTTGGTATGCTTATTGGGATGCAGGTTGATTCATTTTTCGGGGGGTTGGGAACAGGCTGGATAAATATGTTTATCTACCTGATCATTGCCTTATTCATAGCCACATTGATGATAGGCCGGACGCCGGAATTATTCGGCAGAAAAATCTCCTTATTAGAAATACAAGCAGCGGTAATGGTAAGTATCATTTCCTTTTCCGTTCCTTTGATCCTTACCGCTATAGCCTGTTATACTTATGTACATTACCCCGGCGGCCCTGAAGCGTTGGGATGGCTAAGTAATAAAGGCCCGCATGGGTTCACAACCATGCTCTATGAATACACCTCGTCAATGGCTGGTAACGGTTCTGAATTTTCAGGATTAGGCAATAACACTCCTTTCTGGAATTTTACCACCTGTATCCCAATGCTCATGGGAAGATTTGTTCCCATTATAGGGGCATTTGTTATCATTGGCTCATTAAGAACAAAGAAATCTGCGGAACCATCATCAGGCGTATTGAAAACAGAGTCTGCAACGTTTGGTATATTTCTATTTGCAGTGATTATGATATTGAGTGTATTGTCTATGTTTATAGTGTTTATTCTTGGGCCTGTAATGGAACATTTTCAACTGATAAAAATATAGATCGGCACATGGAAATATCAAAAGACGATAATGCCAACCATTTTCTTGACCTTATACAAAAGTCTAAAAAGGGAAAGCTGAAGATATACATTGGCATGAGTGCTGGCGTGGGCAAAACCTACCGTATGCTACAGGAAGCGCACGCCCTGTTGAAAAGCGGGATTGATGTGCAGATAGGATTTATTGAGCCGCACGACCGGAAAGAGACAATTGCCCTCATGGAGGATCTGCCGGCCATACCGAGATACAGCGCATTTTATAAGGGGAAGCTGCTGGAAGAAATGGACGTGCAGGCCATCTTGAATGCCCACCCCGAAGTAGTATTGGTTGATGAGCTTGCACACACCAATGCGCCTGGCAGCAAAAATGAAAAACGCTGGCAGGATGTACTGGACATCCTGGACGCCGGTATTAACGTGATAAGCGCGGTGAATATCCAGCACATTGAAAGCCTGAATGATGTGGTAAAAGAGATAACCGGCATAGAGGTAGCGGAGCGCATACCCGATAAGGTATTGAAAATGGCGGATGAAGTCGTGAATATAGACCTTACCGCCGATGAACTGATAGACCGGCTGAAAGCAGGTAAAATTTATGCAGCGGATAAAGTGGAGATAGCGCTACGTAATTTTTTCAAATCCGACAGTATCCTCCAGTTGCGCGAGTTGGCGCTGAAAGAAGTGGCCGGGCAGATAGAAAGAAAAGTAGAAACAGAGATACCCAAAAACATTTCATTCCGCCATGAGAAAATACTTGCCTGCATCAGCAGCAATGAAAATACTGCCAAGACCGTTATCAGGAAAACCGGGAGGCTGGCAAATTATTACAACGCAAAATGGTTCGTTTTGTATGTGGAAACTCCCCATGAAGGAGCAGATAAAATACCGCTTGACAAGCAAAGGCATTTAATTAATAACTTTAAGCTGGCAACAGAGCTTGGCGCGGAAGTGATAAGGATAAAAAATACAAGTATCGCGAATGCTATTATGCAGGTGGCGGGAGAGAAAAACATCACTACCGTGTGCATTGGCAAACCAACTTTGAGCCTTGTAGAGATAATTCTTGCGACAAACGTTTTTAACCAGTTGCTGAAAAACCTTTCCAATAATAATATTGACCTCATCATTATGTCCTGATTATGGCTATATCAATAAAATCAAAAATTGCGGCGGGTATCGGGTTATTGTTTGCGTTGCTGCTTACGGTAAGTATTGTTGCCATCTTGTTTATCAACCTGCTGTCTTCAAAGACCGAAAATCTATTGTCGGCAAACTATAATACCATCCGTTATTGCAGCGAAATGTCGGACGCGCTTGACGAGATTGATTCAAGCAAGGCGGCGCTGATAAAATTTGAGACTAACCTGAAAGCGCAGGAAAACAACATTACCGAACCGGGGGAAGGGGCTGCCACAGAAGAACTCAGGTATTATTTTGAAAAGGTAAAAAAAGGCAATCACAGCACAGCATTATTCCACAGCATTAACAAACAGATATACCAGATATACCTGCTGAACCAGAAGGCGCTGGAACAAAAAAATATTAATGCTCTGAAAACTGCGGGCAACGCAAGGTTATGGCTTACCATACTAACTACGCTGCTCGTACTTATCAGTTTTTCCTTAGTGTTGAATTTTCCCGGTTACATTGCCAACCCGGTACGGCTGCTCACCGAGGGTATTAAAGAAATTGCGCAGAAAAACTACGGGAAAAGGATATACCTGGATAACAAGGATGAATTTGGAGAAATGGCCGACGCCTTCAACCTGATGGCGAAGAAACTGTACGAATATGAGCATAGCAACCTGTCGAAGCTGCTGTTTGAGAAAAAGCGTGTGGAAACGATCATCAACCAGATGGAAGACGCAGTGATCGGAGTGGACGCGAACAATAAAATACTTTTTATTAATCATAAAGCGGAAGGTTTGTTTAACCTGAAAGAAGCCGAAATAACCGGCAAATACGCGCCGGATGTGGCTTTGCACAACGACCTGTTGCGAACGGTATTGCAGAAAGACGCCAAGAGGCCGCCACTGAAAATAATTGTGGAAGGAAAAGAAAGCTATTTTTCGGTTGATTACAGAACTGTTTTCAGCGAGGGTACAAATATCGGCGAGGTGCTTACGCTTAAAGACATCACTTCGTTTAAAGAATTGGACATTTCCAAAACCAATTTACTCGCCACCATTTCCCATGAATTGAAAACGCCAATATCTTCCATAAAAATGAGTACGAAACTCATAAATGATATGCGTATAGGCGCCCTTAACGGGGAACAAAAAGAGCTGATAAATAATATTGATGAAGACGCAGACCGGCTATTGCGTATAACCGGGGAACTGCTGAATATGACGCAAATAGAAACCGGCAACATCCAGCTAAAGCTGCAAAAAGTGCCGCCGAAACAAATTGTTGATGATGCGGTGCGGGCGGTACAGGTGCAGGCCGAACAGAAAAATATAAAGCTGCAGGTTGATTGCCCGGAAAACCTGGCGCCTGTAAATGCCGATGCTGATAAGACTTCAATGGTATTGATCAATTTCCTGACCAATGCCATTAAATACACGCCGGAGCAGGGCCAGATAATGATAAAAACGCAACCGCAGAATAACGGGATAAGATTCTCTGTGCAGGACTTTGGCAGGGGTATTGAAGAAAAGTATTTGTCCCGCATATTCGACCGCTATTTCAAAGTGCCGGGTGGCATAGAGAAAAGCAGCACGGGGCTTGGACTGGCCATCTCAAAAGAATTTATTGACGCACAGGGCGGGCAAATAGAAGTAGCCAGCGAATATGGAAAGGGAAGCACGTTTAGTTTTTTGCTGCCGGTGTAAGAAGTTTCTCGCATAAGGTATAATAAACCCGAAGGGTTGGCATTATTATAGCAAATGACAAAAGCGATTGGGGGAACCCTGAAAGGGTGGTATATTTTTACACCGCATAAACGAATTATATCACCCTTTCAGGGTTTGCCTACAATTTGATTATTGTTCTATAATAATACCAACCCTTCGGGTTTATGAAATAATTGTATTTTATTCGTTTTCCCAGATAAAATGGTTTGAATTAAAATAAATAATTACCTTTATTATGTAATACACACCCTATGATAAAGACCCTTTTATTTATTTCATTAATTTTAATGGAGTTCATCTCCCAAAATTGCTATGCCCAAATAGGCTGGCAATGGGTTGCTGCTGGTAAAGCTATTGGTATTAATGGAGAAACCGAGTTCTGGGGGAAAATTGCAGTTGATGATAGTGGGAATGTGTATGAAACAAATATTAGTCCGTGGTTTGATTCAGCAGTTTTTGGAACTTTCAAAATATTAAATCCACAAGTTTTATGTCAAATTATAGTTACGAAGACTAATTCAACCGGTAATTTTTTATGGGCAATAGGCACGCTACATTCAAATGCTATACCTATTAGTATTGCTCCTGATAAATATGGGAATTTATATTTACTTGGTGTTTACTATGGAGGCAATTTAAAAATAGGTACTAAATCAGTAAATACATCCCCTGCTGCAAATTCATATTTTTTAGCTAAAATTTCCGCGCAGGGAACTGTCATATGGGCAAAAAATGTTGGAAATTATTCAATAACCACTCCTACTCACGATGCCGAAGATGAATTTTTAAATTGCCGGGGAGGTTTAGGCATTGATACTTTTGGCGATATTTTTGTAACTGGTTCATTTTGCGATGCTTATTTAGCAGTTGATACTATTAGAATATCTAATTTCGATACTATACCCGATCCTTTCTGGGGGACTTATAGTTTCGATATATTTTTAGAAAACTTCGATACATCCGGTAGTATAAAATGGGTAAAAACCTTTGGAGATATTTACGATGATTTTTCATATCTTCTTTCTGCCACACCTAATGGAAATGTTCTTATACAAGGAGATATAGGTTATTGTACCACTCCTAATTTTTGTGATGGTCTTCTTTCTAATACAGGTTACTTGGCAAGGTTTGACCGTTTTGGAAATTGTTTAATGGCCAGAGATTATGGCATCACTGTATTCGATATGACAACTGATCCAGACAACAATATTTACATACTTAGCGCAATGGATTCAATACTAACTTTGGGAACTACAACATTAACGAGCAATGGTAGTTCAGACGTATTAGTTATCAAATACGACTCATTGTTACAAGTTTTATGGGCAAATTCTGGTGGTGGCGTTCTGCCTGACGAGGCATATGGGATTACAGTTGACGCTTGCCAGAATGTATTTGTATGCGGCGAGATGGGTATGAACCCCGGACCGAATATGACGCCCGGTTATACAATGAATTTTAACGAGCATATTTTATCCCAGGTTTCCGATTCATGTTGTGACCCTATGTTTGTGGTGGAATATGATAATGCTGGAAATTATCAGAATAGCCTTGCATTGACAACAGGTGGAGATGATGTAAATGGAATCACCGTTGATAATAAAGGTTCTTTTTATGTTGGGGCGGATTATATTTCGCTACAACCCTGGATAATAGGAAATGATACTCTTAATCCAACCGATGGTTCAGAATATTCCATTATCGCAAAATTCAGGTATGATTCATTAGGTTGCAGTATTTACCATTGGACAGATGAGACAAACTCATTGCCAATTCCTTTTCGCAATAATATCATCATCAGCCCAAACCCTGTTCAAACTGAATTAACGATCTCATCATCTACCCTCATTACCAATATTACCATCACCAACCTGCTTGGGCAAAAATTATATGCCCATGAGTATAGTGAGAAAAATGTACAAATTGATGTAGCCAACCTTCCAGCCGGTATGTACCTTGTTCAGGTCAATGGAACTGAAGTCAGAAAGTTTGTGAAGGAGTAGTAGGAATAAGTTGCCTTCTCATAGGGGAAAATTTCAGAAAAATATCCGTACTTTTATAGGAGCAACTTTTTACCAAACAACCCCTGTAAACAATGGAACATTTTCCCTTTACCTCAGAAGAAGCTGTGGATATTTGCGAGGATTTTGAAGACCTTGCCGATACCGACTATAACCTTATGAAACCACAGGCATACATCATCCATAATGTGGTAACCTGCCCGTATAATGAGGATAACCGGAAGTTATTTATAGAGAATTATCACCGCACAAAAGACCAGCAGGAGGCTATCTATTTCTACAAAGGCAACGAATTTGATGTACTCGTTTTCGCTTATGACGCTGACGATGATACTCGCTATACGGTTGTTGACATCAGAACCTATACCGAAACATTGGGCATCAGGTATCACTTCCCCGGAACGGCAAGGCCGGATCACGGATAAAAAGGTTAATTGGGTTAATAAGTTAACTGGGTAACAAAGTAACAAGATGATATTATGCCCCTAATTAACACATTCCCCCATTAACCTTTTAACCAATTAACCATATATTTTCACATTACCACATTACCACATTTGCACATTAAATTCATTTCCTCTTCCCTTTATACCCTCCGCCGCCATAAGACTTTACATCGCCCGAAAACCTTGCGCCCTGGGGCTTTGGCCTGCCGCGCGATTCACTTGCGCCACCGCCGCTGCCAAATGGCCGCTGGTCGGCTTCTTCCAGGCGCACTTTGCGGCCTTTGAATTTCTTTTGCGAAAGATGCTCTACTATATACTCCGCCGCATCGCCGGGAACGTTAAAGAAGCTGCTCATATCCCGCACGGTCATACGTTCTATAGTGCTTGCTTCCACATCTGTTGATTCGGTAATGAACTGTAATAATTTCTGTGCGTTAAGCCCGTCTTTTTCACCCAGATTTATAAACAGGCGCACCGACCTGTTGCCGCCTCCCCTGCTACCCCTTTCTCCACGGTCTCTGCCTTCATAGCCGGCATTCAGGTCCTGCGAGTCCTGGTAAGCATCAATGGTATCGCGCAGTTGCAGCCATATCAGTTTCCGTATAAGTTCGTCCTTGTCCACCTCTGCAAAAGTCTCGTGTATCGAATCGCGGTACAGCTTTGCGAAGTCGGCCTGTGGTTCTGCGTTGGCTATCTGCTCTAAATAGAAGAACAAACGTTTGCGCACCACTTCGGCGCCATCAGGTATATCGCTCTTATGGAACTTCTGTTTTACCAGGCGTTCTATCTGGCGGATATTGGATATTTGTTTCGGAGAAACAATAGACATACATATCCCCGACTTGCCCGCCCGCGCCGTGCGGCCGCTGCGGTGTGTGTAAACCTCGGGATCATCGGGCAGTTCGTAATTGATAACATGGGTAATGTCGTTCACGTCAATACCGCGCGCGGCCACATCGGTAGCCACTATGCACTGCAACGCCTTGCTCTTGAAACGCTCCATCACTTTGCTACGCATCTTCTGGTCCATATCGCCATGGAGGGGGCTAACGTGGTAGCCCATCTTCATCAGTTTTTCCGATACTTCCTGCGCGTCCTGCTTGGTGCGGGTGAAGATAATGCCATAGATACCCGGCGTAAAATCAAGCAAACGGCGCAGGGTCTCAAAACGGTTGTGGTGATTGGTTACAAAGTATTGGTGGTCTATATTTTCGTTGGTGGTATTTGCTGCGGACACGGAAAATTCTTTCCAGTCTTTCATAAAGCGCTTGGCTATGCCGCGCACCTCGTTGCTCATAGTAGCCGAGAACAGCCAGGTATGCTCGCGTTCTGGTGTGTTCTTCAGTATCAGGTCTATATCTTCGCGGAAGCCCATATTCAGCATCTCATCTGCTTCATCAAGCACCACGTATTCCACCTTATCCAGCGAAATAGCTTTGCGTTCCAGCAGGTCTATAAGCCGGCCAGGTGTTGCCACAACCACCTGCGGGTTCGACCGCACTTCGCGTATCTGCCCGCTTATTGGCACACCGCCATATACGGCTGCAACCCGCAGCCCGCGCATGTGTGTGCCATACTTGCTCATTTCTTCCTGTATCTGCATACAAAGCTCGCGCGTAGGGCTGAGCACTAAGCACTGTACATGTTTTACCGCTACATCTACATGATGCAGCAGCGGAAGGCCATAAGCGGCGGTTTTGCCGGTACCGGTCTGAGCAAGCCCTATAATATCAATAGGCTCCGATAATAATTGAGGTATTACTTTTTGTTGAATAGGAGTAGGTGTCTCAAAGCCAAGGTCAGAAATAGCCCGCGTCAATTCTTCCCGCATTGGGAAGGATGAAAAAGAATTCATTAACATTTAAAAGAACTTTATAAAAATAATGCCCTACCAAACCGGCAAAGCGGATGCAAAATTAGGATAAATAAATGATAAAAAGTGTTAAGTTATTGTGTAGCCGTGCCAGATATGTGTCAACATGAAAAATGAAAAAATAAAAAACGGCCTTTATTTTTAGTTTTGTATGGTACAATGAAAGCCATACTGCTGATTTCTTTATTGTTATTTACCACGCCCGGAAAAGCCCAGGTAAGAACTTTTTATGGAAGGGTTGTTGACATTGACGGCAAAGGCATTCCATATGCCGCTATTGAGGCCGACGACCGGCTGGAGGGTTTTTTATGCCTTGAAAATGGTACTTTTTCATTTGAAGCAAATCCTGATTCTGTAAAAACTTTTATTTTCTACTCAATGGGCTATGAGCGGAAAAAGATCATGGTAAAAAAACTTCCCCTTGATTCTATTATTGTTCATTTAAGCCCCGGCTATTATAACCTGGAAGAGGAAACAATTACCGCTGACAAAAAGCGTAAAAGCAGGGAGCATATACTTGGTAAAAAGAATTTGCACCATAACGGAGGAAGCTATATGCTTTATGGCGATGAAGTGGCAATCTATTTGAATGCAAATCCAGAAAGGAAAGGCTTTTTGAAAGAAATCTACGTGTATATTACTGATCAAGGCATACCCACAACAAAATTCAGAGTACATGTGTATCAAAAAGATGCTACAAATATTTTCCCCTCATCTGAGCTGACCGACAACCCCATTATAGCCCAGGCTGCAAAAGGAAATGAATGGGTGAAAGTGGATGTGAGCAATGAACGAATATCCACAGGCAACGGAATATTTATTTCAGTTGAATGGCTGACAGGTAATGGTAATGACAGTAAACGGATACCTTTTACAGAACACGCAAAGTATTACATTGCGGGTTCAGGCGCTTCTGATCCTTCGCCTTATATTAATGGCCAGGTACTTGGCATGACCTGGAATTACGGGATACAATCCATAACATTTGAAAGTTCGCATAAAAAACACGACTCATGGGATTATATAAACCCATACGCCAAGAAAATAAGACACGGCGTAATCCGCATGTCCCACTGGATAAACCCGATGATATACTGCACATATAGGTATGCCGAATAGTTTGGCTTTTATTCCTTGAAAAAAAGAAAAATAACTGCGTCATAAGGTACAATTTACTTTGTCAACGTTCCTTTTCCAAAAATAATATTTTGTATTATTATTTGCCTTAGTATCTTTATGCTGTCAAACAGACTTTATGAGAAAGATTTTATACTATATACTGCTTACCGGCATGGCCTGTGGTGCATTCCAGGCATGTAATACCGGGGGCAACTATGACGCAAGTCCTTCCAGCAACGGAAATAGTTCCATTAACCCTTTAAACCCTTTGACTGCAGCACAGTTTACCTGGACCGGTACCAGCCCTGTGAGCGGCAATATTAACGGCTCCCCTTTTGTTGCCGATACCGCCTATTATGCGTTTATAGACACAACAGGCTTCAATTATATTTACGCCAAGATAGGCAGTAAATATTTATTCCTGGATTTATTTGAGGTTTATCCGGGTACCATATATAATATGGGCTATCACCAATACGATATTTTAGGAACATGGGTAGATTCTCTTGGTTATCAAAGCGCTTTAGGTAATTCAGGCGAGTTGGACATGATAACCAATGACAGCGTTACTTTTTCCGGCCGTTTTTATTTCCAGGGAGTTAATAGCTATGGTGCGATTATTAATATCACCAATGGGTATTTTAATCTCAGCAAGAATTAAAACCTCTCCCCCTGCCTTTCTAAAGGAGAGGTGAGGCTGCTTTCCCCAATTTACTGTTCTTTGAGCCGTAAAGGAAATACACGCACATTCCCACTACTAACCATATCAGAAACCGCTCCCAGTTGGTAGTGCCGGATTCTGAAAGCAGGTAGGAGCAGCAAAGGAATCCCAGTACAGGTATCAGTGAATAGTTTTTTATGAACGTTAAAACAGTGGTAACAATAAACGTTATCCCGAACAGGAAGAACGGCACTTTCCGGCGTATCACCTCCCAGGTTACATTGCCTTTATCATCAGCAAAATTCAGGTAGCCCTTGAAGCCTCCAGGATAATATCTTTCAAACAATACAACAGCAATAATAAACAATGCGGGTACTATCCACCTGCCATTGAGGTATGGTGTTTTGAACTTGCTTTGCAGGCGTTCCGGATCGTTCTGCAATTTCAGTATGCCGCCGCATACCAGTACAAAAGCGAATAATGTGCCTACGCTGGTAAGGTCCACCACTACGGTAAGGTTCATAAACAGCGCGGGTATGCCCACAATAAGCCCGGTGAGGATAGTAGAGAAAGAGGGGGTCTTGTATTTTGGGTGCAACCTGGCAAAAATAGGCGGCAACAAACCATCCCTGCTCATGCTCATCCATATACGCGGCTGACCAAGCTGGAAGACCAGCAATACGCTTGCAGTGGCTATGACCGCACTTATGGAAATGATACCAGCTATCCAGTTGGCCCATTTGCTGTTCATAACGCTGAATACATAGGCTAAAGGGTCTCCCACATTGAGGTTTTTATAGCTTGTCATACCGGTAAGCACCAGGGCTACCAGCACATAAACGACCGTGCAGATAATGAGGGAATAAAACATGGCTTTGGGCAGGTCGCGCTGTGGATTTTTACATTCTTCGGCGGTGGTAGATATGGCGTCGAAGCCTATGTAGGAAAAGAATACAGCGGATGTGCCTGTGAGTACGCCGCCGATGCCATTGGGCAGGAATGGCGTCCAGTTGGATGTATTTACATAAAAACAACCGGCTATCATCACCAGCAGTATGATGGCTATTTTCAGTATCACCATTATGTTGGTGCTTCTTTTTGATTCCTTTATGCCTATGTATATGATCCAGGTGATGACCACCGTGATGAGGAATGCCGGGATATTGCAGATGAACCGCAGCCCGCCAATCATTGGCGCATTTGTCCAGGCCAGTTTAGCGGCGTCTGTTGCGCCGTCCTTTGCTGTCCAGTAATCGGTGGCAAGGTATTCAGGGACATGGGCGTGGAAGCTGCCTATATGTATGCTGTTGACCAATGAGCAGAAATAATCGCTCCACGAAATGGCTACGGCTATGTTGCCTATGGCGTATTCCATCAGCAAGTCCCAGCCTATGATCCACGCTATTATCTCGCCGAAAGCCACATAAGAATAGGTATAGGCGCTGCCGGATACCGGAACCATGCTTGCAAACTCGGCATAGCAGATAGCCGAAAAACCACAGGCAACAGATATAAAAAGGAAAAGCAGTATGATACCCGGCCCGCCATCGAAACTGGCCTTGCCAATGGTAGAGAATATACCCGCGCCCACTATGGCGGCTATGCCCATAAAGGTGAGGTCGCGCACAGTAAGCACTTTTTGCATACTGCTGTTATGCCCGTCAACCAGGCCATCAGCCACTTCTTTATTGATATGCTCCAGCGTTTTTTTGCGGAATAGGTCTTGCTTCATCGGGTTTCAAAAGTAATAATCAATGGGGAATTATAATTACCATTTTTATTAGTCTTGCAAAAGAAAATCATGCGATATGTTATTGCTTTTTCATTTATTTTTTTATTTTCATTTTATGCCTGCAACAACGTATGCCATTAACTGCAACAGCATTTTAAATCAACATACAACATAATAAATTTTTATTAAATGTTAGTTTAACAATAAAAATATGAAAAATATTTTTTACACTTAACAATTTGAAAACAAAAAACTAATGGTTTAGTGATTTTATTTGTATAAGTTTGCCGCAAATTAGTATTGCTTTAACAATACAGTGTACAATATTTAGCGGTTATTCCTTTATTCCGACCTCTACGTGGACATGCGCCGTTAATTTATCATTTACTATTAACCATTAATAATTAACAATTAATCATTAATAATTTACCATTAATACCGGCTTATGAAACAACATTTACCAAAATTATCTGTACCTGGAAAGAAGAGTAACCTGCTAAGATTGGCAGCAGTTGCTGTGTTATTTGCTTTTTCTGTTACCGGCAGCGCGCAGATCATCAGCACGGTTGCAGGCAATTATACTTCGGGCCCCGGGTATGCAGGCGATGGCAGCGCGGCAGCGGCAATCGGGGTGCAGTTAGGCTATCCTGTAGGCGTAGCAATTGATGCTTCCGGCAACCTTTATATTGCTGACAAGTTTAATAATGTTATACGGAAAGTAACTGCAGCAACCGGCATCATCAGCACGGTTGCCGGCCATACTCCGGGTACCAGCGGGTATTCAGGCGATGGCAGCGCAGCAACGGGAAGCGGGGTGAAGTTAAACTTTCCTACAGGCGTAGCAATTGATGCTTCCGGCAACCTTTATATTGCTGACGACTATAATAATGTTATACGGAAAGTAACTGCAGCAACCGGTATCATCAGCACGGTTGCCGGCAACCATTTTGCCGGTTTTACATATGCAGGAGACGGCGGTGCGGCAACAGCAGCAGGGCTATATTATCCTGCAGGCGTAGCATTGGATGCTTCCGGCAATCTGTATATTGCAGACAACGGAAATAGCGTGATACGGAAAGTAACTGCAGCAACCGGCATCATCAGCACGGTTGCCGGCAATAATGCTTCGGGCCACGGGTATGCAGGCGATGGCAGCGCGGCAACGGCAAGCGGGGTTGAGCTATACGGTCCTTCCGGCGTAGCAATTGATGCTTCCGGCAACCTTTATATTGCCGACTATAGAAATAATGTTATACGGAAAGTAACTGTAGCAACCGGCATCATCAGCACGGTTGCCGGCAATTATGCTTCTGGCGCCGGGTATGCCGGAGATGGCAGCGCGGCAACGGCAAGCGTGGTGCAGTTAACCGGTCCTGCAGGCGTAGCAATTGATGCTTTCGGCAACCTGTATATTGCAGACGAGTTTAATAATGTTATACGCAGAGTAGATCATACTACAGACTTCATCAGCACCTATGCCGGTAACAATGCTTACGGTGGTAATTATGATGGAGATGGCAGCGCGGCAACGGCAAGTAATGTTAGTCTAAACAATCCTGTTAGCATAGCATTTGATGCTTCCGGCAATATGTATTTTTCTGACCAGACTAATAGCGTGATACGGAAAGTATCAATGCCATCTGGTACTACCGTTACTAAATTTTACACTTATACCGGTAGCGGATCTACAACTGACGCCACATTGACCGCAAACTGGACCAATGACCCAACCGGAGCAACAGAAAGCGGTTACTATAGTTCACCAGTAAACTTTACCACCAGCGCAGATACATTTGTAATGACTGCCAGTATGACAACTTCCGGTGCATGGACGGTATCGGGTTATGTGGAAATCGGCACTACTGTCAGCGGGGTTACATTTGCTCCAGTAAATACGGTAACTATCGGGGGGGCGCTTACTATGGGCAATAATGGTACATTTGATCCTAATAGCGGTGAAACCTTAAATCTTGCCGGTAATCTTACGGTTGGTGGTACAGCAACATTTAATGTTGCAAGCACAGGTTCTAACATTGTTCATTTTAATGGTACATCTAATGTTTACTGGCCCAGTACCGCCCAGGGTTATCAAACCGAATTAGTGGTTGATGCTTCACATTCGGCAAAATTATTATCAAATTTACCATTAACTGATCCTTATGGCAATTATTCAATAGGGGTTCTTGTAAATGGCACGCTTGATTTTGGTACATATGCAATCACTTGTGCATCATCGCATTATTCACATGCAGGATTTACTTTAAATAGCGGCGCTACGCTTACTACTGCCAATACAAATTCAAGCGGGGCAATTTACGGATCATTAGGAACACTTCCCGGATCCATCTCTTTATCCGGCGGCGCTAATTATATATTTGATGGTACAAGCGCACAGCATACCGGTACCGGCTCCGCCGGTTTGCCTGCTTCCATATCTTCCGGCAGTGTTACGATCAATAATACCGCAAGTTCCGGCGTTGGCGTCACCTTAGATCAAACCACTACTGTGGATGTATTAAACTTTAATACTGGTATTTTAAAAATAGGCAGTAACAACGTTACCCTATCGTCCTATACCGGTACGCCTTCCGCTTCTGAAATGATAGAGGCCGATGGAAGTGGCCAGGTTATTGCGTCATACGCTTCAAGTACGCCGGGTACATTTACTTATCCAATAGGCTATTTTTCCAGTGGTTATTATTATTCACCGGCAACTGTTATTGTCAACTCGGTTACTTCCTCCGGGGCTTATACAGTTGGTGTAAATCTCAATCCAACAGAAGAATCACACAATTTTGATGCGGATAATTATATAGGCCTTTTCTGGAGCGTGGCAGTAAGCGGTACCAGCGCGGTGAATTATGATGTAACAGCATCTTATCCAAGCGGAGTCTATCATCAACTTACCGGTACGCCACATATGTACATGGGAGAATGGAACGGAAGCGCCTGGACGCTGTTTACAGCGGCAAATACAGGGGCGCAATCCATAACCACTACCGGCTTTAGCGGCGTTACGGCTGCAAGCGCAGACTTCACTGGTATCAGCAACCAGGCAAGTGTAAGTGTTAGCCCGGTTGCCTATTGCTCAGCAAGCACCGGTACATTGACAGCTACCCCTACCGATGACGCCAGCACATGCACCGGAGGAATTACTTATACCTGGTCACCAACCACAGCGCTATCAGCAAGTACCGGCTCATCAGTAACTGTTTCACAATCGACTCCCGGCACCTATACCTACAGCGTTACCATGACCGATTGTAATGGCTTTACAGCAACGAATGGCGTGGTGGTAACGGTGAACCCTACTCCCACAGTGAATACTATTACCAATACAACCTATTGCAGCGGCGCATCAGCATCAGCAATCAATTTCGTTGACCCCGGTAATACAGGCGCTACCTTTGCTTGGGTATCCACATATGATATAGGATTTGGCACTACCAGAGGCACAAGTAATATAGCGGCATTTACTGCTTCTGCCGCTTCTGTAACCGTGGCAACCATTACGGCTACGCCTGCGGCTAATAGCTGCACCGGTTCGGCAACTGTAGTTACCACTATTACCGTGAACCCTACGCCATCCTCGGTATCAGTAGGTACAACCGGCAGCTATTGCAGCAGTACAACAATTACAGCAACAGGCGGAAGCGGCGGTACTATTTATTATGAGGGTACTACATCCAGCGGCGTTTCAACAGCTACGCCGGAAACCGCGCAATTAATAACAACCACCGGCACTTATTATTTCAATGCGGCATCAGCAGCAGGCTGCTGGGGTACGCAGGGTAGTGTAGCGATTACCATAAACCCCCAACCTGCGGCTATTACGGGATTCCCGGGCGGTGGTATCATTTCCACCGTAGCTGGCAATGGTAGTCTGGGTTATGGTAGCGATGGTGTAGCCGCCACTGCTACTGATTTAAACCAGCCTTTTGGTGTGGCTGTAGATGGCAGCGGGAATATATATATAGCAGATATAAATAATCAACGTATCCGCAAGGTAAATATCTCGGGCATTATCAGTACGGTAGCGGGTAACGGCGCTGCCGGATTTGGAGCCGGATCAGGTGATGGCGGGGCAGCAACTGCTACCGATTTAAAACAACCTATCGCTGTAGCATTAGATGGCAGCGGGAATATATATATTGCAGATCAGTTAAACAGTCGTATCCGCAAGGTAAATACATCCGGTATTATCAGCACGGTAGCAGGCAATGGTTCGTTTGGATATGGTGTTGACGGCGTAGCCGCCACTGCTACTGATTTAAATGCACCTACCGGTGTAGCAGTAGATGGCAGCGGGAATATATATATAGCTGACCAGGGTAATAGCCGTATCCGTATGGTAAATACCTCCGGCATTATCAGCACAGTAGCAGGCAATGGAGGTAGTGGTTACGGCAGCGATGGAATAGCCGCAACTGCTACTGATTTAAGTGATCCTTACGGTGTAGCAGTAGATGGCAGCGGGAATATATATATTGCAGACCAGGGTAATAACCGTATCCGGATGGTAAATACCTCCGGCATTATCAGCACGGTAGCGGGCAATCGTTCGGGTGGGTATGGTAGCGACGGCGTAGCCGCGACTGCTACTGATTTATATAATCCCAGCGGTGTAGCAGTAGATGGCAGCGGGAATATATACATAGCAGATGTGAGTAATAGCCGTATCCGCAAGGTAAATATCTCGGGCATTATCAGCACGGTAGCTGGTAATGGTACTGCCGGATCAGGCACTGATGGCGTAGCCGCAACTACTACTGAAATAAATTCGCCTTACGGTGTAGCAGTAGATGGCAGCGGGGCTATATACATAGCAGATATATCTACAAGTAGTATTCGCAAAGTATCTGGTGGCCCTTCATCAGGTACGGTATGTACCGGCGCTACACTTGTATTAAGCGATGCCACAGGCGGCGGTACATGGAGCAGCAGCAGCAGTAATGCCACCGTAGTTTCGGGTACGGTAACGGGCGCTACTGCCGGCATGGCCACCATCAGTTATACAATAACAGGCGGTTGCTACAGCACAGGGAGCGTTACGGTAAATGCTACACCAACGGTAAATACCATCACCAACGCTACCTATTGTAATAGTGTATCAGAATCAGCTATCAATTTCGTTGACCCGGCTAATACAGCCACTACCTTTGCTTGGGTATCCACCAATGATATAGGCTTTGGCACCACAAATGGCACGGGTAGTATAGCTGCATATTCAACTTCAAATTCCGGTTCAACTACGTTGAGCGCCGCTATTACCGTTACGCCAACTGTGCTCGGCTGCATTGGCTCGCCAACCTTAGTTACGACCATATCAGTGAACCCCACACCAACAGTGAACGCCATAGGCAGCCAGGTAATATGCAGCGGTGATATTGCTGCTATGGTTACGCCATCTGGTACTGCAACCATCTACAACTGGACGAATGACCAGTCGGCAGTTGACGGCCTTGCAGCAAGCGGCTCAAATAGCAGTCTTACATTTAGTACGTCATCCAACAGCGGTTCTTCCCCGGTTATCGGTAATTTTGTGGTAACGCCTGTTTATGTGAACAGTGTAACGTGTACGGGAATAACAACAAGTTTTACCGTTACCGTGAACCCCACACCAACAGTAAACGCCATAGGCAGCCAGGTAATATGCAGCGGCGATATTGCGGCTACGGTTACGCCTTCCGGTGTAGCAACTACTTATAACTGGACCAACGACCAGTCGGCAATTGATGGCCTTGCGGGTAGCGGCACAAATACCAGCCTGGTGTTCAGTTCATCATCCAATACAGGTTCATCGCCGGTCATTGGTACTATAGCAGTAACGCCGGTATATGTGAACAGCATAACCTGTACGGGAGCATCGCCAACCAGTTTTACGGTGACGGTGAACCCCACGCCTACGATTAACTCCATAGGCAGCCAGATACTCTGTAGCGGCGCAACCGCAGCTACGGTTACGCCTTCGGGTGTGGCAACTACTTATAACTGGACCAACGACCAGTCAGCAGTTGACGGCCTTGCGGCAAGCGGCTCAAATACCAGTCTTACATTCAGCGCATCATCCAATACCGGTTCTTCACCGGTTATCGGTAATTTTGTGGTAACGCCTGTTTATGTGAACAGCATCACCTGTACTGGAGCATCGCCAACCGGCTTTACCGTAACCGTAAACCCTGCGCCAACAGTAACTATATCCGGTGGTGCAAACCAGGCGGTATGTAATACTTCTTCCACTGCCGCAATTACTTTCACCGGTGTAGCCACCGCCTTCAACTGGACGAATGACAATACGGCAATAAACCTCGGTTCATCGGGTGTGGGAAATATAAGTGCGTTCACGGCAACCAACGGCGGCGCTACTACTATTGGTGGTAATATTGCTGTAACGGCAGTATATGTAAACAGTATTACCTGCACCGGTAATACGGCAAATACTACGCTTAGTGTAAACCCTTCGCCTACCTCAACCGGCGCTACGATTTCCCTGACCCCCATATGCCTTACAGGTACGGTAACATTATCGGCAAATACTACCAATGCCAACACCTGGGTATGGACAGGCTCCGATGGTTCAGGCTATTCTGGGGCAACGCCAGTAGTTACGCCTACGGTAACGGGTACTATCGTTTATTCATTGTCGGCCAGCAATGCGGCAACCGGTTGCGCCGCGCTTACAGTATATACTACCAGCCTGTATGTTCTTCCTTCTACTCCCGGCCCCAGCGTGGCCAACCTGGGAGTGGGTGGGGTATATTCGGCTATTGGATATACTACGGTAATTAAAGTTGCATCGGAGACCATTCCGCCTTCTACTTACCTCATTAAGTATAATCTTTCCGGGGCAAATATAGTTGCCGGGGCAACCGCCAGTATGACGTTTACCGGTGGTATGGGCCAGTTTATTACTCCTGTTCTTGCCAACGGAGGCACCACGGGCGTAACGCTTATTTCTATACAGGATGAAACCTCAAGTTGCCTTACCAATATAACAAAATACAACAGCGCGAGCTTTAGTGTACATGCAATGGGATATTGAGAATATGCAAATGTGAAAATGCGATAATGTGAAAATTAATGCGATAATGTGGAAAATGGACCAAATGCGTCCTTAGAAACAGAAAAATTATTTTTTGAAAGCCATACTGACGAAACCGTTAGTATAGCTTTTTTCATTTACGGAATTTCCCCGCAACTTGAGGAACGATGACAAAATAACTTCCGCAACCTTACTTGTTCTTTTATTTCGTTCATAATGATTTTCAATTGCCTCAATGAGGGCTGCGCCGTTCCATTTTTTCTGCGTTGTAAAAGTCTTTATCCCGAAGCCTCGGGACGCAGATTTTACGCCTTGAAAAAAAGAAAAATAACTACGTCATCTTGTGAAACTTATTTTGTCATCATTCCTTACTAATTTTAGCCCCCGATGAAACATTTTAAATACAAAGAAACCTTCTTAGCCGCTTTATTGGTTATTGCCTGCTTTTCATGCAAGAAAAAAGAAAAGGCAGTTGATGACGGGGATGTTAAGAAGCATTGGTTTTCCATAAACCAATATGCGCTGGATCAATGGAATACATTTAGCGGATCGCCTTTCGTGATCATTAAAACGGTTAAAGAAAATGGTAAAATTGATTCAAGCTATACCAATTCTGACACAATAAGCTGGGCGCCGATCTTCAAAGTATTTGCGCAAACGGACATTAGCGATGCTAAATACTTTGACCAATATAACTACAACTATTTTCCCGACAACGAGGAGCAAGCAACCCTTGACCTGTTTTACCAGGCCAAGGATGAAGAACAATTTACACAGAAACTACTGGTAACGATAGACCAATATACTATGAAAGTAAAGGGGATATATATAGAGACCTATAAAAAAACCGCATGGAGTTCATGTACGCAGAAACTATACTATTCGCCAATGAAAAAGATACAGATACAGACGGATGAAAGGCCGGTGATAGGCAGCAAAAAATATACTATTGTGGAGTATAATTTTATGAGATGAAGTCGTAAGTCGTAAGTCATAAGTCTAAAGTTTGGGAGTGATAAATAGTCTAAAATAGAGAGTCTAAAGTTTGGGATTATACTTTAAGTGCATGAAAAAGTACATTAACTTGAATCGCTCAATAGTATTCCTGTCATGGTGAGCCGCGCCGAACCATGTCACGTTGAAGTTTGTTCTGTCGCTAAATCATAGCGTCTGTGCAACACTGAAAAGACCGGTAACAATGTAAAATGAACAGGGAGGAATTCAGTAAAATAGTAGCATCCATACCGCACCAGCCGGGCTGTTATAAATATTATAGCAAAGACCAGGAACTGCTGTATGTGGGCAAGGCAAAAGACCTGAGAAAGCGCGTAAGCTCCTACTTCAATAAAACGGTTGATAATTTCAAGACCCGCAAATTAGTATCGCTGATTTATGCGCTTGATTTCACGGTTACCAATTCTGAGCATGACGCCTTCCTGCTCGAAAACTCGCTGATAAAGCATTACCAGCCCCGGTTCAATATTGTGTTGAAAGACGATAAATCGTACCCGTATATCGTTATCAAGAATGAAAATTTTCCCCGCGTCTTTTTTACCCGCAGGCTCATCAGGGATGGGTCGGAATACCTGGGGCCTTTTACGGGCCTGGGCCGTGTGAAGGAATTGCTGGAACTCATCAGGCAAAATATCCCGCTGCGTACCTGCTCCCTGAACCTTACCCCTGCAAATATAAAAAAGGGGAAATTCAAGGTGTGCCTGGAGTACCACTTAGGTAATTGCAAGGGTCCTTGTGAGGGGAAGCAGGCAGAAGAAGATTACAAAATAAACCTGCAACAGGTGCGCTATGTTCTAAAGGGTAATATTGGCGCTGTGATAAAGGAACTAAAAGCGGAGATGAACGCCTTTGCCGCCGATATGCAATTTGAAAAAGCGCAGATAATAAAGAAGAAAATAGAATCGTTGCAGAGTTACCAGAGCAAATCTATTGTGGTGAATCCGAAATTGGAAAACGTGGATGTGGCAAGCATATTGGTGGATGAACATCATTTTTATGTGAACTATATGATGGTGAGCAATGGCAGCGTGGTACACTCCAATACGCTACAGATAGTAAAAAAGCTGGATGATGAGGCCGAAGCAGATGTGCTGTCGCTGGCCATAGACAGCCTTATGGAAAAATACCAGAGCATAGCAAAGGAGGTGATAGTACCCATGCAGGTGGATATGGCCGATGAAGCAATAAAAGTGACCATACCCAAAGCAGGCGATAAAAAGAACCTGCTCGATATGAGCATAAAGAACGCGGAGATATTTATGCAGGATATGCGGCGTAAGGATACCTTGCTGCTTAGTGAAGCATCGAAAGAGCAGAATATGCTGGTGCTGGAGGAGTTGCAGGAGGCGTTCCAGATGAGCGAGATACCGGTGCATATAGAGTGTTTCGACAACTCTAATTTCCAGGGTGCATACCCGGTGGCGGCGATGGTATGCTTTAAGAACGGCCTGCCCGCAAATAAAGAATACCGGCATTACCATATAAAAACAGTGGAGGGGATCAATGATTTCGCGTCAATGGGCGAGGTGGTTTTCCGCAGGTACAAGCGGCTGATGGAAGAAAAAGCATCGTTGCCGCAATTGGTGATAATAGATGGCGGGAAGGGGCAATTGAGTTCGGCAATGGAGAGCATTGAAAAGCTGGGGCTGACAGGAAGAATGACCCTTGTAGGGCTTGCCAAGCGGGAGGAATCCGTATTCTTTGTGGGGGATACCGAGCCTTTGCAATTGCCCTATGACAGCCCGCCGCACTTGCTGCTCCGTAGAATCAGGGATGAGGTACACCGGTTCGGTATCACCTTTCACCGGCAGGTGCGCAGCAAGGCTACCTTCAAAAATGAACTGGAAGAAATACCCGGCATAGGCGAGAAAACGGCCACAGAATTATTGCAGGCATTCCGGTCGGTAAAGAATATTAAAACGCTTACTGAAAGGGAACTGACAAAAGTCATTGGTGCAGCAAAGGCGAGGGTAGTATGGGGGTATTTTAATAAAACCCCAAACCCCTGAAGGGGCTTCCCTTTATTTTGTCAGTAAATCCTGATTCCCGTTTTCTTTATTTCATTAATAAAAGGGGTGTCTTTTGTAAAAATCTGGGTATTAAAATGATGTACCTCTATATCCGGGAATTGATAGTTGATTAAGGCCGTTTTATGATTATTGTCAATAAAATTCAAAGTAAACGCATCGGAAACCAATGCAACATCAATGTCAGAATATTCCTGTTGCTTTCCTTTTGCATAAGACCCGAAAAGCCATGCAGATAAAACAGGCAGTCCGTTTTTACTACATGCAGCTACAAATTCTTTAGCGATGTTTATTGCAGTTGTTCTATCAGCCATGACATTTCTTTTTTTAATTGGTCATTATACTTTTTATACACCTCACCTGTTATTGTCTTTTCAATAACCTCCAAACTTTCAGGATACCTGCCTTTTGCCTGGAATAAATTCATGTCGGAATAAAACTGTACCTGTTCGTTGGTTAATACGACATTTGTTTCTTTAAGTAATTTTATGAGGTTGTGAATGTATGGGTAGTCTTTCGATTTTCTATGGTTCACCCATAATGCTTTGCATAACTTCTCAAGTACAAGATGCGCAAAAAATAAAGAATGTGCATAATAACCCGCAGCAGCTAATGCTTCTGATGCGCCAAAATCTTGTTTAGACTCTTCAACCAGTGAATTAATATGTTGTTCAGTAGTCATTAAATGTTTAAAATTGGAGATAGCAGAACAAAGTTAGTTGATATTTTCGTTAGTTGAAATTTCAGGGATGTTCTCAATAAATGGGTATAATTCAAAAGAGTTATGCTTGTTAATTTACCATCAGCTTAAAACCGAAGCATAGGCTTTCCTTATACTGTTATATCCCTCACATATTATCCAGCTTCTCTTTCAATTGCCGTGTCATTCCTCCCGTATAGTTCCGCCATTTTTCTATTACTTCTGCCATGTCTGCCGGCAGGTCGGAATCAAATTGCATCCACAGGCCGGTGGCGGGGTGGGTGAAGCCGAGTTCTTTGGCATGTAGCGCCTGGCGGGTCAGTATGCCGAAACAGTTGTCTATAAACTGCTTGTATTTGCTGAATACGGTTCCCTTCACTATCCTGTCGCCACCATAGGTGCCGTCGTTGAACAGCGGATGGCCTATATACTTCATATGCACCCGTATCTGGTGGGTGCGGCCTGTTTCTAAGCGCAGTTCCACAAGGGTTACATAGTTGAACCGTTCCAGCACCCGGTAGTGCGTTATAGCGTCCTTGCCATAGTCGCCATCGGGGAATGCGTCCATTATCTTGCGGAAGCGCAGGTTGCGGCCAATATTCACCTGTATAGTTCCTTCATCTGCCGCCAGGTCGCCCCATACCAGGGCTATGTAGCGGCGGTGTACCGTATGTTTCTTGAACTGCGCTGCCAGCAGCGTCATGGATCTTTCTGTTTTACCTATCACCACCAGCCCGGTAGTATCCTTATCTATCCTGTGCACCAGCCCCACTCGGGAAAGATTTTCCAGGTCCACCTGCTCCTGTTGCAGGTACCAGCTAAGGCCGTTCACCAACGTACCCGTATAGTTGCCACAGCCCGGATGCACCACCATGCCGGCGGGTTTATTCACTATCAGCAGTTCGTCATCTTCATAGGTAATATTCAGCGGTATGTTTTCGGGTATTATCTCCTGGCTTTCCGGCCTGCGGGTTTCAAACACCACTATGGTGTCATTGGGCCTTACCCGGTAGTTGGGTTTTACGATCTCGTTGTTTACCAATATATGGCCTTCTTCTATAGCCTGCTGCACCTTGTTCCGGGTAGCGCCCTCCAGCCTGTTCATCAGGAATTTGTCTATACGCAGCAACTCCTGCCGTTTATCCGTCACTATGCGCAGGCGCTCCACCGGCTCATCGGCTGCCTCCGTTATTTCCCCTTCCGGGTCTTCATCATCCCAAACGTCTTCTGTTTCGTTAGCATCAGCCATGCGGCAAAGATAATGCCTTAATTGGTCAATTGCTGAATGGCTCAATTGCTGAATTAATGTGAAAATGCAAAATGTGCAAATGTGAAAACGCTGAATTGTTTAATGGTTCATTTTTCTTTACCCGCCATAGCTTTTTTGCGAAGGAGGGTTGTTCCAAGCCTCGTTACTACTATTTCGCTCCGGTGGCTATGGCACACTTGTACAACAAATCTCTATTGAGCTTGCCCTCATTTGCGCATTATTGAGTTTGCACATTTTCACATTAATTTTCACATTCCCCACATTTCCACATTATCACATTGTCATCGTGAGTTTTTACCGAACGACACATTTGCATATTAAATTGTCATCGTGAGCTTTCGCCGAACGAGGGCCGGGGTGAGGTCAAACAATCCCAATTCCTAATCCCCAATTCCCAATTCCATTTATGCTTTCTACCGCAGCAGCGTTACATTTCCCTGGTGGTGTTCTTTCTGGCCGTCTTTGAAGGTGGCGTCTATGAGGTAAACATAAACGCCTTCGGGTTGGTCGGTGTTGTTGAACTTGCCATCCCATCCCCTGCCGTCGAGCGAGGTAGTCTCAAATATCAGTTCTCCCCAGCGGTTGTATATATCCATCTTAAAGCTGGTAAGCCCGCTTGCCAGCAATTGCTGCGGGAAGAAATAATCGTTGAGGCCGTCATTGTTCGGGGTGAATACATTGGGGATATTCATGTAGCAATCGTTGCCCACCTTTATAGAAGAAGTAGCTGTGCATCCGCCTATATTTACCGTAACCCAATAGTCGCCCGGCGCGGTAATGGAAATGCCGGGAGTTGTTTGCCCGGTATTCCATATCCAGGTTGCGTTCCTGTTACCCACGTTTATATTATCAGAGAGGTAAAAGGCGTCGCTGCCCTTGCATATGGTGGTGTCGCGCCCCAGGTTAACGGATGGGCTTTGTATTATGGTCAAAGTGCGGCTGACACTGGTATCGTGGCATATGCGGTACTGTGCTGTAGCTGTAACCGTGTAGGTTCCGGGAACTTCGTAGGCAAAAGATATGGGGTTCTTGTCCTTTATGCTGTCCCCGTTGCCCATGCTCCAGGCAATGCCCGTATTGCCAATGGAACTATAGATACCGTTAAAGGTTACATAGGTGCCCTGGCACAATACACTGTCGGTGATATTGAGGCTGATCTGGCTTTGCGAATCCACAAAGACGGTCTGGTAAGCCGTGTCGTGGCAGGGCAGGTAATCAGTCACCACTTCATAAGCGTTGTAGGTTCCTGTATTGAGGTAAGTATGTGTGGGATTTAAACCGGCAGCAGTATTTCCATCCCCGAAACTCCATTGGTAGGATGGTGTAGTAGCCACCGAAGCATCGGTGAAAGCCACCTGCTGGCGCTGGCATTGCGGGTTTGGCGATGTGGTGAACGATGCGTGTATAGGATCCATGTATATGGTTATGGTATCTGATGTGCGGCATAAATTGGTATCGGTGACCATGAGCCAGTAAGTACCCGGAAGAGATAAAGTGACTGCCGAATCGCTGCTGCCGGTACTCCACATATAGCCGCTGCCGTGGGGTTGGGTGGAGGTGAGCGTGAGCGAACCATAGGGGCAGAATACCGTATCCGTACCGAGGTTCACCACAGGCACCGGCATAAAGACCACGTTGAAAGTATCTGATACAACAGCACAGCCGTTTGCGCCAAGCACCATATAGCTGCCGTTCGCGCTAACTGTGATAAAGGAGGCGATGCTGCCGGTGTTCCAGGCATAGGATAGGTAACCAGGGGGGGCGTTTACCACTTGAGTACCCACAGAAGCGCAGGCGCTTTGGCCGGCATGAAGAAAGGTGGTATCATACGGCAACTTGATGTAGTGGAAAGTGTCAACCAGCACAGAGCAGGTGGAAGGGGATGTTGCGTCAACTATATACCTCCCGGAATCGGTTACCACTATGGAAGCTGCCGTACTGAGGGTATTCCAGATATAACTTGTGTAACCCGCAGGGGCGGTAAGCGTAACACTGGCGATGGCTACGCATATAGCAGAGTCTGCGTGTGTGTAGGAAGTGTCAAAAGGTAAAAATGAAACATGAAAAGTATCCACGATTGTAGTATCGCCGCAGGTAACATTTTGAACGAAGTAGGTGCCGGCAACGGTTACCGTTAGCGTGGAATCAGAGGAACCATTACTCCAATAATAATTAGCATATCCCGGCAACCCGTGTAATGTTATGCTATCTGCATTACAAGGTATAGTATCCTTAACAATGGAAATTGTATCCGGGTGCGTAACCGTATTGGTGTACTTGGCCAGGTAAAATATTTCACCACCTGACGTGGCAGTTATCGTATCAGCGCCGGCGTCAATGGTTGTGCCATCAAAAATATCACTGCAGATAAACACGTTGCCATTACCATCGCAGGCTATGCCATTCTGGTCATCGCCGCCTGAACCCAGGCCCGCGTACCCAACAACGCCGCCGGCAAGATTATAGCCCGCAATAAATACCGGGTCATGGCCGGGTACAATGGCAAGTATGGAATCATCTATATTCGCATCTTCGGTATAATTGCCGCTCACCCACACCTGCCCGCAGGAGGCCATAGCAATGCTGTAACCCCATAAAGGTTCGGAAGCAGACCCGATGGTTTTACTCCATGTAACCACATCGGAAGGAGAATATTGCACGAGGAAGAGCGCGAGGCCGCCGGTTGCTGGGTAGGTTTTTGTGACGGTAGTGCTTCCGAATGAAATGGATGGGTTCGCAAAGCCACCGGTCATATATACATTGCCGTAATTGTCTTTGGCAAGGCCAACACCAAAAGCGCCTGCGCTGCCACCCGCGCTCTGCCCCCATAAAGGAACCCCTGCGGATGAGAATTTAGCAATGAAAGCAAGCGGAGTAGTTGTGTAAGGATTTGTAAGCGTACCGGAACCTACGGTAATTGAAGGTGAATAAAAATCGCCGGAAACATAGACGTCGCCGGTGGAAGCTACGGCAATACCAAACGCATAATCGTTTAAAGTGCCGGGTAATGACGTTGCCCATAAAGGAACGCCGGCGGGGCTGTATTTAGCCACAAAAATATCATAAGAGCCGGCGGAAGTACCACCATTTGTAAGGGTAGTGCTGCCAATGGTCATGCTTGGTTTGTTGAAAGAAGCAGTTATGTAAATATTGCCGGCTGCGTCGGTGGTAACTCCGCCATCGGAAAGGATATAGGCGCTTAAAAAGCTTTCAGAAGTATAAGATGCATACGTATTACCGTCATTAATCGCCCAGAGTACAGTGCCTGATGGGTTGATCTTGGCAATGTAATATTGGGTGCCTCCTGCTGTGCCGTAAGCATTCGTTAATTTAAAGGAGCCGATCTTTATACTGTCGGCGTCAAATGAACCAAACAGTATCAGGTTACCACCCGGATCAACGGCTATATTGTTTAACCATGATTCACCCACGGTGCAACCCGCCCATAACGGGGTACCTGAATTGCTGTATTTTACCCATATGCTGGTATAACCGCCAACTGAAGTAGGATATACGGTAACGCCGCCCCCGAAATTTACCGAATCATCGGAGCCTATGGTGATCCCTCCGCCATATACATTCCCCGCAGCGTCCGTTGCCACTGCCCATGAATCCACACCCTGAACGGAGGCCCTGCCCCATTGCCAGCCCTGGGCGCATACTTCGGGCATAATGCCGCTTACCGGCGCGAGCATTAAAAAAGACAGGACTATAAGATGTAAAGTGTTTTTCAAAATGGCTAATATTATATATATCAAACCTACTCATAAAAATTCATTTTTCCAAATAATAAGTAGAATATTTTCTACAAATAACCCACGCATCCTTATTGAACTATAATAAAATTAATTCCCAATTAGTTTTTTGTACCTGAACAAATAAAAGGGGTAATTATTTTATCATTTGTGCGTGCGGTATCACCAAGCACCGGGAAGAACGAAGACTGGTCCGGGAACAAAAAAAACATGGGTTTGAAAAAATAACTATCTTTAGATTTCCTGACAATATGCCCAAAAGCCTAAACAGTATTTGATGAAAAAACTTTTTTTACTCTTATTGTTTATTTTTTCAGTAAGAACAGGGTTCTCCCAGGCGCTCAGCAATTATGGGTTCAGCGCTTACAGCAGTAGCTATAGCTCTGTTTCGGGTAGTTTCATCAGTTATTCAGGTGGCGCCGGAATAGGCAGCACAACCTGGGATGACTGTTACTATAATAGTATTTCCATCGGGTTTAATTTTGTTTATTGCGGCAATACTTACACCTCTTTATCAGCATCACAGAATGGTTGGGTGGTTTTGGGGCAGACATTGCCTTTTACAACCACGACTTTTGCAAACACTTACGATGACGACCTGGCTAATACAACCTATACCGACCCGCTTGGTGCAACTGAAGGCGCTCAAGACCTGCCCAGGCCCATTCTTGCCCCTTTATGGATAGACGTGATCACATCGGGGCCATGTGTGCGTTATGCGACTACCGGCACCGCGCCCAACAGGGTATTCACTATTGAGTGGGATAGCGTTAGTTTTTATTCAGCCGGCGGAGCAACTTTGGTACCCTATGAAAGTGTGGAGTTAATATTGCATGAAACCACCAATATCATTGATTTCGCGTACAACAATATTACCACTGGCGGGGCTTCCAATACCGGCGACCTGGCGATCGGAATTACTGATGGTACCGGTTCTTACCCCGTATATAGTACAATTGATTACTGGTCATTAGATACTACGGGTGCTGCGCCATCTCCCAGCATGACAACGTTGCATCCATCTCTGTATGGCCTGCCTGCCACTAACCAGGTTTACGAATGGAACCCAAACTGCACGGGTACACCATCGGCTGGTATAATAATTGCGGCGGATACAACAGGCTGTTCTTCTTACAGTTCCCTTTTATTATTATTGGGTTCCACAGGGAGCAATGGTATTACCTACCAATGGCAATCCTCTTCCGGCGGAACAAGCTGGACAAATATTTCTGGCGCTACCAGCGATACTTTTACCGCAATAGTCACTGCCAATACTTACTACCAGGTTGTTGTTACCTGTACCAACAGCGGGTTGAGCGCCACCACATCGCCGGTGGAATTACATGTGTATTCACCGCCTTCTGCTATCTCAGGTATTTCTGCGCCGCTTTGTGTGGGGTCAACAGCAACGTTTACCGATGCTACATCTGGTGGAGTATGGAGCAGTGTTAGCCCGTCTGTTGCATCCATAGGGTCTTCTTCTGCTGTGGTTACCGGTGTATCGCCAGGCGCTACGATCATCTCTTACACCTTATCTTCGGGTTGCAGCGCCGTTACTATAGTATCGGTTGTCACCACACCCGCTACCATCTCCGGTTCTTCAACAGTATGTGTTGGCGCAACAACAACCCTGACCGACGCCACGCCCGGCGCCACCTGGAGCAGCAGCGCTACGTCTTATGCCACTATTGGCTCTGCAACAGGCGTTGTGTCTGGTATAGCTCCCGGGCCGGTCACCATAACTTATTCATTGGGTAGTTGTTCCACTACGGGTACTATCACAGTTAATCCTTCTCCCTCAGCTATTTCCGGCCCGTCATCAGTATGTGAGGGTTATACTATTCCGCTTATGGATACCACTTCAGGGGGCCATTGGAGCACTACCGGCACAACAATAGCCACTGTCGGCTCTTCGTCGGGGATAGTGACAGGGATAGCAACAGTAAGCAGCGTAGCCATTATTCATTATACGTTACCGGCAGGTTGTTTTGCTTCGTTACCGGTAACCGTTAACCCACTACCGGCGCCCATTGCCGGGATACCATCTATTTGTGTTGGCGCTACCGATGGCTTATACTCCGGCGGAGGGAGCGGCGCCTGGAGCAGCAGTAATACCGGCATAGCCACTATAAGTTCTACAGGGGTAGTAACGGGCGTGGCAGGCGGCCTGGTAACACTGAGTTATACCTTGCCAACCGGTTGTTACCGCACTTTTCCCATAACAGTATATCCGCAACCTGCGGCCATCACCGGCAGCCTTGTTGTATGCGCGGGTGCAAGCACTACGTTAAGCGACACTTCATCAGGAGGGGGCTGGAGCAGCGTTGACCCCGGCGCAGGCTCTGTTGACCCGGCCACAGGGATAGTGACGGGATTAGTGGCGGATACGGTGACTATACTTTACGCTTCTTTCAGCACAGGCTGTGCGGCGGCGGTTGTTGTTACCGTTAATCCCTCACCGGGAACAATAACGGGGTCTCCTTTTGCATGTACCGGGTCAACCACTTATTTATCCGACCCATCCGTTGGCGGGGGATCCTGGAGCAGCAGCCCGGCAACCGTGGGAACTATAGATCCCGTGTCTGGCGTTGTCAGCGGTATAGCGGCAGGTACGTTAACTGTTTCTTATACATCGTCTGTTACCGGTTGCAGCGCTACTTTATCGGTATCCGTTGATTCATCGCCGCCAGCCATCAGCGGTTCCACGCATATTTGTGTTGGCGCAGCAACAACGCTGTCAGATATTGCCACAGGAGGGTCATGGATTAGCAGCGTTCCCGGTATTGTATCTGCCGGGTTTTCCACAGGTACAATTACCGGAGTATCCACAGGTACGGCAAGCATAGTTTATACGCTTAGTTCCGGATGCGCCACTTCGGTTGTTGTTACAGTAAGTTTATCTCCCGGGCCCATTGCAGGTGTTACACATGTATGTGTGGGCGCCACCACTACCTTAACAGATGGCAGCGGCGGGGCATGGAGCATCTCCCCTTCAACTGTCGCCACTATCGGTTCCGCAACAGGAATAGTTACCGGCTCATCACCTGGCGCAGGAACTATTACCTTTTCAATCGGCGCGGGTTGCACAGCTACCACCACCATTACTGTTAATCCATTACCTGGAACAGTTTCCGGCCCAACTCATGTGTGTACCGGCGCAGCCATCACATTAAGCGATGGCGGTGGTGGTTCCTGGTTTTCGACCGGGGCAGATGTGAGCGTTACTTCTGCCACAGGCGCTATCAGCGGATTATCAGCAGGAACGGCGGTCATTACCTATGCGCTCCCAACAGGTTGCATCACCACCACAACCATTACGGTGAATCCGTCGCCCGGGATTTTTACTGTTACCGGCGGCGGTAGTTTCTGTTCCGGTGGCACAGGTGCGGATATTGGCCTGTCGGGGTCCGCCACAGGCGTTAGTTACGAGTTATTTTCCGGTTCATCAGCAGTGACGTCAATGGCAGGAACAGGCCTCCCGCTTGATTTCGGGCTTCATACGGCTGCGGGTGTTTATACCATAGTTGCTACCGGCATTGGCAGTTGCACTTCGGCTATGGCAGGCAGCGCAACAATATCTGTCTCCTCCTTACCGGGTTTGTTTACAGTATCGGGCGGAGGCAGTTATTGTACCGGTGGCGCGGGCTTTCATATATACCTTAACGGCTCTGCAGCAGGCGTCAGTTACCAGTTATACAACGGGGCAACGGCAACAGGTGTGGCTGTTACAGGAACCGGGGGTACAATTGATTTCGGTGTGCAAACGGCAGCAGGTACTTATACCGTAGTGGCTACCAATACGGTCACCGGCTGCACGCGGACCATGTCCGGCAGCGCCACTATTACTATCAACCTCTTACCGCCGCCTATTGTTGGGCCTACCGCGCTTTGTGTGGGTAGTTCAATAATAGAAACTGATAGTTTGCCCGGCGGCACATGGGCCAGCAGCCTGCCTTCCGGTGCGTCTGTTGCCGCATCTACGGGCATTGTCACCGGGCATGTTACCGGCACCTGCACCACCATAACTTATACTTTGCCTACTACCTGCGCTATTACCACAACCGTATGCGTCAGCACATCGCCCGGCCCGGTTATAGGCGCAGCGACCGTATGTGCAGGAGCTACGGATACACTTACCGACATGGTACCCGGCGGCGTATGGACAAGCGGCAGCACAGCCTCGGCAACTGTGGGTTCTCTTTCCGGGGTGGTTTATGGATCAGTGGCCGGCGCAACAACAATTACTTATTCGCTCGGCACAGGCTGCACGGTGACAAAACTACTGACTATCACCCCCTCGCCATTGCCAATCACAGGTATTACCTATATGTGCGCAGGCGGTACAACACTTCTCGCTGATGCTACACCGGCAGGGATATGGAGCGTTAGCCCGGCAGGTATAGCTACAGTCAGCAGTTCCGGTTTAGTGAGCGGGTCATCGGGCGGCACGGCCACCATTGCATATACCGCTGCAACAGGATGCGCTGCCCATACTATGGTAACCGTTTATACCACACCAGTCGCTATCGGCGGGCCTTTCGCAGTATGTATCGGCTCCTCAATAACTGAAACGGACGCTACTACCGGGGGCTTATGGAGCGTATCGGGAGCGGGAGTTACAATAGGTTCAGCAGGTTCTGTGACCGGCATATCCTCCGGCCCGTCAGTGATCACTTATTCGGTAGGTTCTTCCGGTTCATTACCGGGTTGCTATGTAACAAAAACAGTTACTGTCAATTCCATAGGCGTTATTACCGGGGCTACGGGTTTATGCTCCGGGGCAACTACCATTTTGAGTGATGGCGCGGGTGGGGGTACCTGGAGCAGTACAGGCGCTACGGGGGTAGTGAGTGTAGGGTCGCTATCAGGTATTATTACAGGAACAGGAACAGGAACTGCGGTCATCACTTACAGCCTCGGCACAGGCTGCACTACCACTACCACAGTAACGGTAAACGCAGGCCCATCGCCTGTCGGCGGTATTCCTTTTATATGCGCCGGAAGCACAACAAGCCTGACCGATACCGCAGGCGGCGGTACATGGGCAGGCGGAACAGCAGGAATAGCAACAATTGACGCTGTCACAGGAATTGTTACCGGCATTGCCCCGGGAACTACCACCGTTTCTTACTCACTTGGTACCGGCTGTACCGTGCATACTGTTGTAACGGTCAGCGCTGTTCCGGCAAGTATTACCGGTGCGCCGGAAGTCTGTGCCGGAGCAACAATCTTTTTTGGAGACCTTACTACTGGTGGCGTATGGTCGGGTGCATCCTCCACAGTTGCCACCGTTAGCCCGTTGGGTACTGTAAGTGGATTAGCGCCGGGTACGGCTACTATAAGCTATACAACAGGCGCTTCGGGAGCAATACCTGGTTGCTCTGTGACAAAAACAATAACGGTGAATGTTACCCCTTCGGTAATAACAGGCCCGGCTACCTTATGCGCGGGCTTGACTGCAACATTTGCAGATACGATCACGGGCGGGGCATGGAGTACACCGGGAAGTGTTGCAACTATTGATTCAGCAACAGGCTTACTGACCGGGATAAGCGCCGGGGCAACGACGGTAACCTATGTGCTGGCCGATGGCTGCAAGGCTGCAATGGCGATAACCATAAATCCGGCGCCGGATGCAATAACCGGGATAAGGAGTATCTGCATAGGTTCATCCACAACACTGAGCGATGCCACAGGCGGCGGGGTATGGAGCAGCAGCGCGTCTCCCGGAATGGTGACTGTGGGCGCGTCAACGGGGATAATTACCGGGGTAAGTTTAGGTGTGGCAACGATCAGTTATACTTCCGGCATTTGCCCCGCACTGATCACGGTTACGGTCAATTCATTACCGGGAGCTATCAGCGGTACGCCGAATGTATGCCTGGGAGAAACGGATACGCTTGCCGACTCACCTGGCGGCGGGCTATGGAACAGCAGCAATATATTAGTTGCTTCAGTGGGTTCGGCCACAGGCATAGTATCGGGCATTGCACCCGGAACGGCGATCATCAGTTATTCAACAGGCGTGGGATGCACTGTGCCGATTACCGTTACCGTACATCCCGCTCCACCGGCCATTTCCGGGCCATCTGATATTTGCGTGGGGAATACAGCTACCCTCGTTGACCCCGGAACAGGCGGCACATGGCGTTCAGGGGAAGGGACTATTGCCACGGTGGCCGCTTCAACAGGCGTTGTATCGGGCGTATCCGGGGGAATTGCAACGATCAGTTATACCGGCCTTTATGGTTGTGTTGCTACATACGAGGTTGCTGTTATAGCAGTACCCCCGATCCTTGGAGTCAGTAATATATGCGCGTATGGCGCCACATTGCCGGTTACCGATTCGGCGCCCGGCGGGGCATGGACCAGCGCATTGGTGAGTATAACCCCCGGCGGTATTATTACCAGTTATGCCGCAGGTGTTGCCACCATTTACTATACGCTTGGCGATGGTTGTTACACTACTGCCACGCTCACGGTAAACCCATTGCCCAATCCCATCAGCGGCGGCCTGCGCGTGTGTACAGGGTTAACAACAATACTGGGCGAAACAACCACGGGTGGCATATGGAGCAGCGCCGCACCATCTATTGCCACAGCAGGTACACTGTCAGGCCTGGTAACTGGTATTGCGGCAGGCGTGGCCGAGGTCAGCTACACGCTGCCAACAGGCTGTATGCAGGCAGTTCCCGTTACGGTAAGCGCAGTGCCATCGGCAATATCCGGCGCGGGTAACATATGTGCCGGATCAGCCGCCACGCTTGGCGATACTGCGCCAGGCGGTATATGGAGCGACGCCGGGCCTGCAGGCATAGCCACAATAGGCTCCATTACAGGCATAGTAACCGGTATAACCTCCGGTACAACCACAATAACTTATACGGTTGCTCCATTATGTACGGTAAGCAAAACGATAACGGTTAATGCAGCCCCGGCAATGTATTCCATAACCGGCGGCGGCAATTATTGTTCCGGCGGGGCAGGTGAGCCGGTAACACTTGGCGGGTCGCAGGCAGGGATAAGCTACCAGTTATACATCGGGACTTCCGCAGCAGGGAGTGCGGTGAGTGGTAGTGGCGCTGCGCTTACTTTCGGGCCGGAGACTGCGGCGGGCATATATAAGATATTTGGCACAAACACTACAACCTCCTGCAGCAGTATTATGGCAGACAGCGCTACCATTACCATATCGCCGGTGGTAACGCCATCGGTAAATGTATTCTCATCTCCGGGAGATACTTTATGCGCGGGGAATATTGCAGCATTCACGGCAACGGAAATGAATGGCGGCCCAACGCCAACGTACCAGTGGTCAGTAAATGGAACCACAGTCTTAGCAGGCAGTTCTTCTTATGCTTATACTCCCGTAAGCGGCGATATAGTAACGGTACTAATGACGAGCGATGCTGTTTGTGCGGTTCCAGATACGGTTAGCAAGTCGGTAGTGATGACGGTTGATCCTTCGCTGATACCTGTAGTAACTATTGCCGCAAATCCGGGCGCCAATATTCTGACTGATGAGGAGGATACGCTGACAGCAGTGGTTACCGGCGGCGGCGCTCCTTTGTTTTACCAGTGGATGATAAACGGGGTAGTGGTTCCGGGCGCAACAAACGCCGTTTATACCAGCAATAACTTATCTGACGGGGATTCGGTATGTTGTATCGTATATGCAAACGGGGCCTGCGCGGGATCAGGTACCAGTTGTGTAAGGATAAATGTGGTGAACAATGTTGGAATAAAATCCCTGACCCCTAAAGGGGAACCATCTATCTGGCCGAACCCTGTTCATGATGAACTGACGGTGCTTAATGCGTCCAACAGTGAATTGAAGATATTTAACCTGCTTGGACAGGAGGTTTATGAGGCTTCTGTTAATTCTGATAAAGAAGTTTTAGATGTTGCCCAGTTAATGCCGGGAGTATATATCGTTGAGATAGCAGATCCTTCTACCTCGCTAAAGAAGACAATGAAGTTGGAGGTAGAGCATTAATATTACAATCAGACTTTAGTCATTTGCATTACGAAACATCTTTGCGGTCTTTAAAACATTACATGGAAACTGCGCCTCTGCGCCTTTGCGAGAAATTCTTACACGCACGCCCCATATATTGATTTATAGCTTCTTTAAAACCATGAATAAATAATCGCCCTCGTCATTTTCGTATTGTTGCTTTATTTTTTCAAATTCGCCGCTGTCAATGGATTCGCGCAGTTTGCGGAGGCCGTTTTGTTCTTCATCCGCGTCCTTTAATGCGGAGAACATGTACATGCCTTTTCTTATTGAGGGATCGAAGTATATTTCCGGGTTATGCTTGCCGCAATAACCAAACATATCTTCGAGGTCATGCCTTACAAAATATTTTTCCGTCTGGATAACGGTGAGGCCGGCTTTATTCCCGGCATTCAATACCGTTTGCTGGGTGAGCGCTTTTTCCAATGACCTTTGCATGATGCCCGGAAAAAAATGATTAAACCAATATCCTTTTTTCTGTTCCGGGGTAAATGTAAATATCACAAATTGCCCACCGTTTTTTAAGACCCTTGCCACTTCTGCAAAACCCTTATCAAGGTTGGCCCAGTGATGTACGGTAAATATGGCCATAGCGCCGTCTATGGAGTCTGCGGGTAATGGAAGGTTTTCGGCATGGCCATACATCCAGTTTACCAGGTTGCTTTTATTTTTTGCTTCCCCAAGCATTACCGCGGAAGGGTCTATGCCAATAAAATTAACACCCGATTGAGCTAACTTAATAGTATAATTGCCCGTGCCGCAGCCAATATCAAGGTATGTTTTATCTTTTTCCGGGGCGAGCAATGCTAATATCCTTCCGGCAATATATGGGTCCGCTTTACGGGTTGTATTATAGCCTTCACCGATCTTATCGTACATCACCATAGTTTTCATAATAATGGGTGTTTCCGGCAGGTATGCCACACCTTTTTCTGGTGTGGCATACCTTGCTGCATAACGTTGCCAAATTATTGAAAAAAAGTATCACAGTCAAAATCCAAATAAAAAATAACCTTTTATTTCTTTTTAATAGCTTTATGCACTATCGCAAAAATACTTCTTCGCAATGGATACAGTAGTTATAGGCATTACCGGGCACCGCTTATTGAGCGCGGAGCAAAAGGAAAAGATAAAACCTGTGGTAATAAGGGCGCTTCAGAATATTGTGTTCATTATAAGAGAACACGATGAATCTGTGCCAGTTATCGCACTCAGCCCTCTTGCCGAGGGCGCCGATACTTTGTTTGCCCATGCCGCCAGATCAATAGGTTTGCCGTTAAAGGTCATTTTGCCGTTTGAAAGGGATGAGTATCTTAAAGACTTTTCGTCAGGCGAAGCCAGGCATGAATTTGACCGCCTGTATAATGAAGTGGGGGATGAAAATAGATCTGTACTCAACCATGCAGGCGATAAAGAAGTGAACCAGCTTTACATGGAAGTGGGACAGAAGATAGTAAACGAGAGCCACTACATTATAGCCATATGGAATGAAAAGCCGGGGAATGGGAAAGGCGGCACAGCCGATGTAGTTGCCTATGCAATGGAAAAAAAGAAAGACATACTCATCATAAACCCGGAAGACGAACACCCGTTCATCAACTACCTGAACTTAGACAAATTTAAACACAGGGGGCGTGATGAAATTATTGAATCATTGGAAACCAGCCATCTCACTATTGATATAAACAGCAAGCAGGAAGAATATGACGCCAATGCAGGAAAGTTTAATAAAAAATACAGGCGGTTATGGACGCTTGGGTTTGTTTTAGGCCTGGTAGAGGTTTGTGCCTTCTCGGTTATCGTATCATTTCATGTGCATCTTGCGTTGCATTTCTGGCTGGCGTCAATAGAATTTTTCAGCATTGTGACCATCGTTATGTTTGTGCTGTTCGGTAATTCAACAATGCTGCATAAAAATTATGTTCACTATCGTATCATCAGCGAACGGCTGCGAATCAAGCGTTTTTTTGCTGAACTTGGTTTCAGGATATACCATACTCCGGTCAGCCCCATTTATCTTTCTTTCAACGAAAAGCCGGAATTCAATATCCTTGATAATACCATAAAACTGATAAACCTCAGCGCTTATTCCTACCTGCCATTTGAAACTAAAAAACAAAAATTGGAGCAGGAACTTATCATAGACCAACGCGATTACCATGAGTACAAAAAAGCAAAGTTTGAGAAAAGGAACCGGCTCTATAAAAAGGTGCGGAAATTTTTATTCCTGTTGTTTATAGCTGCTGTTACGCTTCATTTCGCGCATGTTTCCAATGAGTATTTTGTGGAGATGGGGATAAGGGTGTCCGACTGGGATCCGCCTTTATTTCATTCTATCGTGTTTGAAGAGGTAATACTTTTCCTCTCTATATTTATCCCCGCGACAATAGCTGCCTGCGAAGCGCTGAAATACCTGTACGAGTGGGAAAAGATCATCAGCCTGTCGGCGGCTATGGCAGGCTATTTCGGGGAAAAATCGAAGAAGCTGAAAAATATAAACAGCGAAAGCCACCTGGAAGAATTGTTAAATGCCATAAACAGCGATATGCTTGTTGAAAACCTGGATTGGGAAAAATATATGCAGGATAAAAGCGAGGTGCCAACGTGACGGAGCCTCTCCCGGCCTCTCCAAAGGAGAGGTGAGGTCGAATGAGATACGTATTTCGTGAGGCTGCTTCGTTCCTGCGCCACCGCTAAAGCTAAGGCGGCACGCGGTAGCAGTGACGGGAGTATTATATTTGCAACCAATAGTTAAAAAAATAAGATTATATTAGTTGAGGGTAAAATTAATTTGTGTAATAAGTATAATAGTTGTTAAAAAATGAATAAATTGCATTATTATTATTTTCCGAAACCCCATCTTATTTTTTCTTAGCTTGAAATGGTTTAAAGAACTTTAATTCTCTTAATATGCGTTTTAGAAATTTACTCTTATTTTTCGTACTTGTTCTTGGTTTTTGTGGAAGGTCGAATGCCCAAAGCCCATGCCCGCCCAATATAGATTTTGAATTGGGTAATTATTCTTACTGGCAGTTATATATCGGGTCATGGACCACAACATCAGGCCCGTTTACTATTCCAACAAGTACGCCAACCTTTTGCGCCTTGCCAATAAATGGCAGGCACAACCTGATGAGTGGCCCAGCCCTTGATTATTACGGCGGGTTCCCGGTCAACTGTCCTGATGGTGGCAGTTATTCTTTGAGATTGGGTTATGACACAAGCGGCAGCCGTGCAGAAAGGGCGAGATATTATGTACGGGTACCCACAGGATCCATAAATTTCGCGTTGATCTATCGTTATGCAGTTGTTTTGCAAGACCCCACCGAACATCCGCCATCAGAACAGCCGCAATTTGCGGTAATGGCTTCCGATTCAATAACAGGTTTAGCCTTGCCATGTGCTTCCTATAGTTACGTATCCGGCACTTCCATCCCCGGGTTCGACAGTTCTTTAATTCCTGCCCGCCCCGGTGCAACATCCCCTTCATCATCTTCGGGTGACGGGATACTTTATAAAAGCTGGAGTACTGCAAACCTGAACTTGTCTGGATTGGGTGGCACCACGGTTGCTATTGATTTTTCCGCCACCGGCTGCAGCCCTGGCGGACATATGGGATATGGCTATGTAGATATGACTTGCGGGCTGTTCGAGATTTCGGGTGTCAACTGTTCGGATACGGCTACGCATGTAACGCTTTCAGGGCCAGATGGTTTTGCGGGTTACCAGTGGTTCGATTCTTCCACATTTACCACTTCCTATGGCGCTACGCAAGTGGTATCCGTGGTTATCCCGACTGTGGCTACCACTTATGCTGTGATATTAACGCCCTATGTGGGTTATGGCTGCCCCGATACTTTGTACAGCCATATACAGCCTACACACTTAGTTGTAAACCCAAGCAATGATACTTTTATTTGCCATGGGGCAGGTGCGCTGATCAATGCAGGAGGGTCTGATATTTCTTTGCCATTAACTTACGCATGGTCGCCCGCGCCAGGACTAAGTTGCACGGGCTGCGCAAGCCCTACGGCAACACCCGCTGTCAGCACAACCTATACAGTTGCGGTAACTGATGCGGCAGGCTGTACGAAAACCGGTACGGTGCATGTTTCTGTTGGCGATCTTTCCAGTTCCGTAACAGAAATACCACCCACTTGCGAAGTTTATCACAATGGTTCGGCAACAGTTACCGTAACGGCAGGTACACCCATCTCGTATGTATGGTCCACCTCTCCTGCCCAAACAACGCCCACAGCTACAGGTTTAACCGGGGGCACAACCTATTCGGTAACGGTAACTGATATTGCGGGCTGCATCAATGTAGATGTGATTACAGATTCACCGGGCCTTGTAACGACGCTGACAATTGACAGCGCACACGGACCTATTACCTGCCGTGGTATAAGCGGGTATATTACATTGATCGGGCTTGTGCCTGGCGAATCTTTTACAGTCAGCTACCTGAAAGATGGCATAGCGCATACCCAAACCCATATAGCTGATGCTGCCGGTGGTGTTACTCTAGATAGTTTATTGCAGGGAACTTATAGCAATATTGGTATTATTGGTACTGTTTGTCCATATAACACAGTTGGCCCGTTGTATTTGCCAGACCCGCCGCCTACGGCTGTTCCCGGTATCGTTACCAATAGCCCTGTATGTCTCGGAAGCCCTTTGAATATATTGTCTTCCTGTGCTACAGATAGTGTAAATTATTACTGGAGCGGGCCGGGCGGAATGACAATGGCAATACAAAACCCGGTTATTCCTACCGCTAATTATACTGATTCCGGGTTGTATATACTGACTGTTATAAAAGATAGCTGTTTTGCTATAGACAGTACGCATGTAATTATAAAACCACTGCCCATACTGAGTATCAGCAGCAACAGCCCGGTATGTACCGGAGATACGCTTGACTTATTTGTAACCTCCTCCAATGGCGCCTCTACGTATTCGTGGAATGGCCCGGAAGCGTTTTATTCCGGTTATGAAAACCCCAAAGCCGGGAATGTGCAACTGGCAACTGCGGGTACCTACAGTGTTTCGGTATCTTTGAATGGTTGTTATGTTATGGATACGACCGATGTGGTAATAAACCTTACGCCGGACGCCCCTATTGTTGATGATACCGAATATTGCCAACAGGATATTGCGGGCGCTCTTAACGCAACCGGTACCGGCCTGCTGTGGTACACTGCCGCTACAGGCGGCACAGGCACCGCTGTTGACCCTATTCCTTCCACATTGTTGCAGGGCGTGCAGACCTGGTACGTAAGCCAGACCTCCATAGCCGGTTGTGAAGGGCCGCGCACGCCTATTACAGCTACTATTGATTATCTTGCTTCGCCTTACATCAGTATAAGCGACACGGTGATCTGCAATGGTAATGACATACAGTTCTTCGCGCTGAATGCTGGCGAAGACATGACCGGCATTAAGTGGGCGTTCGGGAGTGGCGATACGGTAATGAATATGAACCCCGTAGTACATTCTTTCAGCGGGCAAGGGAATTTTGTAATTTATGCTACCGCCTTTTATAAAGTGTGCGAAGCAAAAACCACCAGTAAGGAGGTTACGATATTCTCTGCGCCGAGTGTCAATATTGGCCGCGATACATCTATATGCCCCGGCAGTGAGCCGCTGGTACTGGCAGACAATATAAATGCAGGCAACAGTGCGGCCTCATGGCTGTGGAATACAGGAAACACAGGCCCGTACTTAACAGTCACAACTCCTGGCGCTTATTTTGTGCGTGTTACCATTAATGGTTGTACATCGTCCGACTCCATTAATGTTGCCAATGATTGCTACATGGATATACCCAATGTGTTTACGCCCAACGACGACGGGTTGAATGATTATTTCTTTCCCCGTTTGACGCTTACAAAGGGACTGGTTTCTTTTAAAATGGATATTTACAATCGCTGGGGACAAATGATATTTGAAACCACCAGCCTTGACGGAAGGGGTTGGGACGGAAAACTGAACAACACCGCCCAGCCTGAGGGGGCCTATGTATATATTATTGACGCCACTTTCTTAGACGGCCAGAAAGAACACCACCAGGGGAATGTGACATTGATCAGGTAATGATTAATGGTTAATGATTAATGATTAATGGTTAATTTGAAAACCTTCCTACTGGCAGCAGGAGAGGTAATATGGAAATTGATGTATTTACTGGCATAGTTCAATAGCGATCCTGTCATGGTGAGTACCCACTTTTTGTAAAAAGAAAAAATGCGAATGACGTTGTTCGCGCGAGTCATCAACATGGTTCCCTTTAGGGTCAGGGTTGCGTAGCAATGCGATACAAATGAGATAATCACGGAAATATTAATAATAGCCACAGCAAAGCATTTCAGCCATCACATATCCCATCAACCTCGCATTATTTTTTTCACGGAAAATGCGATATTGCACAGTATTATCAAACTCAATACATCATAGGTATTCATTTTAATCATTATAAATCATAATTCAGACAAACAAATTCCATTTTTCGGAAATTATGTCCTTGCCCCGGAAAATTCCAATTTGACAACTTTACCTAACTAATTGGTAATCAATATACTTTTTTATTTGGCACGTTGTTGGCATTACGCTATTCACTCAAACAAATAAAAAATGAAAAATACCATTTTTGTACTCGGCGGCGACGGATACCTCGGATGGCCATTATCCATGAAACTGGCCATACAGTATCCCGACCATAAGATTGTAATTATAGACAACCAGTTTCGCAGGAACACGGTAAGGGGTTTGGGTTTCCAGACCCTTATTCCCATTGCAAAACCGGAAGCCCGTATAGCTGCCTTTGCCAAAGTGCATGGGCAAACCAATATCCGGTACATAGAAATGGATGTAAACTCTGAAAAACTGGAAGAAATAATTCAGGCCGAAAAGCCGCATACCATATACCACCTGGCGCAGCAATGTTCCGCCTCCTACTCTATGAAAGGGGTGGAAGAAGCGTTGTTCACGATCCAGAATAATGAATCGGGCAATATGCGCCTGCTGTGGGCGGTGCGTAAGCATGTGCCGCAGGCCCACATCATAAAGTTAGGCTCTATGGGCGAATATGCCCAGGGAGGCATAGATATAGCCGAAGGCTACTTCTGCCCCGAACATAAAGGCACGGTTGCAACAAAGCCCATGCCCTACCCCCGCGCCGCCGACGATATTTACCACATTTCCAAGATCAATGACACCAACTACATTGCAATGGCTTGCCGGGTATGGAATTTGCGGATAACCGATATAATGCAGTCCACCATATTTGGCTTCATCACCGAAGAAATGGCTGGCTGCGAAACGCTTTATACCCGCTGCGATTACGACCATATCTATGGCACCGTACTCAACCGTTTTTTAACCCAGACCGTTGCAGGCCATCCTTTAACCGTTTATGGCAAGGGCAACCAGCGCACCGGCCTTATGGCGCTCAGGGATTCGGTAAACTCCCTCGCATCCCTTGTGGTTACTCCCCCACCGGCAGGTACGCACAAAGTGATAAACCATGTAACGGAAACCCGCTTTTCGATAAATGAACTGGCGGAAACGATCAGAATTATTGCGGAAGAAGAAGGTTATAATGTAAAAATCAACAGGGCGCACGACCCAAGAAGCGAAAAGACGGAAACAAAAGCACAGTATGATATAGAAAACGGCATCAGCGGCCACGATAGCCTCCACACCCCGTTGGTGGATATTGTAACGGAAATGCTGCACGTTATCAGAAGGTACAAATATAATATTGTGGAAAGGCAGTTCATTCCATTGGTGAAGTGGGACCAGAACTTAAATATAACTATAAAACCAAGTTCTCTTTTCGATGAGATCAATATAAAGGATGAAACATATTGGGAGTCATTCCGTGAGCAGTTCTTCAAGTCCGACCGTATCAACCTCAACCCCGGTACTTTGGGCACTACCTCAACCCCGGTAAAAGGCACAAGGGCTTACAAGCATACTTCAAAGAACCTGGACTCTTACCCGTTGGGCAGTTATGAACATGGAAGAAAAAGCCTGGCGGAAATAAAGAAACTATGCAACCAGCTTTGGCCATCGTGGGGATACAACCTCACCGTAACCCACAGCACCACCCAGACCATGAACCTGCTGGCGCTGTCTATGCTCAGGAAATTCCAGCAAAAAGCAAAAGGCCCGTACAAAATAATCACCACAACACACGAGCATGAAGGCGGCATAGGCTGTTTTCAAGGCCTGCCGGAATACGAAGTTTTTTATATCGAAGATTATATTCTGGGCAACCCTAAAGCCTTTGCAAAGAAAATTGAAGAGATACAACCCGACATAGCGTTCTTCTCCCATGTCTTTTATGATACCGGCATTGTGGCTCCTGTGAAACAATGGACTGCAATGGTGCGCAAGCATATGCCAGGGTGCAAGATAGTTTTAGACGCGGCGCAATCGCTTGGTATTTACGACCTCCCATTCGGCGACGCGGACATGGTATTGGGCAGTACGCACAAATGGCTGTTTGGCCCGCACGGTGGCGGATTGCTATGGATGAAAGACGAATTTGCCAACTGGATGGAAGGGATATACTGGAGCGGCACCGGCCTCACCAACAACCCCGCACAGGCGCCGTTCAGCATTCCCGGCGGACAAGATTTCCAGATGTATGAAGCGATAGAAGAATCATTGAAACTGTTTAAACAAATAGGTAAAAATACCGCCCTGGGACGTTCCTCTTATCTGAGGGCTTATTTTCAACTGAAATTAGAGAAGATATTCGTGGAAAATGAGATCGCCTACGAGTTTCTGAACGATGATAAATTATCCCCGGTCATAGCCATAGGCTTCACCCACACCGACCCATACAACCTATACACTTATCTCAACGACCACCAGGTGCATACCAAGTGCATAAAAAACCACAAGGTATCCGGCGTCAACTACCACATACTACGTATTGGCGTACCTTATTTTGAAACGGTAGCCCGGCTCGATTGCGCGCTGTTTGAAATAGAGCAGTATTTATCCGAAAAACGGAAAATTACAAAGCCCGCAGCCAGGGCAAGGCAATCGAACAGGCTGTTGCCTGCCCGCGCCGTAATACTGCCTTCTGTTGCTGCCATACTGCATATGCTATAAGTAAACCTGAAAAGCAGAAACCCTGTCAGTACCCCACCGCAGAGGGATGTCTGGCGCGAGTCTGTAGCAGAGCCTTGAAGCGGGGCTGACTCGTGTCTATAAGTTTACCCAGTCTGCGACTGGTATCTGGTTATACAAGACCTGTCATTAATTTCCTTATTTTTGGGTTGATGCAACGCAAATATTTACGCCGGGATATTATACCCTCTTTATCCGCAATTATTTTAAGCATTGCATTAGTCACCGTTAATATTTTCAGGATAATAAATATACCAATCACAATTGATGAAACAGGGTATTACCCTCATTACACATACTACAACCTTTTAAGAAGCACAGACGGCAATGCAAATAACCATATACTGCATTCTGTGATCAGGAAATTTTTCGTTGAGACTTTTACTGAGAACTTATTCTTCCTGCGGTTGGATAGCCTTATAGCACAGTTTATCTTCCTGCTGTTTTCCTGGTTATTAAGCCGCGCTTTATTTAAGAATAAATGGTGGGCGTTGTTTGTGTTTATACTATTAAATACCATCAGCCCTTTAATATTTGATTTCTGGGGCCTTAGCCGGGGCTATGCGTTATCCCTCGCATTAATGATAGTCAGTATTTACTGCTTAATACGGTACATGGCAGGGAACAGGATACTTTTATTATCCATTTCATTTGCAACTGCTGTATTAGCTGCGCTAAGTAATTTCGGGTACATCAACTACTTTATTGCCCTATCGGGAGTATTGGTCATTCAGAATATTATCTTTAAAAGAAGCGGTGCAAAGAGCAGTTTATTCAAAGAGATAACGGTATTATTCTTTGCAGTTATTGCATTTGCATTGCTCATTATTGAGCCATTAAAAAACGTGTATCGCAATGGCGAATTAGTCTTCCTCGGTAACGTCGGTTTTATCCACGATACGGTAAAAACGCTGATAATGGATGGCCTGTTTTTGCATGATCAACCCTTTCACCGGCTTATAAAATTCATTACCTGGTCAGTGGTCATTCTTACCTGCGCCGGAGGTTTTTATTGGCTCTGCGTTTATCTTAAAAAGGAGTATTATAAGAAGGAGGCAACAATAGAAGCAAAGTATGGTATAACGTTATTTTTATTGCTTATCATACCTGTCATTTCATTGCTGCTGCAACATCACTTACTGGGCATAAATTACCTTATAGGCCGTACTGCCTTGTTCTTCATTTTGCTTTTTATTCTTCAATTTATCTATTGGCTGCACTATCTAAAACCCGTAATTCCCAAAATAATCTGGGCAATTTTATTGTCCGTTGTACTGGCTGCTGGCTATAATTTTTCATTCAGAAGCCATACAAACTACGCATACCTGTGGTGGTTTGATATGGATGACCTGAATGTACTTAAAAGAATGACTGAAGAATCGAAAAATAAACCGGGTAAAATAAAAATAAAGGTGTGTTGGCTATTTACACCATCTTTTAATTACGACATCAGGCATCATTTCAACGGACGGTTTTACCCGGTTGAGGACTACCACGATAATCCGGGGAATGATACTACATTTGATTACTACTACATCGCATCATCCGAGGTTACAAATATGATGACGGATAAATACCACAAGGATACGGATTTTGTGTATGGTGGCTATGTACTGTATAAAAAGAATTAGGTAAGATGCGGCCTATCGCCGAACAACAGGCTACCGATACGAACCATTGTGCTGCCCGCTTCAATAGCTACTGTATAGTCTGCGCTCATACCCATGGAGCAAATGGCAAAGTAAGGCTCGCCTGCAAACGCAGTACCGGCAAGGTTTTTGAAAAAATGATATAGCCGTGAAAATTCGGAACGCTGTTGCTGTTCATTATCCGTATTGGTGGCCATACCCATCAGGCCGCAGATACGCACATGCTGCAACTGTTCTTTTTGCGCTTCATATTGTTCCAGCAATATCATCATTTCCGCTTCATCCAGCCCGAACTTGGTTTCTTCACGCGCTATATACAGTTGCAGCAAAACATCTATGGTGCGGTTATTTTTCAGGGCGTATTTGTTTATTTCAGCCAGCAATTTAAAGCCGTCAACCGTATGGATGAGGTGAATAAAAGGAGCGATGTACTTTACCTTATTACCCTGCAAGTGGCCTATAAAATGCCATCGAATATCAGCGGGTAGCAGGGATTGTTTCTCCACTAATTCCTGCACATAATTCTCTCCGAAATCTCTTTGCCCCAGGCCGTATAATTCCGCTATATCGCTTACCGGCTTGGTCTTTGAAACCGCCACCAGCGTAACGCCTTTCGCCGCAAACTCATCGTGTAATTTTTTCCAGACTTCCGTATTTACCATCTTATCAAATCAAGTTATTTTTTAGCCTGCCAATAAATCAGCTAAATCCTTGTAAAAAAGTTCAAAGTAATTGATATAGCTAAATAGATGGTTCCCCTTTAGGGGTCAGGGGTTCAATACTGTTCACTTTCATTTGGAAAATCCTTATCCTTTACATCCTTTATATACTTCTTCGTGGCCTCGGCTATATCCTCATAGAGGTTCATATAGCGGCGCAGGAAGCGGGGCGAAAAATCTTTGGTGATGCCCAGCAGGTCGTGCATCACCAGCACCTGGCCATCCACGTGCATACCCGCGCCAATGCCTATAACCGGTATTTTCACCAGGTTGGAAACTTCTGCGCCCAGCGAGGCAGGTATTTTCTCCAGCACCAGCGAAAAACAACCGGCATCCTGCAGTGCGCTGGCATTATGCAAGAGTATTTCCGCCTCTTCTTCTTCTTTTGCCCTTACCGCATAAGTGCCAAACTTATAAATGGATTGGGGCGTCAGCCCCAGGTGGCCCATTACCGGTACACCGGCTCCCACAATACGTTTTATAGATTCGCAGACCTCTTCCCCACCCTCTAACTTTATACCATGCGCCCCGGCTTCCTTCATAATACGAATGGAGGAATTAAGCGCTTCCTTGCTATTGCCCTGGTAAGAGCCAAACGGCAGGTCCACAATAACGAGGCAACGCTGGCAGGCGCGTATCACGCTCTGGGCATGGTATATCATCTGGTCGAGCGTAATGGGTAAGGTGGTCTCATGCCCTGCCATCACATTGGAGGCCGAATCCCCTACCAGCAATACATCTATGCCCGCATCGTCAAAGATGCGGGCCATCGAAAAGTCGTAAGCGGTAAGCATACTTATCTTTTCGCCATGCTGCTTCATCCATTGCAGCGTATGCGTGGTAACACGCTTTATCTCCTGTTTCGGCATACCAATTACCCTTTAGGAACGATGACAAAATCCGAAAACACGATCCGGCAACACTGACCTTCAGGGACTTTTTATTTGAATGTAAAAATAGGATTAAAAACCAAAACGATGCTATTTGCTGAATTTCCGCTCACTTATTTTCTGGCAAGGTAGCTGCTTGAGCAGGAGGCGTTGCATCGGCCTTATTATCTTTCTTCTTAGACTCTGCAACAGGAACAGTCCTTACCATTATTGCATCCATATCTTTCTTTTTCATAGGGTACATATGGTGCTTGGTTATCTGTTTTTGCTGTTTTTTGGTTAGTGTACTGAAATCGGTATGCCCGGTTTCTCTCAGGTGTTCTTTATCCTTGCGCATCTGCACGTCTTCCCGTGCGGTAGGCTCTCTTTCCACCTTTTTATGTTTATCGTCTTTCTTATGCTTCTTATGTTTCCAGAACAATAAACCCATAGCCGATGCCGGGCTTTCCAAACCAAGCAATGCACACGCAATAAATATAGCTATGAATTTTTTCATTTTTGAACAGGAAAGCCTAATCTTTTGGGCAAAAATAGACTAAAAGTATTATTTTAAGGTTGATTTAATTATCAAGATTGAATCAATAACCTTTTCATGAAAAATTTGTTTTTTCTACTCTTATTCTCTATTATTACATCGTATTTGATAACATTTCTCTTGCAAATATTTCTGTAATTTTGTGCCATGCGTAAACAAAATCGCTTTTTGGGAATAAAAGGTAAGGTATTGTTACCTACGGATGGTGCAAAATTTGAATTTCATCTTCCTTTAATAATTTTTGAAGAAAATACTGTTACAGTTTGTTTTTGCCCGGCATTGAATATTACAGGATATGGTCATTCAGAAAATGAAGCAATGGATAATTATCGGTATGTACTAACTGAATACTTAGACATAACATTTAAGAAGAAGACACTTATGACTGATTTAAAACGTCTTGGTTGGCAAGTTGGTAAAAGTTTGTCAAAGAAAATGTCTCCACCCAAAATAGAAGATTTATTAGAAAAGAATATCAATTTTAAGCGTGCGGTTGAAAAATATGACTTCAAAAAAATTAGTACGAATGTGCAGATACCCGTATATGCTTAAAATCCGCTTCATAAATGGCAAAGAATGTTTCTACAGCACTCATACGGGAATTTCTAACCTTTAAAGGATTCAAAGTTATTCACCGTAATCGTAATTGCGAAACATGGAGCAAGCAATCTGCAATAAGGCCTGTTTTCTTAAATGATATCGAACCTCTTCCTGAATTTGTTGTAAATAATATTCTTTGGGAAGCAGGTAGCAATAATAAGGAATTTTCAATTTGGTTTAATAACTACATCAATTCTTCAATGAATGAATAATTTAGATTGGAATTGGTTTTTTAGTTCCTTCTCTCAAAGCGCTGCTGCTTTACTTGGTATTATAGCAGCATTTTTAATTTCCCGCCTTATCGGGTTAAATGAACGGATTGATAAAACCATATCCGATTTTGAATCCTTACAAATAGAATTTCATAACATAAAAGAAAGGTTCTCAATCAGATACTTTGACTGGTATTGTAAACAATTAATTGCTACAAGCTCTAAAATTGAAAATGCTGTTACTAAAGGTGAATTTGAAAAATTAGACGACCAATCTATTCTAAATAAGCTATATGAACTTGAAACAAGGTTATTTAAGGCGGATGATCTTATATTGAAAGAATTTAAAACAAAGCATAAGAACCTCAATAATCGAAGCAATTCTGTTTTGGGCTATATGCCACAAATTATACCTACATCCAATTATAAAGATATAGAAACAGAACAAGAAGCTATCAATCAATTACAAATTCAAGCAAAAACAATAATTCTGCAATTTCAAAAAAACAGGAATGATATTAGCTGCTATCTGAAAACAATAACAAGCTGCAAAATAATAATTTTTGTCTTGCTTATATCTTTTCCTATTACTGTAATATACCCCTTACATTTTATGCCATTACCAGTTTCCAAACCACCAGTATTATCATTCTCATTTGATGTAATTATCAGCAATATTTTTTCATTTAAGGGAATATTACTGATCTTATTTTTTGCGGCAATTGAGAGCATTATCGGGTATTTTCTAATTATGTCAAATGATGCAAAAAAGAAAGTAAATAATGCGTTGCAGCAATATATTGACTTTAATTATTCAGATATAAAAAACTATTCCTCTTATTTAGGGTAAACCCTCATTAATAAAAACTATGAATAATCTCGAAAACTTCATTTTTCTATCTTCTTTTTCCTTTCTACATTTAACTTTAGACAAAAAAAATGAGCGACAATTATATAGTTTCCGCCCGCAAGTACCGCCCGCAAACGTTTGATACGGTTGTGGGGCAGGAGCATATCACCACTACACTGAAGAATGCTATAAAGAACCAGCACCTGGCGCACGCATACCTGTTTTGCGGGCCGCGCGGCGTGGGCAAGACCACCTGCGCCCGCATACTGGCAAAGACCATCAATTGCGAAACACCTACCGCAGATATGGAAGCATGTGGGGTTTGCAATACCTGCATGAGCTTTAAGAACAACACTTCTTTCAACGTCTTTGAACTCGACGCGGCAAGTAATAATTCGGTTGATGATATTCGCGAGCTTACCAACCAGGTGCGTTTTGCACCGCAGCAGGGCAGGTACAAGGTGTATATAATAGATGAGGTACACATGCTGAGTGCGGCCGCTTTCAACGCCTTTCTGAAAACACTGGAAGAACCCCCGCCCTATGCTATCTTTATACTGGCTACCACGGAGAAACATAAGATACTGCCTACCATTCTCAGCCGCTGCCAGATATTCGACTTCCGCCGGATAACCACACACGATATTGTTGCACACCTTCAAAGCATAGCCGCAAAAGAAGGCATGATAGCACAGGAAGCCGCCCTGCATGTAATAGCCCAAAAGAGTGAAGGAGCGATGCGCGACGCCCTGTCTATGCTGGACCGCATAGCGAGTTTTACCAATGGTATGCTCACCTACAGCAATACTATGGAACACCTTAACCTGCTGGATGCGGAGTATTACTTCCGGCTCACGGATAGTATGCTGAGCCAGGATGTGGCCGCTACCCTGCTGCTGCTGGACCAGGCGCTTGAAAAAGGTTTTGAAGGCGATGTAATTATAAACGGCCTGGCAGAACACTTCCGAAACCTGTTGCTATGCAAAGACCAGCGCATGGCAAAGCTGCTGGATGTACCAAACGACTTCCGCCCGGTTTATAACGAGAAAGCTAACCAGACGCCTCCGTCTTTTATTCTCTCCGCGTTGAATGTAATTAATGATTGTGAACTGAATTATAAAACGGCTACCAACAAACGCCTGCATACCGAAATGTGCCTGATAAGGCTGTGCTTTCTATTACAGAGCCTTTCCCCAGCCGCAGCTAAGGCGGAAGATAGCCTGCTGCAAGCCGGAAACACAGAAGTAAAAAAAAACATTAGTAGCGTAATTCCAGTTATATCCCAAACTCAAACAGAACAAAATAACACTTCAAATAAATCAATTAATTCAATTGATAATGAGCAAGTTGCAATAAATATAAAAATAATTGAAACCCAATTACCTAAACCCGAACCAATAAATAAAGCACCTGAAAAAGCAGAATTAAAAACAGCTATTGGAGAACCGATTGCTCCCCCTACCTCTACCAACAACAGGCGGCTGAGTATGAATATGCTTTCTGATATAGATACGGAGATCAGTAAGGCAACCGCAAATAAGGATGATAAGAAAAAGGAACTTTCGGCAGATGTTGCTAACAAGCTCTTTGAGCAATACAAACAAAAACTACAAGGTGAAAATAAGAATGTGATCTATGCACAGTTTTGCATGATGCGGGTAGAAGTGCGCCCACCTGATGAGGTGCGTATCATATCGCCAAGCGAACTTACCGATACCTACGCCCGCGACCAGCGCACAACGCTCATTGACTTCTACCGTGCCGAAACCGATATGATCGTGCGCATAACCACCGAAATACAGGAAGACGAGGCGGTAAAAGCCAGGCAAAATACCGTAGTGCTGAGTAAAAGCGAAATATATGAGGCTATGGCGCAAAAAAACCCTTATCTCGCAAAACTAAAGGAAGGACTGGGAATGCAGATAGAGTATTAGGGGTTAAAATGGAATTGGGTCGTTCGGCGAAAGCTCACGATGACAAAAATGGAATTGAGATGGTAATGTGGAACAAAAATTTTGACAAAAATGGCGCTGTTTTACTAAATTTGTAAAAAGATATTGTTATGACGGCTGCAATAAAAAGAGACCGCCTGATTACTTACCTGGTGAAAGCGGATGATAAAAAGGTAAAAGCGCTTTATTCACTTCTTGAAGATGATATTGATAATAGTATTCCTGTTTTTACCGAACAACAACTTGAAATTCTGGATCAGCGCAGGGCTGATCTATTAAGCGGAAAGGATAAAGGTATTGACTGGCAAACAATGCACAACAACATCAGGGGAAAAAAAGAAAATAAGATATAACAATGGAAATAATTCAGGAGCATTTGTATAAGTCCTGAAAAATTAATGTAATATTAATTTAAATATTATTCAATGGATAGCAATATTTCTTTTATTTGATTAAAATCAGCAACTTTTATTCTTTGTTTTGATAATTTACTTTCATCTTCACATAAAAAGACAAACGCATTTCCTTTGTTATCCTTTGTGATTTTAGAAATAGAATTAATATTGTAGATAATAGCAATATTATTATCTTCACTTATTTCGATAAATTTTTTCATAAAAATTTGATTTTTTAAAAATGATTGTTTGCTGTGTAGTAAGCCAATATATTGCAATCTTCATAACTCATATGTAATGCTTGAAATGCTTTATTTAAATTATATTCATCATTTCCATAAAGATGTTTAAATGTATTTAGCGCCTTCCCCAAACAAGATGGATCTGTTGTATTTATATAATTACCTCCGTAAGAATCAAAAAATTTAGCATTAAACCACTCATTGTTTAATGCAATACGAAGATTTCCACCAAAATCCACTAAAGCAAATTTTAAATCTGTACAAGGTTGATTTGCCTGTATTACTAATGATAAGGATATAGTTTTACAATCTACTTGTGCTTTATTATTTTGAAACTTAGCATTGTTAAAAAATAAGTAGTACATTTTATGGCATAATTTTATAGTTCCAGTCACCTCTAAAATCACTTTGAATGAGGTGGATATGCTGCATTTCTTCGTCACTAATCTTTTCCCTTTCTCGTATTCTTTTTTATCTTCCTTTGCCTTTATCATAAGTCCTTTTTGAGTAGTTGTATTTGCAATTAGATTAACTACAACCTCCAAACTTATTAATGGTTTTGCTCTCCAGTTTTTTGTTATGAAAGAAAACAGCCGATGTTCAATTTTATTCCATTTACTTGTGCCAGGAGGGAAATGACATACACTGATTTCTATTCCAGCTTCGATAGCAAATGTTTGTAATTCTGTTTTCCATAAGCGACTTCTCGAACTATTACTTCCCCCTCCGTCCGCTGTTATTAGCAGTTTTTTTGCATTCGGGTATTGCTCTTTCCCCATTTGTTGCCACCATGTTTTTATTGTATTTACTGCAAACTCCGCTGTATCGCTACTTATCCCGACACTAACCCAGCCTTGATTTTGAGCAATATCATACACCCCATATGGAATTGCTTTACCAAGCTCTTTATCAATAAAATCATACACCTTAACATTGGGAGCGTTCTTTTTCAACTCCCATTCCTCCCCAGCATTTTTATAATTCCCAATCAATTCCTTTTTCTTACAATCTACTGATATTACCGGCTCATTAAGACTCATAAATGATAATACTTTTTCATTTATGTATTCAAATTGCGCTTCTCTATCTAAGGAACTTGATCCTTCATCAGTTTTACGATTTGATTGAAGGCTGTAGCCTAATGACGTTAATAGTTCTCCAACCGTTACATAACTTACCTTGTATCCCTTCTCTTTGAGCGCTGTTTCTAAATTCCGCAGGCTCTTGTTCGTCCATAATAATGGATTCATAGGGTCTCCTCGCGTATGAGGGTTAACAATCGCTTCTAATGCCGGTAGAAGTCCTTGCTGGCTCTCTTTTGCTAACTTACGACCGCCTCCACTCTTTCTGATTTTTTGATCCTCAACTACTTTATTTACATTTTTTGACGCAAGCTCTGCTATTCCTTTATCAATTCTAACCCGGCTAACGCCAGCAATTTTTGAAACTTTCTGTTTACCTCCCCGTCCAATACTTATAGCCTCGCTTCCTAAATACAAACGTGCCGTATGCTCGTCAAGATATGGCAGTATAGAATCAAACTTCTTCTTTAAGATAGCATCTGTTTCCATCGTGTAATTTTTAAACACAAATGTACTACTTATTTTTTAACAATGCCTTAGTATCATCCTTCCATTTTTCAAGACCTGATTTGTTATCACATGATAACAATAGAATTGATATTGTTATTATTAAAAGTTGGTTTTTCATTGTAGTAGTTTTGAGATTTAGATTACACGATTATTGCTGCATGGTAATTACTTTCAGATATGCAACTGGTATGAATTGTCCCAACCATTGTATATTAAAGTACACTGGCTTAATATGTCCCTGCCTATTAACGCATCAAAAGGTTGTTTTTCAAGGTCAACGCCTAATGCTTCCACCTGCATAATATTTGTATAAAGGTTTGGTAAAGACAATCCTATGTCATAAATTTCATGTTGTGATACGCCGGAAGGCGTATAAACCTCAGTCACATTCCGTACAATTAATCCTAACTCCTTTGCTAAAGAGTAATGAATACATGAACCACTTGCCCCGGTATCAATAAGCGCAATTAATCTTTGTGATGGCACAGGCTTGCCTTCATTTTTTAATTGCAGCAATACAGGTTGCGATGGATAAATTATTATCTCTATCGTTGGCCCTATTTCTTTAAGATCGGGTACTTTATTTGGGAATACGGGCATCTCTATGCAAAAGCTATATTTCTTGAAAAATTAAATCTTGTGGGGCTTTCATTAATATCCTTCACAAGAAAGGATACGTTACCGTATTTTTCTATGCCCGCTTTTATAGCATCTGTGCGTGATTGCCATACGCCTGAAATTTCTGTTCCGTTGATTACTACAAAACCTCCTCCCGGATTTTCAGATTGCAATGCGGCTTTCTGCTGATGATATATTTTCAACTCCTGGTCAAGCATAATTATTCATTGTTGCTACAAAGATACAAAATGTTACATAATGAAATGCACACAAATTCCGATTGAAAAGAAGAAAATTCCTTTAAAAAAACTACTTTTGACTTTTAAAATAAAGAACAAAATTTATGGCGGAAGCGATACGTATGCCGTTGCTGAGTGACACGATGAAGGAAGGCGTGATAGCGGAATGGCACAAAAAAGTTGGCGACACGGTAAAAGCGGATGATGTAATAGCCGATGTGGAGACAGATAAAGCCACTATGGAGGTTATGCCTTATGTGGACGGCACCCTGCTGTATATAGGTGTGGAAAAGGGAAAGGGTGTACCCGTAAATGGCATCATGGCTATAATAGGCAAGCCAGGTGAAGACTTCCAGTCTATACTTGATGCAGAGAAAGGTGGCGCTAAACCTGCCGCAGAAGCTGCCCCTGCACCTGCGCAACCTGTAGCTGCTCCTGCTGAAGCTACACCTGCGCCTGCCCAGCCTGCAGCATCACCTGTTGCTGCCGCTCCGCAACAAGCGACTGCACCAACTCCACCACACGATCCTGACGACCGGGTAAAAGCCTCTCCGCTTGCCAAAAAACTGGCAGAGGATAAGGGCGTGGATATTCAGCAGGTGAAGGGTAGCGGCGACGGTGGCCGCATCATTAAACGGGACATAGATAGCTATACACTGCAACCACAGCAGGTAAAGCAGCCGCAGCCTCAAAAAGCAGCAGCGCAAATACCACAAGCTCCATTAGGGCAAGAAGGGCATACTGATATTCCACTTACACAAATGCGCAGGATAATAGCCCAAAGGCTGGCGGAAAGCAAGTTCAGCGCGCCACACTTCTACCTGACTATGACCATCACCATGGATAAAGCCATTGAAGCCCGCAAAGCGATCAATGAATTGTCCCCGGTAAAGGTATCCTTCAACGATCTGATGATAAAGGCAAGTGCTATGGCGCTGCGCAGGCATCCAGCCGTGAACAGTTCGTGGATGGGCGACTTTATACGCCAGAACCACCATATACATATAGGCACAGCCGTAGCTGTGGAAGAAGGGCTGATAGTGCCCGTAATAAAATTTGCCGACCAGAAATCATTGTCACAGATCGCGGAAGAAGCCGGAATACTCATAGACAAAGCGCGTACCAAAAAGATACAACCACAGGAATTTACCGGTAATACCTTCACTATTTCCAACCTCGGTATGATGGACATTGATGACTTTACCGCCATCATTAATCCCCCTGATAGCTGCATACTCGCTGTGGGCAAAATAGCTCCTACGCCAGTTGCTGAAAACGGGGCGGTTGTTATCCGCCAACTGATGAAAATAACCCTAAGCTGCGATCACCGTTCGGTTGACGGCGCAGTCGGTTCCCGGTTTTTGCAGACACTCAAAGCCTATCTGGAAAACCCGGTGACGATGCTTGTGTAATTGCTCAATGGCTGAATTGCTTAATGGCTCAATTAATGTGCAAATGCGGTAATGTGAAAATGTGAAAATTTCCAACAGGAGCCTTGTTTAATTGCTCAATGGCTGAATGGCTCAATTAATGTGGAAATATGTGAATGTGAAATTTTATGTGACGTGTAAATCCCTGTAAAAAAAACAGCCCCTGAAGTGTGGGGCTGTCTGCAATAATAAAATACCGGGATTTACTATACCAGCGTTGCGGAATTTAATGTCTTTTCACAGTTGAACAGCTTACCAATAAGGCAGCCTTCATGGGCATCATTGGCTAGTTTTGCAAATTCTTCGGCAGAGATACCGGGTACTTTTCCGGTTACCGTTAGCTCGCTTTTAGTGATGGTACCATTATCAAGGGTAATATCACAACGTGTTTCCAAATGCTCAGGGGGGAAGTTTGCGCCGCCGAGAATAAAGGTCAGTTTCATGGTAAAACAGCCGGCATGAGCCGCAGCTATCAGTTCTTCAGGGTTTGTTCCAATACCATCTTCAAACCGGCTTTTCCAGGAATACTGGGTATTATTGAGTACCGTGCTTTGCGTGGTCAGGTTGCCACTGCCTTCTTTACCTGTGCCGTTCCAAACGGCTGTTGCGTTACGTTTCATAAGTAATGTGTTTTTTATTTTGCGGCAAAGATAAGTGAAGATGTCAAATGAATTTCTGTTAAGTTCTTATTACTTCCTTTTATAGATAATATAGCTGCTCACATTCTTTAACGGCGCATAGTTTTGTTCTAACCGGGGCGGAGATGGTTCCATTTCACGTTTTATAAAATAATCCTCGTTTCCCTGCCTGCATTTGCTTACCTTATAACCGTATTTTTCGCACAGATAATACCAATAAAAACTTTCATCGGAAAAGGCTACCGAACTGCCTGGCTGAATAACGCTGATACCTTCATTCATCAATCCGTCGTGCCATAAATTTACAGGGAAATGGCAGAGGTAATAGGTGACATTTGTCTTGCCCTTAATTACATAATTTACGCAGAGCATAACCAGCAACAGTGGAAGGAAAACAAGTGGCAAAACTTTTAGTTTCATTTTCTTTGAAAGGGATGTTACCAGCAGATAAACCGTATAAATCACTATTGCAAGTGTAATACTGAACTGCCCGGTCAGCGCCCTGTCTATAGGATAAATTTTCATTACTATGGTAAGCGCCAGGCAACAACCCCACATGGCTATAAAAAAACAACCCAGCAATAAGGCTATCTTATTTTTCCGGTAAAAAAAGAGGCACAATGGCAATAAAAATAAAAGATAATCAATGGTATGGTCTGGCATAATAAACCTGAAAAAACAGAACTCCATATAGTTTTGGCACATCATTACCGCTTGTTCCATAAGTTGGTTATAATTCTGGTCAATAACCACGTACTGGTTGGCGGTAATAGCCTGCGGGCCTGAAAAGCAAAGGCAAGGCAGGTAGAGCAGGTACACCATACCTGCGCCGACCAATTGATACTTCCAGAAATGGAAATCGCCTTTTTTATTAAATAGCTGGTAGAAAAACATAAAGGCTAATACAGCCGAATGAAAATATAAAAAGGAGGGTATGCAGAAATACCCGGTACTACATGCCGCAACATGAATGAAAAGCCAATTTCGATGGCCGGATAACAGGTATTGGAACAAGGTAATAAATGCTACCCATTCGGCAAGCGACAACAATTCATATCCCCTGGCCTGGAAGCTGAACCCCCAAATGGGTAGCTGAAGCGACAACGTAAATACTACCAAAATGGTGAGCCATTTTTTGGAAAATAGTGTATTCAACCAGGTATAGGAAACAATTATTATTGCCCAGTAACTTACTAATGATATTAGCCGCCCGGTGAATACTTTATTACTGAACGGATGAAAGAGCAGATTATTGAGTACATTGAAAAGTACGTGGTTATTAGGCAGCATATAGTAAGACAGGGTCTGGAACGGATGAATGCCCGCACAATTCACGGCTGAAAAAACCTCATCGTTCGACGCCGCAACTAAAGATTTTCCCCATAACCACGAAAGCGTGGCTGCAATTAAGCAGACGCATAAAAGGGCTGCTTCATAAAGATTTATGGTTAAAGAACGGACTATTCTTGCCTCATGCTTTCTTAATTGTTTAAGTACATGAAACGTTCCATAGCCAGTCATAATAATTGCAAAACAGCAGTAAACATTCCCTGATGATTTTATGCCCCGTGTAAAGAAATTGCTGCTCCATATTTCCGTATTGTAAAAGCAATCGTTAAGTCCCAGGAACCACTTTACTAATTGGTCGTAACCCGAAAAAATATAGAAACAACAGAAAACAAAAACGGCAATAAAAAACAGCAGCGCTACCAACGGCAGTATTTTGCTTTCCAAAATCCCGTGCCGGTAATATTTTATGCTGAAGTTCATAGTTCACTAAGGTATATTTATCTACCCATTTATACAAATGCGATTATAATAGTCACAGTAAAGCCTTTCAGCTATCGCATCCCATCAACCTCCCATTATTTTTTTCACCGGAAAATGTGATATTGCATAGCAAAAGTCTTTAAATAGCTTGCTATTCCCCGCCGTGGCGGGGCCTCGCATAAAAGAAAAATAACTAACCAACTTCGCAGGATTTATTTTGACAGCTTCACTAAAACAGTTAAAGGAATAAAATCATCGAAGGAATAAAAAATAGCTTAATAGATTGTCCCCGGAACAAGGCCCCGATTTTCTTCGGGAGGGTCAGGGTTTACCTTTCATTTACTTTTTCTTCCCCTTGGTTTCTTTTTCGGCTACCAACCCCCTGTTCTCTAACATAGGCTCTATATTCGGCTCATGGCCCCGGAAGTTGCGGTACATGTCTGCAAGGTTTTCCGTGTTGCCGCGAGACAGGATCATATCGCGGAAACGCTGGCCGTTTGCAAGGGTAAGCCCGCCATTTTCCTGGAACCAGGCAAAGGCGTCGTCATCAAGCATTTCTGTCCATAGATAAGCATAGTACCCTGCGGCATATCCATTGCTCCAGATGTGCAGAAAATAACTGGAACGGTAGCGGGATGGCACCTGTGGCAGGTCTAAATGGGTATTGTGCAAGGCCTGGGTTTCAAATTTATCCACATCCTGCAACGGGCTGTTTGGCGGCAGCGTATGCCACTGCATATCCAGGTCGGCGGCAGCTAATATTTCTGTCAGGGCATATCCTTCATTAAAGGTTTTGGCCTTCTTTATTTTATCCACTAATGCCTGCGGCATGGGTTCTCCGGTTTTGTAATGCACAGCATAGTGTTTAAACACCTGCGGGTCAGACGCCCAATGCTCATTGAACTGCGAAGGAAACTCCACAAAATCGCGCGCAGTTGCCGTACCCGAAAGCGAGGGATACTGCTGGCTGGCAAAGATACCATGCAGCCCGTGCCCAAACTCGTGGAACATAGTGGTAACATCATCAAAACTGATAAGCGCAGGCGCTCCGGCTGCCGGTTTGGTGAAATTGCATACATTGTAGATCACAGGCTTTGTACCCAGCAATTTCGATTGTCCCACCATATTATCCATCCATGCGCCGCCATTTTTATTATCGCGCTTGTAATAGTCGAAATAAGCTAAAGCAAGAGAACTGCCGTCTTTATCTATCACTTCAAATACGCGTACATCTTCCTGGTAAACCGGTATGTCTTTGCGCTCTTTGAAAGTAAGTCCGTAAAGCTGGTTTGCCGCATAAAAAATTCCATTCACCAGCACATTATTCAACTCAAAATAAGGCTTCACTTCGCTTTCATCCAGGTCAAATTTTGCCTTGCGCACCTGCTCCGAATAAAAATTCCAATCCCAGGGCTGTAACTGGAAACCACCCTTTTGCTTGTCTATCAATGCCTGTATATCTGCTGCTTCGCCCTTTGCTTTTGCTGTAGCGGCAGGTATCAGTTTATCGAGGAATTGCAATACTGTTTCCGGTGTTTTCGCCATCTGGTCCTGCAGTGTCCAGCTTGCGAAATTTGCGTATCCGAGCAGCTTTGCTTTTGCGGCCCTTATCTCTGCAATACGGGCAATGGTAGCGCGTGTATCGTTTGAATCGTTCTTTTCTGCGCGGTTCCACGATGCTTCAAAAAGTTTCTGCCGTGTAGCCCGCACCGTAAGCGATGTAAGGGCAGGCTGCTGTGTGGTGTTTTGCAGCGAGATCAGCCATTTCCCTTGCAGGCTGTCCTTCTTAGCTGCCTGTGCTGCTGCGGTTATCTGTGCGGCGGAAAGGCCTGCCAATTCGTTAGAGTCTGATACTATAAGCGCGCCTGCCTTAGCCGCTGCCAGTAAGCGGTTGGTGAATTTCGCGCTCAACCCGGCCTCTTCTTTATTCAGTTTTTTCAGGCTGTCTTTATCGTTGTCAGAGAGCTTGGCCCCTGCGAGTTTGAACTTCAGGTAGTAAAACTCAACAAGGCGGTTCGACTCTGCGTCTAATTTCAGGTCGGCTCTTTTATTATAGATCGCTTCTACGCGGTTAAACAATTTTGTGTTCAGGAATATAGCGTCTGTGTTTGCGGCAAGTTTTGGCGCTTCTTCCTCCTGCAATTTCTGCAATTCAGGATTTGTGTTTGCGCCTGCAAGCAAATTAAATACCCCGTTCACACGGTTCAGCAACTGGCCGCTTTTTTCCATTGCCACAAAAGTATTTTCAAACGTAGGGGTATCGGTATTGTCGGCTATCTTCTGTATTTCCGCCTGCTGTTGTTTAATACCTTCTTCTATGGCCGGCTTGAAATCGCCGTTTTTGATCTTGGTAAAATCAGCAGCCTGGAATGGCAGCGTACTTGCCGCCATAAAAGGATTGAACGATAGAGAATCATTGCCATTAGCGGCTGGCTGGCTGTTATTTCCACACGAAGACATGATAATAAATATGGCTGACAAAGATAAAAGAGAAAGGAATTTCATGGTGTTATTTTTAGATTGTTTTGTAAGGGTATAAAAAAAGATACCCTGTTCCGTATGTGTGACCGGAACAGGATACTTGTTATTTTGCATAATGATCAGAAGCCTTTTTTAGCAACGCCGTCCTTTATAGCCTGCAATGCTTTTGCTTCGCTCATAATGGCGGCCATCTTATTTCCTTTGCCATCATTGCCGCCGGCCATGTAGCCGCCTTTAGCGGTTTTGGTAATTACGGCATCCTGCATCGGAACGTTTTTTTCCTTTGTCTTCAGGCAATACGCTTTGATCATTTTTGAAGTATCCATATTCTTGTTTTTTTTAAAAAAGTGTGGTTTGTTGAGACTTAATAAGACACAATCTACAAAAAAAATCAGAAAATGAAATAATAGAATTACTAAATTCTCAAAATAGCTGTCCAGGAATAAAATCCTTATTTAAAAAAATTTTTTTATAATCCCGGAAAAAGTCACTATATTACATTTTAAACAAAAGGGTTTTTATGAAAACTATCCTTCTTTTATTGTTCGCAATCCCTGCCATAAGCGCTGTGGCACAGGAAAAAGATAACATCTTCGTTAATAATAACCTCATAGCTTACAACCCTCCTGACGACTATATACAGCCACTCCCAACTTATGAACCTGGTGATAGTTCAGGAAAAAAACCTTATAGCGTAATCCGGAGTTACATGGGGGATGCTGTAGCTATTGGTATGATTGATGGTCCAATGCCTATGACTGATGCACCAAAAAAAATTACCCTGGACTTTAATTATCCAACAAGATATGTCTTTACAGCAAGTCAAATCAACCAGATGCCGGTATGGAATATCAACGATCTTTTATCCGTTCTACCCGGTTCCTACCAGGTACGCAGAGGCGATAATGTAAGCGTCTATGGCAGCAGGCAGGATGGTAACCTGTATATTATTGACGGCACAATCATTAACCATTAACCATTAACCATTAACCATTAACCATTAATCATTGCAATCGCAATCATCTGCATCTTGCAGAAATTCAGCTAAGGGGTCTTTAAGGCTGAAGGCTTCACTGCTGCCATCTTCGTAAATAATATTGCTGATGATCCAATGGTCGCCGCTTGGCGCACAGACATAAAGATAACCAACTTCCTGTGGAAGTATCAGGTTGCCCTCTATTTTAGCATCCTTTTCTATGGTACTGTTAAAAACCGTGGAGTAGAATTTATATGATACGCTTGTTATCTTCTTGTCTTCATTATTTTTTATCTTTACTACATACCGCTGTTGTTCGCAGGTATAGCACTCCCTGCATTGTTTCTTTATAGAGCAAACATCAAACACTTTACGGTGTTTCAGGTAGTCCTGGCTCTGTGCGCGCAATCCGGCCATGCTTATAAAAAGCAAGGGTACAAAAAGTAAAAATTTCAGTCGGGATAACATAGCTGATCTTGATTTTGGCACCGGCAACCACCGGGATTAAATTTATAATTCCTTACACACATACCTGCATTGATTGCAAATATATAAAATGGCGGATAAAGACAATGGTTTAGTTTGAATATTTTTCAGGCCGGGAAATACCGCAAAGCACCACAGCGAAAAAACGCCCCTTTATAAACCCGAAGGGTTGGCATTATTATAGAACAATATTCCAAATTGTGGTCGAATCTGAAAGGGTGGTATAATTCGTTCATATGGTGCGAAATATGTCACCCTTTCAGGTTTCTCCAGCATTTTTTATCTTTTTGCTACAATAATACCAACCCATCGGGTTTATAAAACTCAATGCGATTATCCCTTGTCTTATATATACTGGGACAGATAACCTATTTTACCCTAACTTTAGCCGCTTAACCACCATAGTATGCGCCTGTTTTACTTATTTTCGCTCACAGCGTTGTGCCTGTTTATTGGCACAGCATTGTATGGCCAACAGACAAATCCAACTGCTAATACAACCAAAAACCAGGCAGCTACGCAGGCAGGCACAGAAAATATTTACACAATAAAACAACAGTATTTATACAACGTACTACACAACCCTACAGACAAAAATACCACCGATGATGATAATGACCTGGAACGTTTCAACCGCTGGTTTCATGATGTGGAAGTGCGCTGCTACCCTACCGGCAACCTGCCACGCCCCGATGTGTTACTGACTGCGCAACAGCAGGCCGCCCAAAGATCATCATTGCAGACGAAAAGAACAACAAGCGCAGGAGCGGTATGGCAACCGGTAGGCCCTATGACAGTCCCTTCCAACTTTAATGGTATAGGCCGGATAAACTGCATTGTAATAGACCCTATAGACACCAATACCCTGTATATAGGCTCGGCTTGCGGCGGGGTGCATATAAGCCATGACGGCGGCAATACCTGGATGTCCAGCACCGATAACTTTCCTTCTTTAAGCATTGCGGATATTGCTGTGAATCCCCGTAATACCGATACGATCTATGCCGCCACCGGCGATGGTTACGGCTATGAAACAGGGGGCTACTATATTTTCTGGGGCGGCCTTTATTCTGCCGGGGTAATGATGAGCGCCGATGGCGGAAATACCTGGAACACTACCGGCCTTAGCTACCTCCAGTCTGACCAGGATATTATACAGAAGCTGCTTATTCATCCTAATAACCCGAATATATTGCTGGCAGCTACCCGCAATGGTATCTCCCGCTCCACCAACGCAGGCGCAACATGGAGCAATGTTTATACACTCGACCATGTATATAGTATGGCATTCGAGCCTTTTGCGCCGGATACTGTTTATGCCGTTAATAATACAGACCTGATAGTTTCTTATGATGCAGGCGCCACCTGGATCACGCTATACCCCGGCATTAACCCAACTACCGACCGGGCCACTATCGCGGTTTCTCCCGTTGCACCCAATGCAATATGGGTACTGAATGCAAATGATACCCTGCAATGGTCGCATGATGGCGGCCAGACATTCACGCCAACCCACCGCTGCCCTGCCGATACCGCTTCTTTTTATGGGTATTACGACCGTGTACTCTCGGTATCACCGACAGACTCAAACTATGTGCTGGCATGTGGCGAGTTTATGGCAATCACACAGAACGGCGGAAATAGCTGGAACAGGCTCAATGACCACACTGGTGTGCATGTGGACAACCATGCGTTCACCTTTAACCCGCTGCGCCCGGCTACTATGTACACTGGCAACGATGGGGGTATCTGTGTTACACGCAATGGCGGCGCTACATGGCAAAACCTGGGAAACGGGCTGATGATCTCACAGATATACCGAATGAGCACATCGCAGCAAAGCCCCTATGTGATGATAAGCGGGCTACAGGATAATGGTTCCTTTACCTTCGACAGCACAAACTGGTACGAATGCACCGGCGGCGACGGGGAAGCCTGCGCCATACACCCGTTTGATGATTACCTGCAAATATCCTCTTCCCAAAACGGGTACTTTAATATGTCCTACGACCGGGGAACGACATTCAGCCATCTGAATATATCCTCCGAGACAGCAGACTGGACAGCGCCGGTAGTTTTTGACCCCAACAGCGACCTGAATATTTATTTTGGCTACCAGGATATTTTTGCCACTTACGACGGCGGTTCCACATTCAGCCAGGTAACCATAGGCGCGCCTTTTCCGAATGGCGCTACAGCACTCGCCATAGCGCCATCCAACAGCAATGTGCTGTATGCCGCAGATTTCAGCCATATCTTACGCACCCTGGACGGCGGCGCAACATGGACCAATGTTACCGGAACCTTACCTACTGCCACAGTAGCTATTACCTACATTGCCGTTGACCCGCAAAACCCGATGCGCGTATTAGCAACTTTTTCGGGCTATACGAGCGGGCAAAAAGTGTATTTCACCAATGATGGCGGCGGTACATGGGTCAATATCAGCGGCGGCCTTCCCAATATTCCGGCTGATTGTATAGCCATTGACAGTAGTACCCCGGGCGCATTATTTGTAGGTACAGACATGGGCGTTTATTATACCGATTCCTCAATGACCGGCTGGAGCATTTACCATACCGGCCTGCCAAACGTTATCGCAAATGACCTGAATATAAATTATGCCAATTACAAAGTGAGGGTGGCTACCTACGGGCGCGGCATATGGGAATGCAACCTGAAGAAGCCTATGCCTACCGGGGTGCTGCCAGTTGCTTCTTCGGCCACGCTTGATATGGAGGTATATCCCAACCCGACAAAGGATAACTGGAAACTCGTTTTCCCTGAGCAAAAGCCCGCTAACTATACGATAAAAGTAACGGATGAAATTGGCCGCACGGTACATACACAACAAAATTCGGACATTATTGACGCATCTACCCTGGCAAGCGGCATTTACAACATTGAGGTTTTCGCAGGGGAAAGTCAATATAATATCAAGGCGATAAGGGAGTGACCTCTCCCGGCCTCTCCAGAGGAGAGGTGAGATCGAATGAGATACGTACCTCATGCAATTTGTTATTGACTTAATAAGAAATGGTAGTAATGCGGTCAGTACCGCTTCTTCAGCGGTCAGACCGCATTACGTTCTGGAAAAGGATAAATTCCTAAGCCAATAACATTGGGATTACACGGTTAAAAATTGTTAATGCCCTACCTTGCAATGCTCCATTTGCTTTATATTTACTACCTTGTTAACAGTAAATCTACTGTTATGACTATACTATTAATGCTTCCCGGCAGCCCAATACCAGACTGGCTTTTGTTTCTTACGCCATTGGTTGCAGCGCTTATACTTATACAGTGTGGGCAATGGCTCTACCATTGGTTCCGGCACAGATTTTCTCATCATGCCAATGGAGACCAGGCGGGCATTCCAAATAGCAATGAGGATACCTTGGCATAAAGGTATTTGTTTCTGTTATCGGGGTATTGAACAATGCCATAATACCCTATTTGCAGATTTTCATATTTGGACATATCTTTGCACATGGCAATAAAATCCAAATTTTACGGCGAGGGGCTTACTTTTGATGATGTACTCCTTATGCCGGCTTACTCCGAAGTCCTTCCCCGCGAAGTAAGTATTGTAACCAACCTCACAAAAGATATACGTATTAATATCCCCATGGTGTCAGCCGCTATGGATACTGTTACGGAGGCTCCGCTGGCAATAGCCCTGTCGCGCGAAGGCGGCATAGGCATACTGCACAAGAACATGAGCATAGAGCGCCAGGCCGACCAGGTACGCAAGGTGAAACGCTCGGAGAACGGGCTTATACTGGACCCCATAACTCTGAAAGCGGATGCAACTGTGGGTGATGCGCTGAAAATAATGAAGGACAACAAGATCGGCGGCATACCTATTGTTGATGATAACTTTGTGCTGATAGGAATGCTCACCAACCGCGACCTGCGCTTTGAAAAGAACCTGAAGAAAAAGGTGAGCGAGGTAATGACCAAAGACCGCTTAGTGACCGCAACTGCCGGTATAGATATGCAGAAAGCGGAGCGCATACTGGAGCAATACAAAATAGAAAAGTTGCCCATAGTGGACAAAAAAGGTAAGCTGATAGGATTGATAACCTTCCGCGATACCATACAACTGAAAAGCCATCCTTACTCCTGCAAAGACACTATGGGCCGCCTGGTTGCAGGCGCAGCCATAGGCATTACCGCCGATATACTGGAACGGGTGGAAGCCCTGAAAAACGCAGGCGTTGACGTGATAACGCTTGATAGCGCACATGGCCATTCCAAAGGGGTTATAGAAGCTGTAAAGAAGGTAAAGAAAGCATTTAAAACTCTCCCTGTGATAGCCGGTAATATAGCCACAGCCGCAGGCGCAAAAGCGCTTGCCGATGCAGGAGCAGACGCCGTGAAAGTGGGCGTAGGCCCAGGTTCTATATGCACTACCCGCGTAGTAACGGGCGCAGGCGCACCACAACTGACAGCCATAATAGAAGCAGCCCAGGCCCTCAAAAAAACAGGCATACCCGTTATTGCAGATGGCGGCATACGCTATACCGGCGATATGGTGAAAGCCCTTGCGGCAGGCGCATCCTGCATCATGGCAGGGTCTATATTTGCAGGTACGGAAGAAAGCCCCGGCGAAACGATCATCTACGAAGGCCGCAAGTTCAAATCATATCGCGGTATGGGGTCGGTAGAAGCCATGCAGGAAGGCTCCCGGGACCGCTACTTCCAGGACATGGAAGCGGATATAAAAAAATTAGTGCCGGAGGGTATTGTAGGCCGCGTGCCTTACAAAGGTTTACTGAGTGAAGTGGTGCAGCAGTTTGTTGGCGGTCTGCGCGCGGGCATGGGCTATTGCGGCGCCAAAGACATAACGGCCCTGCAAAACGATTCGCAGTTTGTACGCATCACCCCCGCAAGCATGGCCGAAAGCCATCCGCACGATGTGGTGATAACGAAGGAAGCGCCGAATTACAGCAGATGAAAAACCCCAAACCCTAAAACCCAAACCCCTGAAGGGGCTTCACTTATGCTACAACCTTCATCGTTAGAATATAAATGAGCTTCAAGGATTTTGGTAAACTGCCAATTTACCACATAGCCCAATAGTATTCCTGTCATAGTGAGTAAACGATTTGCTGCGCACAAGCTCTTTGAAAATGACATGGATTTAGGGATTTTTGCTGCAAAAGGTAACTTATGGCAGCGTAGCAGTGGCTCCTTTGGTGTCCCAGTACCTGTCGGTGAGTTTTGCTTCAAAGAATAGCGCAGCACTTTTTGGTGATAAATTCTTTTTGCATAAAAGAATATTCCCGTATGGCAGATTGCCCTTTTTACTTTGCTTTCTTTGAGCCATAAGTTACCTATTGTTTAACTTAAAACTTAAAGTTATGTCAAGGGTAACGGTTTTTGAAACTATCAATGAAAATGCAGCAGGCATTGATATCGGGGCTATGAAAATTTTTGTTTCTCCCGATGGTCTTGAAGTAAAAAGTTTCGGCACATTCACTTCGGATTATTATGAATGTATCGAATACTTACAAGAAAAGGGAATTACGAAAGTGGCTATGGAAGCTACCGGTGTTTATTGGATGGCATTATATGCAATGCTGGAAAGTTGCGGACTAAAAGTATGCCTGATAAATCCAAAAGAAACCAAGCAAGTAAAAGGCAGGAAAACAGATGTGAAAGATTGCAGGTGGATACAAAGGCTTTTTTCAGCATGCATTCTTCGTTCAAGTTTTATCCCGGAAGGCAAGTATATGGAGGTACGGCTTTTAGTGAGGGAACGGCTTGATATTATAGATATGGGCAGCACCTATATCAACAAGATGCAAAAATGCCTTGAATTAATGAATATCAAACTTACAGAAGTTATCAGCCAGATACATGGAGTAAGCGGAATAAAGATGATAAAAGCAATCATAGCCGGCAATCGGGATAAAGAGTATTTATTGAGTTTATGCGATACGCGGATAAAGAAGAAAAAATCGGAGCTGATATTAGCCGCATTTGGAAGGTAACTATAATGATACTTACCCGTTGTGCGATTAAGCAGCAAGAGCATGTTTAATTTTATTTAGTGGTCTGTCTGATGTAAAGTTAATATATTGGAGGGAAGTGAAAGCTGCTATTTTGCATAGAATGCGAGTAGCCAAACCGAGGTAAGTTTTTGCGTAGTTTCGTTTTATCATAAACTGAATTTACTTTGTCATCGTTCCTTAATTTCTAAAAACCTTCCATGATCAAAAAAAATTGCCTGGTTTTATTGTTTATTATGGGAACCCCATTCCTTATCTATGCCCAAAAAAACATACCAGGGCAGGTATTTGATTCAGTTACAAAAGAAACCCTTCCTTTTGTAACCATAAAATTCGGCGATAGCGGCCACGGCACGGTAGCTTCGCTGGAAGGAAAATTTGAAATACCGGCTGCATACGCTGATACTGTCTCCTGGATTGAAATTTCGCACCTGGGATACCGTTCAAAAAAAATAACCCTCCCTTTGCACAACCCAAACATATACCTGCAGCCCGAAAACAGGGCGCTCAATGAAGTGGTGGTAAAACCTCCTTACGAAAAAATGCGCCGGATCATCAATAACGCCATTGATAATAAGAATAAAAACAATCCCGATAAATATAACTGGTACCGCTGCCACCTGTACTATAAAATGATAGCAGATGTATCATTGCCCGATTCGTTAATGAAAGATACCACCAGGATAAGCAGGGAAACGGCGGATTTTATAAATGACCAACACATGCTGATGTCAGAAACCTACAGTATCCGCACCTGGCGCAAACCACAGCATTTGCAGGAAGATGTGCTTGCATCAAGGATCTCCGGCTTTAAAAAGTCATTATTTACCAGCCTTGTTACAGATGTTGTACCTTTTCACGCGTACTACGATTACATCACACTCAATGGTACCGACTATCATAATCCAGTAAGCAAGGGTTTTGAAAGCTATTATAAATTCAACCTGAATGATGAGGTAATTGACGGGAACGATACGGTCTGGATACTCAGTTTTATGCCGAAAAAAAGTAAGGCAAATATTCTTTCCGGGACGGTTTACATCAATTCAAACGGCTACGCCATATCACAGATCATAGCAAAAGCATACGATACCATGCTGGATATGGGGGTGCGGATAGAGCAGCAATACCGTCAGGTACCTTTTTCCGGCAATGAAGCCCGCTGGTTCCCGGAACATCTCAATTACATTGTTGACTGGAAACAGAAATCGGGTAAATCATACACCACCCTGCACATGAAGGGATATTCGCGCATAGACTCTGTTACCTGGCAGGAAGACGAAAATTTCCATTTCGATAAAACACATACCGTAAAACTCGCAACAAAGGCAGATGAAGTAAGCGCTGCAGAC